>ENA-OSET01002245-OSET01002245.1-sediment-metagenome-genome-assembly--contig:-NODE-2245-length-18895-cov-14.109257_pt1 | contig 18895 bp, 18 predicted proteins | sample MGYA00237882_ERZ534229 | MGnify/ENA primary metagenome ERZ534229 (study PRJEB26408, sample SAMN06266212) | sediment metagenome | isolation source: Hudson Canyon methane seep mesocosm | place... | reverse complement strand
GGTATTGAATAGCTTTGAGCGGTTTACATCCTTATGATTAGACAACGGACCTTAAAAAACATAATCCGGGCAACTGGTGTAGGGCTACATAGTGGTAAAAAGGTTTATTTAACCTTGAAACCTGCCCCTATTGATACAGGTATTGTGTTTTGCAGAACTGATCTCGACCCTGTTGTTGAGATCGCGGCTCGCGCTGAAAATGTAGGCGAAACTACGCTGTCTACAACCTTGGTGAAAGACGGCGTAAAGGTCGCAACCGTTGAGCATTTGCTTTCAGCAATGGCTGGTTTGGGTATTGATAATGCCTATATTGAAGTTAGTGCTGAAGAAGTGCCAATAATGGATGGTAGTGCGGGTCCTTTTGTATTTCTGATTCAGTCTGCAGGAATAGAAGAGCAAGCATCTGCAAAGAAGTTTATTCGTATTAAGAAAGAAGTCACAGTTAAAGATGGCGATAAAGTGGCAACCTTCGTTCCATTTAATGGTTTTAAAGTCAGTTTCACGATTGATTTTGATCACCCTGCTTTTAAGGGGAGAAGCCAGGAGACGTCGGTAGACTTTTCGAGCACCTCTTTTGTTAAAGAGGTGAGCCGTGCCAGAACATTCGGTTTTATGCGTGATATTGAACAGCTTCGGGCGATGAACCTTGCCTTAGGTGGTAGTGTAGATAACGCGATTGTTGTTGATGAGTTCAAGGTTCTTAATGAAGATGGTCTTCGTTATGATGATGAATTTGTAAAGCATAAAGTTCTGGATGCTATCGGTGACTTGTATCTGTTGGGTAATAGCTTGATTGGTGAGTTTAAGGGTCATAAATCAGGACATGATCTGAATAACAAACTATTAAGAGAGCTTATTGAGCAAGAAGATGCATGGGAAGTTGAAACATTTGATGATGCTTCGACGGCTCCAATTTCTTATATGAAACCACTGCTTGCCTCGGAATAGTTGATTCAGAGTAATTGTTTTAGGGTTGCTACGCCAGAATGGTAACAACGGTATTTATATAAATAGCAGGATGCTGCTTATATAAACACTTTATTCTTCAGGATTATGGCTGGTGCGTGCTGCCAGTCGCAACAGAGCATTTCTAAGTTCTTCATCCTTTGTTTGCCCAGCTTCTTCTGTTAGAAGTTGGGCATTTTCATTGCTGATTGGCTGTAAATTTCTTTTTAATTTTTTTGTATATCGCGCTGGACGTATCTTAATGCTAATGGCGCTTAACTCTTTGAGTACGGAATTGAATCGCAATTTTGCAATAAGTTCGCTCTGGCTAAACTTTAGTCGAGTAGCCATTATTGCAGAATGTACGACTAATTTTAGCGTCCCGTCTTTATAGCCTGCAATTTTAAATTGACCCTTCAATTTGTCAGGAAGTGCATCGTCCAGATCTGCATCCAATTTTGCAATCGCTTCAGCCTTTCTGAAAAGGCGGTTCAGATCGCTTGTTTTACGCGAGATTCGAGAAAGGGACTTTTTTTCTGAAAGCTTTTCGTTTTTCATAGGGCTTGTGTACTTAATATTCGAGTCCGATTCAAAGAGGAGGCTTAACAAACAACGCAAAAATTTGATAAATAATCAATAAAACGCGAAAATGGGAGCTCAATGTTAATTTTGCGTTTTTAATACGTACAGTTACAAGAAACAACAGTAAAATTTTGTAAAATAACTACTATTAAACGATGGGAATAGAATAACTCATCCACATCGAGTTTGCAGTGTTCTGGACAATATAAAGATATTGTAGATACGGGGGTCTCTTTAATATCAATATGTCGTTTGAAGGTGGAACATTCAAGCTTTAAAGTAAGGAATAGAGCGAAGTAATGAATATTATTTTTGTTGGACGCAGCCACGGCAAATCTAAAACAGTGGTCTTTAATAACACTAAAATAGCTATGTTGGCATTGGCCTTTGTTTTGCTGATCGTTAGTGTTGTCGTAGCAGGCTATAACCTGGCTTTACCTGCTGAAACTGATGGTGAGTTAAACGAGGTTAGCGGAGAGGCGGTAGATTATTGGCAGTCTTTGTTAAAAGATCAGCAACATCAAATTGATGCATTGAAACAAGAATCTGTTGAGCAAGTTGATGCGCTTACATTGCGTATGGGGTCTATTCAGGCAAGTGTATTGCGGCTTGATGCTTTAGGTCAGCGCCTGACAGAGGTTGCTAAGCTAGGTAAAGGTGAATTTGATTTTGCAAGTGCGCCTGCCGTAGGTGGGCCTGAGTCGGTTGAGGGTGCAGAGTCTTATAGTTTAGCGGATTTACAAGCATCATTGGTTCAGATAGAGCGTCAAATAGAAGATAGAGAGCAGCAATTAGATGTTCTTGATGAGTTATTTGTTAGTAAAAAGATTCAGAAAGATCTTTTTATAGCTGGGCGTCCCATCAAAAAAGGGTGGATGTCATCACGTTACGGTTATCGATCTGACCCTTTTTCAGGAAAAAGAGCCTGGCATGGCGGGGTAGATTTTGCGGGTAAAAACGGCAGTGATATTGTTGCGGTCGCTTCAGGGGTCGTTACTTGGTCTTCCTCTCGTTATGGTTATGGTAATCTAGTGCAGATAAACCATGGCGAAGTGACGACGCGTTATGGGCACTGTAATGAAATTTTGGTAAAAGTAGGTGAGGTTGTTAAAAAAGGACAGGTGGTTGCCCGGATGGGAAGCACAGGCCGATCTACAGGCCCTCATGTTCATTTTGAAGTGATTAAAAATAACAAGACATTGAATCCTGAGAAATATATATATCGGGCTAGTCGGTAAGTCTATTTTTACCTTTTGTTTTGACTCTATTCACACAATTCTTAATAAAGGGCATATTTGCCCTTTTTTCCTTAGTTAAATCCCTTATTCCCATAGCTAAACCCTTTGTTGCCTGGTTAAAATAGGGTTAGAATGCTGGGGTAGTTGTGGCTAAGAATCAATAAAAACGATGGCGTCGTAGTAGGGCATTTTGAATCGCACTTTGAATAACAACGAAACAGTAACACGGCAGCCCCATATTTAATTTATTGTTGGCATGGTTAGTTGTCGACATACAACGGAAGAGCACAGAAGAGTACTATGTTTTCATCTCTGGTAAAGAAGGTTTTTGGAAGTAAGAATAATCGTGAATTAAAACGTATGGGCAAGTTGGTACCACTAATTAATGCCCTCGAAGAAGAATTGGCCAAACTTGATGATGAGTCGCTTAAAGGTCAAACCACTTTATTAAAAGATCGACTGGCCAAAGGTGAAGCTTTAGATAAAGTATTGCCAGAAGCATTTGCAGTGGTACGAGAAGCTGGAAAGCGAGCGATGGGGATGCGTCACTTTGACGTGCAAATGATAGGTGGCATTACCTTACACGAAGGTCGTATTGCAGAAATGCGTACTGGTGAAGGTAAAACACTGGTAGCGACACTCCCTGTTTATCTTAATGCCCTTGAGGGCAAAGGTGTGCATGTTGTAACGGTAAACGATTACCTGGCAAAGCGAGATGCTAACTGGATGCGCCCTCTATATAACGCTCTGGGTATGGAAGTGGGTGTTATTTACAGCGGTCAGGATCCAGAAGAGAAACGCGCTGCTTACCAGTGTGACATTACCTATGGTACTAACAATGAGTTCGGTTTTGACTATCTTCGTGACAATATGGCCTTTAGTTCTGCTGAGAAAGCTCAGCGGGGTCTTCACTTTGCTATTGTGGATGAAGTTGACTCTATCTTAATTGATGAAGCAAGAACACCGTTAGTTATCTCTGGAGCGGTTGAAGATAGCTCCAAGCTTTATAAGCAGATGAACCTTGTTGCGCCTATGCTGAAAAAAGCAGAAGTGAATGAAGAAGGCGAAGCTGCAGATGATGGTCATTATATCGTTGATGAAAAGAGTCGTTCGGTTGACCTTACTGAAGCAGGTCATGCTTATGTAGAGCAGCTATTGATTGATCAGGGCTTATTGCAAGAAGGTGATAGCCTGTACTCTGCAATTAACTTGGGTCTGCTACATCACGTTTCTGCCGCACTTAAAGCAAATACCTTATTTACCAAAGATGTCGACTATATTGTTCAGGATAATCAGATTGTGATTGTTGATGAACATACGGGGCGAACGATGCCTGGACGTCGTTGGGGCGAAGGGCAGCATCAGGCAATTGAGGCCAAAGAAGGTGTGACTATTCAGGCTGAAAGCCAGACGCTTGCATCAACCACCTTCCAGAATTACTTCCGTTTGTATGAAAAATTAGCGGGTATGACGGGTACTGCTGATACGGAAGCCTTTGAATTTCAGCAAATTTACGGCTTAGATGTAGTTGTTATTCCGACCAATAAAACTATCGAACGAATAGATCATAATGATCTTGTATATCTTACCGAAGAAGAGAAATTTCAGGCAATCATTGATGAAATTAAAGATGTTACGGCAGAAGAACGGCCTATTCTTGTAGGTACCGCTTCAATAGAAACATCTGAGGTTCTTTCTGGAGCACTTAAAAAAGCAGGCATCAAACATAGTGTATTGAATGCCAAGCATCACGATAAGGAAGCTCAAATTATTGCTCAGGCAGGACGTGCGGGTGCGGTAACAATCGCTACCAACATGGCGGGTCGTGGTACTGATATTATGTTGGGTGGTAACTGGGAAGCTGAAGTTGGTCAGATAAATAATCCGTCTCAAGCGCAAATTGATAAGGTTAAAGAAGAGTGGAGCGTGCGTCATGCCGCGATTATAACGGCTGGAGGCTTGCACATTCTAGGTACGGAGCGTCACGAATCTCGCCGTATAGATAACCAGCTTCGAGGTCGTTCGGGGCGTCAGGGGGATCCGGGTAGTACACGTTTCTTCCTTTCACTTGAAGATAGCTTAATGAGAATTTTTGCCTCTGATCGGGTTAAAAATATTATGAAAGCTTTGGGTATGCAGAAAGGTGAGGCTATTGAGCACCGTATGGTTAGCAACGCCATTGAAAAAGCTCAGCGAAAGGTTGAAGGACGAAACTTCGACATTCGTAAGTCGCTTCTGGAATACGATGATGTTGCGAATGATCAGCGTCGCGTAGTTTATGAGCAACGCAATGATGTAATGAGCGATGATGATATTTCAGAGATGATAGTTTCCATTCGTGAAGATGTCGTTAACGATACTGTCAGTAGTTTTGTTCCTCCTCAGAGCCTCGAAGAGCAGTGGGATATTGCTGGCCTTGAAAAGCATATTGAGTCAGAAATGGCGCTTTCTTTACCTGTGCAGAAGTGGTTGGATGAAGATGATAGCCTGCATGAAGAAACACTGCGTACAAAAGTTCTTGATGCGGTAATAGCAGGTTATGAAGAGAAAGAGTCAATTGCTGGCTCTGAGACCATGCGAAACTTCGAAAAGCAAATATTTTTACAGATACTGGATACGCTTTGGAAAGAGCATTTGGCATCTATGGATAACTTACGTCGCGGTATCCACTTGCGGGGTTATGCGGGTAAAAATCCAAAGCAGGAATATAAGCGTGAGTCATTTGAATTGTTTAATAATCTCCTCGATTCTCTGAAGAGTGACGTGGTAAGAGTGCTTTGTCATGTTCAGGTTCAAAGCAAGGATGAGATGGCGGAGCTAGAGCGCAGACGTAGAGAAGCGTTGGCTCATCAGATGGAAGCGGCTAAAACCCAGCATGCTGACGGTTCTGCAATGGCCGAAGGTGGTGGTGATGAAGCCCCTGATGACCAGGTAGAACCTTTTGTTCGTGATGGTCGTAAAGTAGGCCGAAATGAGCCTTGCCCTTGTGGTTCTGGTAAAAAGTTTAAGCAATGCCACGGTAAAATTGCATAGCTGAACAATACCGTTTGAAGACAATAAGCTATCAAATGTAGAGTAGTAGAGGGGTGATCCGGTAGGTTCATCCCTTTATTTAGTTTTAGAGTATAGAAATTTAAAAGAGAGCGTGATTATGGCTGTTGGTAATGGTGAGCTACCTGAATTTAAAAACATTAACGGTGTTCGTCTTGGTGTGGCGAAAGCAGGGATAAAGTACCCTGACCGGAGAGATCTAGTTGTTTTTGAATTAGCAGAAGGTGCCACAACCGCAGGTGTTTTTACAAAAAATGCATTCTGTGCTGCTCCGGTTGTTATTTCTAAAGCGAATCTGGGGAAAACGAGCCCGCGTTACTTGTTAATTAACACGGGTAATGCCAATGCAGGAACAGGCGCTCAAGGCATGGCTGATGCTAAGACCTGCTGCAAGGCGCTAGCTGAATTAACGGGTGTTGCTGAAGACGCTGTTTTACCATTTTCCACAGGCGTGATTGGCGAAACTTTGCCAGTTTCACCTATTGTGTCTGGTTTACCTGTGGCGCTTTCAGAATTAAGTGAAAGTGCCTGGGCTGAAGCCGCTGAAGGTATTATGACTACCGACACAAGACCTAAAGGGGTCAGTCGAGTGATAAATATATCAGGTCACGATATTGCTATCTCGGGTATCAGCAAGGGCGCAGGTATGATTATGCCTAATATGGCTACCATGCTAGGGTTTGTTGCTACGGACGCAACAATTGAGCAAAGCCTACTTCAGGAAATACTCTCTGAATGTGCAGGGCAATCATTCAATCGTATTACTATTGATGGCGATACTTCCACCAATGACTCTTGTATGTTGGTGGCTACAGGTAAGAGTGCTGCACTGGAGCTGCTAAGGGGAAGCGCTGAGCTTGCACAGTTTACTGAGGTGTTAAAGACATTTTTTATTGAGCTTGCACAGTTGATTGTTAGGGATGGTGAAGGTGCAACCAAGTTTGTATCAGTAGTGGTTGAAGAGGCTAACTCTCAGCAAGAGGCATTGGATGTAGCTTACACTGTAGCTCACTCCCCATTAGTAAAAACAGCTTTGTTTGCCTGTGATCCTAACTGGGGGCGTATTTTGGCCGCAGTTGGGCGGGCAGGGCTTGATAACCTGAATCTGGAATCAATCAAGCTTTACCTTGACGATGTTTGTATTGTGAGTGATGGCGGTAGAGATGCAGGCTACACCGAAGATAAAGGGCAGGCAGTAATGGATCGTGAAGAAATCACTATTCGTATTCAGCTGGCCCGTGGTGATGTGTCTGAAACGATTTGGACGACAGATCTTTCTCATGACTATGTGACTATTAATGCAGAGTATCGTACCTGATTCCAGGTGTTGCTGAATTTATGAAAATTGTTCATGTTGCTGTAGCTGTTATAGAGCGTGATGATGAAATCTTAATAGCTCATCGACCAGAGCATGTTCATCAAGGTGGTTTGTGGGAGTTCCCCGGAGGCAAAGTTGAATCAGGCGAAATGGTTCAACAAGCACTCAAGCGAGAGCTACACGAAGAGCTAGGTATTGATATCGACCTCCAGAATGGTATTCGCCCCCTTCTGCGTATCAGGCATGATTATGCGGACAAGTCTGTGCTGCTTGATGTATGGAAGGTGACTGGATTTAGCGGTAAAGCTAGTGGCATGGAAGGGCAGCCTGTTAAATGGGTAGGTAAGCATTTACTTACTAATTATGACTTCCCTGAAGCTAACAAACCGATCATCTCTGCTATTAATCTCCCTCAAAAGTATTTGGTTACTGGAGTGTTTGACTCAGCGAAAGACTGTTATGCGCGCTTGCAGTCGGCCATTACTGAGCATGGGGTAGAAATTGTTCAATTTCGTTGCCATAAAATGCGATTAGAAGATTCGTCCGCATATATTGATTCGGCCAACTCGCTAGCTAAGTTATGTCATCAACATAAAGTGATATTTCTTTTGAACTCTGCACCTTCTCTTTTGTCACATGTTGAAGCTGATGGAGTGCATCTTACTTTTACAGAGGCGCTGCTTCATAAATCAAGGCCAATTCCCTTAAATAAAATTTTGGGAATTTCTTGTCATAATGAAGAAGAATTGATTTGGGCAAAGGGGTTAAATCCTGATTATGTAATACTCTCGCCGGTAAAAGAGACCAAGACCCATGTTGATGCTGTCCCGCTAGGGTGGTCGATCTTTCAAAAGTTAGCAGATAGTGCGCCATTTCCTGTCTTTGCTTTGGGTGGGATGACATTAAGTGATATGGATGAGGCACTATCAATGGGTGCCCAGGGTATTGCTGCAATACGTGAATGGTGGTGATTTGATCACTTAAACACGTTAAAATGGCCTAATTAGTATTTTTATTGAGTATTTTGTTGAGGTAAGGATGTCCACATTGACCCACTTAGATCATAAGGGCGCAGCCCATATGGTTGATGTATCGGATAAATCTGTTACGACCCGAATTGCAAGAGCTGAGGCCTATGTAAAAATGCTGCCTGAAACTCTGAGTATGATTACAGAGGGCAAGCATAAAAAGGGTGATGTATTTGCAACAGCCCGAATAGCAGGCATTATGGCGGCTAAAAAATGCCCAGAACTAATTCCTCTTTGCCACAGCCTTCTACTTACATCTGTAAAAGTAAATTTGGAAGCCGAGCCGGAGTATTCTCGTGTACGGATCGAAACCATGTGTAAGCTGGATGCCAAAACAGGTGTTGAGATGGAAGCATTGACGGCTGCAAGTGTAGCGGCGTTAACGCTTTATGATATGTGTAAAGCAGTGGATAAAGGAATGGTTATTGAAAGCGTAAGACTTCTTGAAAAAGAAGGTGGGCGCACAGGTCACTGGAAAATAGATTAAGAGTCTAAATTATGAATTGCCGAGAGCCCATTACAACAGATCAGTCAGCATCCATTTTAGTCGATCAGTTTGGTCGCCGGGTGACTTACGTTAGAATTTCTATTACTGATCGTTGTGATTTTCGTTGTGTCTATTGCATGGATGAAGAAATGACCTTTCTTCCCAGGGCTGACATCCTCACACTAGAGGAAATTAGCGCGGTGGCGAGAGCCTTTAGTGAATTGGGGGTGGGGAAAATTCGCTTAACCGGAGGGGAGCCTCTTATTCGTAAAGGTGTAATGCCGTTAATTGGTGAGGTAGGTGCTCTACCGGGTTTGGATGAGTTAGTGCTTACAACTAATGGCTCTCAATTAGTTAAATTGTCTGATGGTTTAGTTTCTGCGGGGGTTAAACGAATAAATATTAGCCTCGACAGTCTTAAATCTGACCGGTTTCGACAGCTTACACGAACGGGTAATCTGGATACGGTATTAAGCGGAATTGATTCAGCGGTTGCTGCAGGGTTTAAACGTATTAAGCTTAATACGGTAATACTGAAAGGTCGAAATGACGACGAAATTATAGACCTTGTTAATTATGCTCGTGAAAAAGAAATTGATATTAGTTTTATTGAAGAGATGCCCTTAGGTAATATTTCATCACATGACCGTGGTGAGTCTTACTGCTCAAGTGATGAAATTCTAGCGATTATATCCCGGACTTATGCTTTAACCCCAACTTCAGATTCAACGGGGGGGCCCTCTAAATACTACTCCATGGCTGACTCTGTTAGCCGTGTAGGTTTTATTTCTCCGCATAGCCATAACTTTTGTGGTGACTGTAACCGAGTTAGAGTGACGGTAGAGGGGCGTTTGCTGCTTTGCCTGGGTAACGAGCACTCTGTAGATCTAAAAGGAGTGTTAAGAGAATACCCTGGTGATTTAACAAAGCTTAAGAAAGTGATTGTTGATGCTATGGATCTTAAACCTGAAAGACATTACTTCGATAACAATGCAGACCCTCAGATTTTAAGGTTTATGAATACCACCGGAGGCTAATACTTAATCATTCGTGATCTGTATCACACAAGAATATGGAGTGTGGTACAATGCCTGCCCTAATTTATCATAAGTACAAATTTTTAAGTACAATCGTATTGAGGAAGTATGTCTGTTCGCTTTATTGAAACTTGTCGATTACCGACTCCGTTTGCTGTTTTTGAAATGCATGGCTTTGAAGACACCGAGACAGGGCAAGAGCATGTTGCTTTAACGCTGGGTGATGTTTCTGATGGTGAGCCTGTTTTGGCAAGAACTCACTCAGAGTGCCTGACCGGTGATGCGCTATTTAGTATGCGTTGTGATTGCGGCTATCAGTTGAATGAGGCGATGAGAAATATTGCAGAAGAGGGGCGCGGTATTTTGCTTTATCTTAGGCAAGAAGGGCGTGGAATAGGCTTACTGAATAAAATTCGGGCTTATCATCTGCAAGATCAAGGTGCAGATACGGTTGAAGCGAATGAGCGATTAGGTTTTGCTGCTGACTTAAGAGATTATAGTATGTGTCAGGGGATCTTGGGTCACCTGAATATAACAAAGCTAAAGCTCATGACTAATAATCCCAGAAAGGTTAAAGCTTTAACTGAGTTTGGTGTTGATATTACAGAGCGGGTACCCCTTCAGGTGGGAGAGAATCCGCATAATGAGGGATATTTGGCGACTAAGGCTGATAAGTTAGGGCATTGGCTGAAAACGCATCAGGATGATGATTCGCCTGAGTAGGTGATTTAGAACCTTATCGCGCCACTTTGGCGCGAAAATGAATTTTCCCTTAGCCCAGTCTACGATTGCTGGCTTCTTTAATTTCCACTGATTGCCTTTTCTTGTCCATCAACGCCAGCTTCGCTTCAATTGAATTCAGAATTCCCTGCTTATCAAGGCCACACTCTTTAAGTAACTCTGCAGGCTTACCATGTTCAACATAATAATCTGGCAGTCCAATATTAATAATGGTGGTATCAATTGATGCCTTATTAATGAATTCATTAATGCCACTTCCAGCGCCACCTGCAATAGCATTTTCTTCCAGGCTTACCAGTAATGAGTGGGTTTTGCTTATGTGAGAAATCAGTTCGGTATCTAGTGGTTTTACAAAGCGCATATCTATTACGGTGGCATTTATTTCTTCTGCCGCACTAAGTGCAGTATGAAGTAATGTTCCAAAGGCTAGAATGGCAACATTACTTCCTTCGCGGATAATTCTGCCTTTGCCTATAGGCAGGCACTCTAATGACTCTTCTATTTTAGCGCCAACCCCTGTGCCTCTGGGGTAGCGAACTGCTGCGGGTCCCACATAATGGTAGCCGGTGTTAAGCATCTGCCGAAGTTCATTTTCATCAGAGGGAGCCATAATAAGCATTTCTGGTATGCATCTCAGGAAAGAAATATCAAAACTTCCCGCATGGGTTGGTCCGTCTTCTCCAACTAGGCCTGCTCGGTCAATAGCGAATAGTACGTCCAGATTCTGAACCGTGACGTCATGAATTAGCTGGTCATAGGCTCGTTGCAGAAAGGTGGAATAGATAGCTACAACGGGTTTAAGTCCGTCACAAGCCATGCCTGCTGCCAGTGTTACTGCATGTTGTTCAGCAATAGCTACATCAAAGTAACGTTCCGGAAAGCGTTCTGCAAACTCTATAAGATCTGACCCCTCTTTCATTGCAGGGGTGATACCGGTAATGCGTGTATCTTTTTCAGCTACATCACACAGCCATTGTCCAAATACATTAGAAAATTTTGGTTTTGCAGGTGGAGGTGTTTCTTCTGTAGCGATACTGACCTTTGTTTTAGGGGCGATCTTGTTAATAGCATGATAGCCAATTGGGTCTTTTTCGGCGGGGGCAAAGCCTTTACCTTTTTTTGTGACAACATGAAGAAATTGGGGGCCACTTAATTCTTTCATGTTTTCAAGTGTGGCAACAATAGTGGGTAAATCATGGCCATCAATCGGGCCAATATAGTTAAAACCGAGTTCTTCGAATAGAGTGCCGGGTGCTACCATTCCTTTAAAGTGTTCTTCGGTTTTTTTAACCAACTCCATGAGGTTTGGGTTATGACTAAGTAAGTTTTTACCACTGTCTCTCATGTGGTTGTAAGTCTTGCCTGATAGTATCTTTGCAAGGTGGTTACCAAGTCCGCCCACACTGTTTGATATGGCCATATCGTTGTCATTGAGAATAACAAGCATATCTGGCTTGGCATCACCGGCATGACTGAGCGCTTCAAATGCCATACCTGCCGTCAGGGCACCATCACCGATAATGGCAATGGATTGACGTTTGATACCTTGTAATTTTGCTGCAAGAGCCATCCCTAAGGCGGCACTGATAGATGTGCTTGAGTGGCCAACGCCAAAGGTATCGTATTCGCTTTCAGATCTGCGAGGGAATGCCGCCAATCCCTCTTTATGCCTGATTTTCGTCATCTGCTCACGACGACCTGTTAGAATTTTGTGAGGGTAAGCTTGATGGCCTACATCCCAAATCAGGCGGTCTTCAGGTGTGTTGAAAACATAATGAAGAGCAATGGTGAGTTCTACCACGCCTAAACCCGCACCAAAATGACCACCAGACTGACCTACGCTATAAAGTAAAAATGAGCGTAATTCATGTGCCAACTGAGGCAGTTGGTCATCTCCCAATAAACGCAGCTGGGCTGGAGAGTCCAGTTTGTCCAGAAGAGGCGTATTGGGTCTGTGTGTTGGTATTTCTTGAAAAACGTGAGCGTGTAGCATCCGGCGATGTTAATCCGTTGAGGCAGAAAACGGGCATTATAACCTAGATGCCCCTTGAATGAACATAAAGCTATTTATTAATTGCTCCTGCTAATAATAAACTCACTAATTTGTGCAAGCCGGGTTGTATCTATGTCGGTTAGCTCACTTAGTGCGTCTAATGCCGTTTGGTGTAACTCTTGTGCTTTTTTCTTTGCACCGTTAAGGCCTAGTAAGGCAGGGTAGGTGGGTTTGTTTCTGGCAATATCTGAACCTTGGGTTTTTCCAAGCGTTTCCGTGTTGCTTGTAATGTCGAGGATGTCATCCTGGACTTGAAAAGCCAGACCAATGCATCGAGCATAACGTTGCAGATTTTTAAGTGTATGGTGGTCTGGGTGTGTGGCGCTCTGAGCTCCAAGGATTATGCTCGCTTCAATTAATGCACCGGTTTTATAGTTGTGCATTTTTTCTAAGGCTTCCAGAGAAAGTTGCTGGCCTACGGCTTCCAAATCGATAGCCTGACCACCAACCATACCTTGACTACCGCTGGCAATGCTCAGGGTCTTTATCATGTCTATTCGAGACTGAGCAGAATGCTCGCCCTTATGGCAAAGTATTTCAAACGCTAGCGCCTGAAGTGCATCGCCCGCAAGAATAGCGGTGGCTTCATCATATTTGATATGACAAGTTGGCTGTCCTCGACGCAAATTATCATCATCCATGGCGGGTAAATCATCATGAATAAGCGAATAAGCATGAATAAGTTCAACTGAGCAGGCTGCAGCCAGTGCTTGTTTTTTGTTCAGACCAAACGCTTCAGCTGTTGCAAAAACAAGTACCGGTCTTATTCTCTTTCCACCCGACAGAGTGCTGTATCTGATGGCTGAATTTAAGCGCTGAGGTTGTACTGATTTGGAAGGAAGCCAGCTATCAAGCGTGCTGTCGATTAATGCCTGACAATCTGAGAAATAGTTATTGATGCTGTCTTTGCTGTTCATTGCTGTGTTGTTCATTGCTAGGAGGGCTGGCTCGTGTTGAAGTCTGTCGTTGTAAGCTCACCGTCGCTATTCTTTACTAAAAGAGCGACTTTCTGCTCGGCTTTTTGCAGGGCTGTTTGGCAGTTGCGAGTTAGCTTTACGCCTTCTTCGAAGGCTTCTAGTGAGTGTTCAAGACTTAGTTCGCCTTGTTCCATTTTTCTAACAATATCTTCAAGTTCTTTAAGTGACTGTTCGAAATCAATGGTTTCGTTAAGATTAGACTCTGTTTTTTTTATAGTGGCCATTGCGCCTTAATCCTGTTGCGTAATTTATAGGTAACTTGTTGTTTTGACTCTATCACTAGTAATTTTAAACTAATCATAAATTATTAAAATTAATCATGATTTTTAAAAAATTGTAGCTACAATAATAAAGGAGAGTGCATTATACCAGACCAGAACAATCGAATTTGTTTTTATTTGGCTGATGAATTTATTTTTCTTTAGCTACTGTTGGTTTGCCCCCCGATATTTTATGTCAGATAAAGAGTTTGTGTCAGGTAAGGAGTAAAGAGTGGATTTAGCAAGCCTAGTAGGCTTAATTGGTGGTTTTGCTATCGTTATTATGGCGATGGTTCTCGGTGGTGGTGTCGGTATGTTTGTCGATACACCCTCGTTCTTGATTGTTATTGTAGGCACTATTTTTGTTACCTTGATGAAGTACACCATGGGGCAGTTTCTAGGGGCCGGAAAGGTCGCAGCCAAAGCCTTTATGTTCAAAATGGATAAGCCTGAAGAGTTAATTGAGCAAATTGTTGAAATGGCTGATGCCGCGCGCAAAGGTGGCTTACTTTCATTAGAGGGAAAGGAAATTAGTAATGACTTCTTATCCAAAGGCATACAACTGTTGATTGATGGGCATGATGCTGATGTCGTTAAATCATTATTAACTAAAGATAAGAACCTTGCTGTTGAGCGCCATGGCAACGGTAATAGTGTTTTTATGGCAATAGGTGATGTTGCGCCTGCAATGGGGATGATTGGTACACTGGTTGGCCTGGTAGCGATGCTTTCAAATATGGATGACCCAAAGTCAATAGGTCCCTCCATGGCTGTTGCCTTATTAACGACTCTTTATGGCGCCATGGTTGGAAATATGATTGCTATACCTATAGCAGATAAACTTAAGGTAAGAATGGCCGAAGAGCAGCTTTTAAAATCAATGATTATTGATGCCTTATTGGCGATACAGGCAGGTCAGAACCCTCGTGTAATCGAGCAGATGTTGCGTACTTATTTGCCTGAAGGAAAGCGTGTGTCGGCTGCGGATGAGTCTTAAGAAAGTTAAAGTAAGTGTGAGTGAATGGTTGAATGAGTGATGAAGATGAACAGGACTGTCCCGAGTGTCCTACTGGTTTACCTGCCTGGTTAGCAACATTTGCTGACTTAATGTCCCTGTTAATGTGCTTTTTTGTATTGCTCCTTTCCTTCTCAGAAATGGATGCACTCAAGTTCAAACGCCTGGCGGGGTCTATGAGAGAGGCCTTTGGCGTTCAGAACCAAATCAAAGCAAGTGATATACCCAAAGGCACTAGCATTATTGCACAGGAATTTTCTCCGGGGCGTCCAGACCCTTCTCCACTTCAAGTTGTGATGCAGCATACCACTGATCCTGATCAGTCAACATTAGAAGTGTTATGCCAGGCCGAAATTGAAAAGGCTATTGAAGATCAGTGTTCAGAGCAAGACGGTGAGCAACAAGCCCTTAATGAAGTCGTTATTAAGAAACTTCAGGAGCTGGTAGAGAAAACAGAAGATAATGCAATGGATATGGCCGCGAAGCTTGAAAAAGAAATTCGTAGCAACATGGTGGAAATAGAAACTCGTGGGCGAAAAATCGTTATTCGGGTACAAGAAAAAGGTTCGTTCTCATCGGGGTCTGCACAACTCCAAACGGAATTTTTCCCTGTGCTGGATAAAGTAATTGATATCCTTTCCGAAATTGATGGCAGCATTGCTGTAGAAGGGCATACGGACAACATACCTATTAGAACAGCCAGATTTCCCTCAAACTGGGATCTTTCTGTTGCTAGGGCGCTTGAAGTTGCCCATGGTCTGTTTGATGATGGCAGGCTTGATGCTGAGCGTTTTACGGTTTCAGGTATGGCCGATACTAAATCTCTTGTTCCCAACGACACACCAGAGGGTAGGGCAAAGAATCGTCGTGTTGAAATTATTCTTCAGGAGGCGACAGATCTAAAGCTTAAAGAGGATATCAAAAAAGCGCGCGAGTCAGGCCCTAGTATATTCAGTGCAGATCAGTTTGAAGGTTTTGATGAGTTAGACCCGGATGAGATTTTTTAAATGTGGAATGACCAGCAAGAGCGACGAAGGTATTTTCGTATTACCGACCAGGTAGCTATTAGTTATCGAGTGTTAAGTGATTCAGATACTACGGTGACGGGGGTTGATATGAACTCTCCGTCGGCACTTATTGTGCAGCTTGAAAATCAAATTACCACCAGTCTGGAAACACTTCGTTCTGTACAGCCTCAGGTTCACCAGCTATTAGAACTTTTTAATCGCAAAATCAACTTGGTATTATCCTTAGAGGAAACGCTGTTTGAGCCTGTATCTGATCAAGAAAAGCGATCACAGCAAGTTAATATAAGTGCCTGTGGTTTGGCTTTTCCTTCACACGAGCAGTTAAGGCCAAATCAGAAAATTTTAATGGACTTAACACTGTTTCCTTCCAATATCAGCCTTAAGCTGATGGCGATTGTTATTGGCTGTAATTCCCTTAATGAGCCGATTGGTGAGGATTGCTACATTACTCGCGCCGATTTTGTAGATATTACCAATAGTGAACAAGAGGTATTGGTTCAGCACGTTATTAAAAGACAAACTTCACAGCTAAAAGAGCGTCGTGAAGCGCGGCAGAAAGATTTAGATGTCTGATTCGAGCGTCATCTGGCGACTTGATTGTAGGGCCTAGTCTTTCACAATTGATGCTGAATTCTTTCGGAAAGCACGCCACCGCTACTATAGTTTTGCTCCAGAAATCTAATGTCTCCGCTTTGCTTTATTTGTACAACCGTACTTGCCCTCGTGCCGTAGGCCGGGCTTCTTATAAATAGCGGAGATAACATTTTTTCAATGGCTGCGCCTACCCCTGTCTGGGGTAGTTGTGAGTCATCGGCCTGAAGGTCATTTTGAAGTACTTTAAGTAGGGCTTGCTCCCTTTCCGGAGGGTGCTCAAATTCTCTGGAAATAACGTCTTTAAATGTACTCACCCCCGTTTTAACTTTTGGCCACTCCGTATTGAGCAGGTGATTGCTCAGGCCATACACGCCTGGTTCAAGTTGCTGTGGGGGGGTGTTACTTCGGTTGGAGAAATAGCACAGTGTTGTTTGGTCTCCTACTAGTAAATTAAACCCCGCGTATTGCTCTTGACTGCTTTGTAGCTGTTTTAAATAGGTAGCAGGTGTATCGTCACCTTTTAGGAAATCACTGCAGAGCTTACCTCTGGAAAGTGGGTATTGGTTTTTGTCTGGCTTTCTAAAGTTTGTGACGGCTGCAAACCTTCCTGATCGTGTAATACCTAGCCAAGTACCGTGTAACTGTAAATCTTTACCTGCTAATAGTTGCTCGTCGTTATCCCAAAAGTGGGCCGATTGGCTGGGCCGAAGGTAGAACTCATCCCTGTTTGCTGCCACGGTCAGCCTGTTGGTTGTATCTGGGTATTGACCTATTGGTTCTGAGCTAACCGATTTGGGGTTCCAGGAAAATAAAATCAAACACATAGCGAGTACTCAAAAAAATAAAAAATTACGACCCATTCTTGTGTATCATACCACTCTTTTATGTGAGGGGATGGTTGATGATTCTGTTACTTTACTTGGCATTAGGGGCAGTAGCTGGGTTGCTGGCAGGCTTATTCGGGATTGGTGGTGGTTTAATTATCGTTCCAGTATTAGTTATTAGCTTTGCCTATCAGGGTATCTCCCCAGATGTATTGACGCACATGGCAATAGGGACTTCTTTAGCCACTATTGTTTTTACATCAATGAGTTCTGTGAAAGCCCATCAGGAAAAAGGTGGCGTGCGCTGGGATATATTTAAGCCAATGGCTGTCGGTATTGTGCTGGGGGCTATATTAGGGGTTTATACTGCAGCAGAGTTGAGTGGCCCTGTATTACAAAAGATTATTGGTGCTTTTGCCCTGTTAATGGCTGTGCAAATGGGCTTTGGTCTAAAACCAAAACCGAATCGTGATATTCCTGGTAGCACGGGTTTAGTTAGTGTGGGAACAGGTATTGGTTGGGCTTCTGCAATATTTGGTATTGGCGGTGGTTCATTATCTGTGCCGTTCTTATCGTGGTGTAATGTACGTATGCAGCAAGCTGTGGGTACATCTGCTGCGTGTGGCTTACCTATTGCGATAACCGCAGCCCTTACAAATGTTTATAAAGGGTGGGGCGAATCAGCCTTGCCTGAGTGGAGTGCTGGTTTCATTTATTTGCCTGCTTTTATAGGTATTATTATAACCAGTGTTTATTTTGCCCGCATTGGCGCTAAGCTAGCTCACAAGTTGTCACCTATTATGCTAAAACGTATTTTTGCTGTGTTACTGGTTGTTGTTGGCTTAAAGTTCTTGTTGGCTTAAAGGAAAATTTTAATGTTGAAATACCCTCAAATAGACCCTGTGGCCATATCCGTAGGTCCTTTGAAAGTTCATTGGTATGGTCTTACTTATCTAATTGGATTTGCGGGAGCCTGGTTTTTTGGCACCAAACGGGCCGCTAAGTCATGGTCACCCATTAAGCCTGAGCAGATGGGCGATCTTATTTTTTATTGCGCGATGGGCGTGGTATTAGGTGGTCGGTTTGGTTATGTGTTTTTCTATAATTTTGACCGTTTTATTGAAAACCCTTTATGGCTGTTTAAAGTGTGGGAAGGCGGTATGTCTTTTCATGGTGGCTTGATTGGCGTTATTCTAGCGATGGTTTGGTTTGGCCGTCAGTTAGGGCGTACCTTTTTTGAAATATCTGACTTTGTTGCCCCTTTGGTGCCCATTGGTTTAGGGATGGGGCGCATCGGTAATTTTATTGGTGGAGAGCTTTGGGGGCGGGTATCTGATGTTCCTTGGGCGATGGTTTTTCCTAATGGAGGGAGTGAGCCTAGACACCCTTCTCAGTTGTATCAATTTGCATTAGAGGGCTTGGCTTTATTCGCTATTCTTTGGTGGTTCTCTTCTAAACAACGCCCTAGAATGGCTGTTTCAGGGTTATTCTTAGTGGGGTATGGTTGCTTCCGAATTATTGTAGAGTTTTTCCGACAGCCTGATGAGCATTTGGGGTTCCTGGCTTGGGATTGGCTAACCATGGGGCAGCTATTATCATTACCGATGGTATTAATTGGTGTGGGTATGATGGTTTGGGCGTATAAAATGAATAGCTTAGCAGGTGGCCAGAAATGAGAGCATATTTAGATTTATGTCAGCGAATTGTTGATGAAGGT
>ENA-OSET01002244-OSET01002244.1-sediment-metagenome-genome-assembly--contig:-NODE-2244-length-18896-cov-3.056326_pt1 | contig 18896 bp, 16 predicted proteins | sample MGYA00237882_ERZ534229 | MGnify/ENA primary metagenome ERZ534229 (study PRJEB26408, sample SAMN06266212) | sediment metagenome | isolation source: Hudson Canyon methane seep mesocosm | place... | reverse complement strand
AAAATCAACTCCGCACGGTGAACCAGGTGATTACATTCCTGGCAGTACCATTCAAACGCATCCTTAGCACCCTCAGGGCGTTTGGGTTCGATCACCAGACAAATGCTGCCGGCCTCGGGGCGCTGCGGTGAGTGCCGAACGTGGGGGGGCAATAGAAATATGTCGCCCTCTTTCATATGGAGGTCTTGAGGCCCCTCTTCCGTCATAATCCGTAAAAAGGCATTGCCTTTCATCTGATAGAAAAATTCCTCCACGGGGTCATCGTGATAGTCATAACGCTCATTCGGCCCACCCACTACGGTGACCATCATGTCGGCGTCTTCCCAAATCAATTTGTTATTGACCGGTGGTTTCAGCAGGTGCTCGTGTTCCGCAATCCACTGTTGAAAGTTGAAGGTAGACAGCTTGCTGACATTTTTTATGAGGTTTGTGCTCACGGTATTCTCCTCGCCCGGTGTTAGGCCGATTATTGGTTCAGTGGTTTGTAGGCCACTGCTTTGATTTCAATCAGCAGGTGCGGGTGAGGCAACTGGTGCACGGCAACCGTGGTGCGCGCCGGGCCCGCTTCGTTGAAGTATTCGCTGTAAACGCGGTTGTAATCACCAAAGTCATTCATGTTGACCAAAAACGTGCTGATCTCAACCACATCCTTTAGCTCAGCTCCCGCGGCTTTTAGAATATCGTTGATGTTTTCAATCACAGCCCTCGTCTGTGCGGCAATGTCTAATCGGGTTGTGCCCAGACTATCGACCTCAACCCCTACAAACGAATTGTCGGGAAGGCGGGAGCTGGTGCCTGACACATAGATAAGGTCACCGGCACGTTTGAAGTGTGGAAAAGTACCGCGAGGTTTGGCTTTTCCTTCTATTACTTTTGCATTCACTGTCATGTCTAATTCCTGTCCGGTTCTGTGAAACCTTATTGATCGATCTGGGTTAAGCTCTGGAGACCTTAAATTCAGCGCAACCCAATTGTTCAGCGTTCAGCTTTACATGCACGCCGGGCTTAAGTGCTTCGGCAGCCGTTGAGGCGCCAGCCAAAACGATGCATCCCGCCTCAAGCTCCAGTTCCGCCTCACCGGCCACTCTTGCTGCCGCCGCGAGTGAGCGATAAGGATTACCCAATATCGCGGCACTGGATCCAATTTGTACCGGGTTGCCATCAAACTCCATCACCATGCCGAGATTGCTCAGGTCAACAGTCGCTTTCTGCCAGGCGCCCACGGTAAAACCCGAGGAGGAACAGTTATCCGCCACTACGTCTTCCAGAGAAAATTTGAAATTCTGGTAACGGGAATCAATAACCTCGAGTGCGGGCGCCACAGCTTCTATTGCACTCATCGCTTCCGCTAAACTAACGTTTCCGCTTAAGGGTCGTTTCAACAAAAAGGCAATTTCCGGTTCCACGCGGGGGTGAATAAAACGGGACCAGTCCATTTCTCCGCCATCTTCAATGGCCATCACATCGGTTAAGGGGCCCCAGATCATGTCATCAACACCCATCTGAACCATTTTGGCTCGACTGGTGAAACCCATTTTAATGCCCACCTGCCGCTCTCCACGCTGAATGCGCCGAGACAAAGACAAACGCTGAACCTGATAGGCCTCGGCCAGTGAAAGCGTGTGACCTTGCAACGACAGTTGCTGGATGGCTTCCGCATTGTGGGCGGCGCTGTCTACGATTGCTGCGATACTTTCCAGGTCGGCTTGTGTGGTTTTTGTGTTCATGCTGCCACCCCTTTGGCTTTTTTATCTGCGTCATTTTTTTTCAGAATATCGAGGGCAACATCCACAATCATATCTTCCTGACCTCCGACCATCCCGCGAGCGCCGAGCTCGACCAAAATCTCACGGGTATCAAGCCCATAGGTTTCAGCAGCTTTTTCTGCGTGACGCAAAAAGCTTGAATAAACACCCGCATAACCCAGAGACAATGTTTCTCGATCAACCTGGACGGGCCGATCCTGAAGTGGGCGAACCAAGTCATCTGCGGCATCCATCAAGCGATAAAGATCACTGCCGTGACTGAGCGCCATGCGATCTGCGGCTGCGATAAATACTTCCAAGGGGGCGTTCCCCGCACCTGCACCCATGCCGGCAAGAGAGGCATCAATACGCGTAGCACCGTGCTCAACAGCAACCAAAGAGTTCGCAACACCCAGTGCCAGGTTGTGATGGGCATGAATGCCGATTTGTGTTTCCGGCTTCAACACCGAGCGAAAGGCTTTTACTCTCGCGGCAACGTCGTTCATATTCATGGCGCCACCGGAATCAACCACATAGACACACTCGGCGCCATAGGACTCCATTAACTTCGCCTGCTCCGCCAAACCCTGAGGGTCATTCATGTGTGACATCATCAAAAAACCAATGGTGTCCATGCCTAACTCGCGGGCGAATTCTATGTGCTGTCGAGAGATATCAGCCTCGGTGCTGTGGGTTGCAACTCGCACCGAACGCACACCCGCGTCGTAAGCCCATTTCAAATCTTCTTTAACGGCAATGCCGGGCAAAATTAAGGTCGTGAGCACCGCGTTTTCAACCACATCGGCAACCGCTTCAATCCATTCTTTATCGGTGTGCGCACCAAAGCCGTAGTTAAAACTAGAGCCTCCCAGACCATCGCCGTGGGCAACCTCTAAGGCATCGACGCCAGCCGCATCCAAGGCGCGGGCAATATCTTGCACGTTTTTGATACTGTATTGATGGCGAATGGCATGCATGCCGTCACGCAGTGTCACATCCTGAATATAAAGTTTTTTCGAGTCTGTGTTCATGGTCCAATCCTCCTCTACGCGGCCTGGTTGATAAATTTTCGCTGGGCAATTTGCTCGGCGGTGCCAAGTGCTGCCGAGGTCATAATGTCAAGATTACCGGCGTAGGCGGGAAGGTAATGTGCAGCCCCTTCCACCTCCAGAAACACCGAAGATTTAAGACCGGAAAAATCGCCATAACCTGGAATTAACAGCGGGTTTTCATCACTGACGTGTTCAAACTGAACCGTTTGTTTCAAACGGTAGCCGGGCACATAGGCCTGAACTTCTGCAACCATTTTTTCAATTGACTGCTCAATCTCGGCTTCGTCTGCGCTCTCGCTTAAAACCAAAACTGTATCCCGCATGATCATGGGAGGTTCGGCAGGGTTCAGTACGATAATGGCTTTACCTTTCGCCGCACCACCCACCTCTTCAATAGCCTTTGCAGTGGTTTGCGTGAATTCATCGATATTAGCGCGGGTGCCGGGCCCTGCTGATTTAGAAGAGACTGAGGCAATGATTTCTGCATAATGGACTTCAGCCACTCGACTGACCGCCGCCACCATGGGAATCGTGGCCTGGCCACCGCAGGTGACCATGTTGACATTGCCGGCGTCCAGATGTTGCTCAATGTTCACAACAGGCACGACATAAGGCCCCAGCGCTGCAGGTGTTAAATCGATGACCTGTTTGCCCTTTGCTTGCAGTACTTCATTGTGATGTTGATGAGCGCCGGCGGAGGTGGCATCAAACACAATTTGAATGTCGTCAAAACCTGGCAGTTGAAGCAAACCCTCAATACCTTCATGGGTTATTGGCACACCCATACGTTCAGCTCTCGCCAGACCGTCCGAGTTGGCATCAATGCCAACCATTGCGCCCATTTCCAATACATCAGAGGTACGAATAATTTTGATCATTAAATCCGTGCCAATGTTGCCCGAACCAATGATGGCGACCTTCACCTTGTTACCCGCACTCATGATTGTTTCTCCTTTGAAAAACCCACTCGTACCGAGCCCAGGCCTGAAATCCGAGCTTCAATCTGATCGCCAGGTTCAACACTGACCATAGGGCCCAGTGCACCGGTCAAAATAATATCCCCCGCTTTCAACGGTGTGCCCAAACCAACAAACGTGCGGGCCAACCACACAGCCGCATTCAATGGGTGCCCCAGACAAGCCTGCCCGGCACCACTCGAGACTTGCTCGCCGCGACGTTCCATCACCATGCCGCATAAACGCAGGTCCAAATCTTCCAATTTCTTTGGTGTGCCTCCCAGAACAAACAAACCCGAAGAGGCATTGTCGGCAATGGTGTCAACAATGTTGATATCCCAGTTTTTTATCCGGCTGCCTACGATTTCAATCGCGGGTAGAACGTAATCTACCGCGCCAATCACATCGGCAACCGTTGGCAGGTCCACGTCAAGATCTTTGCCGAGCACCAGGGCAACTTCCGCTTCAACTTTTGGTTGCAGCACCGCATCGAGAGAGACTTGCTCACCGTCACACACAAACATATCCGCATATAACAAACCGAAATCCGGCTGATCAACTCCCAGCTGTTGCTGCACTGTTTTTGACGTTAGGCCCGCCTTGCAACCCACCACGCGACGCCCCTGCTGCTGCCAATAGTCTGCATTTAGCTTTTGCACCGCATAGGCTGCCTCCACACTTTGAGTGGGCAACAAACCACGCACTGGATCACAGGCCGTTCCCGTTTCATGGGCCCTGCGAATCAGGTCTGCCGCTTCTCGAATGATTGAATCGCTCATGAATGTAAAATTCCTGTTCTGGCTTTAAAGTTTGATGCAAATATTGGTGGGTTCACTGTAGAAATTCAGTGAGTGCACGCCGCCTTCACGACCGACTCCCGACAGCTTCACACCCCCAAAAGGTGTGCGCAGATCTCGTAAATACCAGGTATTGACCCAGGCGATACCCACTTCCATTTGCTGTGCAACCCGGTGGGCTCTCTGCAAATTAGTGGTCCAAACCGTTGCGGCTAAACCGTAATCACTGTTGTTTGCGAGGGCCACTGCCTCCTCTTCGGTATCAAAAGGCGCGATGTGGCATACGGGGCCAAAGACTTCTTCTTTGACAATGCGAGCCTCTTCCGACAAGCCGGTCAAAATCGTGGGTTCTACAAACGCGCCGTGGTCACGGGCATCACCAAATACGGGCACGTCGCCGCCTGTAATGACTGTGGCACCGTCCTCTTTGGCAGACTCATAATAGGCCACAACTTTGTCGCGGTGTTTGTGTGAAATAACGGGTCCCATGTCAGTATCTTCGTCCAGGGGCCAACCTACTTTTAGATTTTCGGCTTTGTCTTTCAGCGCATTTACAAATTTGTCAAAAATTGAACGCTGTACATACAGGCGCTCGGTGCAGAGGCAAACCTGCCCGCCGTTGGTGAAAACCGAACGGGCGGTTCCATTAACGGCTTCTTCAAAATCGCAGTCCTCGAAAATAATACCGGCATTTTTGCCCCCCAATTCAAAGGACAAGGCTTTTACGCCGTCAGCGGCCGCCTTCATGATGGCAGACCCCGTGCTCGATTCACCGGTGAACGTCACCGCATCAACACCTTTATGTGTGGTGAGGAATTCACCCGCGGAGTCGGGACCAAATCCGTGAACCAGGTTGTAAACGCCTGCGGGAATTCCCGCCTCGTGCATAACTTCCGCCAACAGGGTCGCTGTGGCCGGCGTTTCTTCAGAAGGTTTGGCGATCACGGTATTGCCCGCGGCCAAAGCCGGTGCCAACTTCCAGGTCATTAATAAAAGAGGCAAATTCCAGGGGGCTATAACGGCCACAACACCCAGCGGTTTGTTAACGGCGTAGTTGAGTGCTCCCCTTCCGTCTGGTGTTGGGGTTTGAAAACACTCGGCGGATTGTCCGGTCACCATGTCGGCAAAAATGCGAAAATTGGCGGAACCTCGAGGAATATCAATGGTGCTTGCCTGAACGTAAGACTTGCCCGTATCGGCCATTTCAGCCGCTACAAAATCATCAAAGCGCGCATCGATACCATCGGCCACTTTATGCAAAAGCGCACGTCGTTGATCCAGGGTCATCTTCCCCCAGGGACCCTCGAGTGCCGCTCTCGCAGACTCAACCGCTGCGTTCACCAGGTCGGCAGTCGCCTCTGAAACCTTGTTGATCTCCGAGCCGTCAACGGGATTGATGTTCGCAAAGGTTTTGTCGCCAACAACAAACTCGCCTGCCACATAATTTTTTAAGATCCCACCTGCGTGAGGCACCTTCTCAACCATCGGTAACCACCTGTGTTTCTACTGTTGTCTCTTGTGAGCGCCTGGCCAAAAGTCTTCGCAAGCGCAGCGATGAATTTACTTTACTGAAGGAAGGCATAATTGAAAAATAATGTTTTAAAGACCAGCTATAACATTTTTCTTATATCAATCGTAAACACTTAGAAGAAGTATCTCAGGTCAATGTAAGCCAAATTTAGTGGCTCAATACGGCCCTGAAACGCAGCGCCTGGTCTGAACTGGGCAAGGTTTAACTCGACCCTCAAGCCATTGGGAAGACGGTGGCTCACCACAAGATCCCACTCCTGGCCGAGGGACCTCGCCGCTCCAGAAGGAGACTGGGAGAGCCCATAGGCGTACAGCGTGGTTGAGGCCACTGGTTGTCGATATCGATGGTGAAGAATCTCTACGGTTATCTCTGCCGGAAGACTCCACCGCAGACCGAGTGTGCTAATCGCCAGATTGCTGAGTTCGGGTTTCAGCAGCTCGCCGAAGTATTTCAGTTTGGTGCCACCGTGACCGACCCAGCCATTATTCAGCTGCAGCCCAGTTTGACGAAATTGTTTGTCGATCCCGTCATCGGGATCCCGATCACCACTACCGTAGGCATAAGCTGCAATGGTGGTGATGAGCCCCTCGGCGGGTGTCCACAACAGACCGACATCGGCGCCCCAGGCACGACGCGACACAGCCTCAAATTCGGACATTCGACTCCCCCCCATCAAGGCGAACTCTGCCCAATGCTCCAGCGAAGATAACAATTGCCCGCTGGAGCGAAATCCCATAAAAACACGGCGGGCACCCGGGCCCTCGCGGGAACTGCGACTGAGATAATAAGCCCCCAACTGACGTGCTTTTTGCTTCATTGTGACCTGTGCCAAACGAAAATCCACGGGGCCACTCCCTTCCGCCTGACGACCTGCAAAGAAGTCGGCCCGCCATTGCTCCTCTTTCCTCAACCACCGAATAGTGCTGTGCAAGCCGTCGAGACTTTCATGAAACAAAAAACCTCGACGATCTTCATAGTATTTTCGACCCAGGCTGATTTCTGCACCGCCCGATGCACTGGCCCACCCAAAATAGGCGCTCTCAAAACCGTGTGTAAATTCTGGGTTTCTAATACCGGAGCGATAGGTTTTTTTAGCTTTTAACGTTGCCGATGCCTGCAACCAGTTGAAATGCTCAAACCCTGCTCTCAATTTTATTTCCTGATCGCTAAACGACTGCTGTTCGAGATCGGCAAAACCCGAGCGATCTTTGTTTTTCCACCCTACTGCGCCGGCATACTCACCTCCCCAACTGAAATCTGACAGCTCAAGATTGTGGGAATACCAGGGTAGATCCGTTTGGGATGGCGATGTGGTATTTGGCTCATGCTGCGCGATGGTGGAAGTGGGCAACAACAGAAAAATGAATAAACTAACAAGCTTGATACGGAACATTGAGAATCACTCTTACAACTACCAGACGTTTAGAAGCAACAGTAACGATGCGCGGTGACACAATAATGATTGCAGAGAGCAAGCGATAATAATTTTTCTTAAGCCCGCCATAACAAAACTGATATAACCGGCGACAGCATCGCTATAATGAATACAAAAGGATTATTGATTCAGATCAGTGTTGCCAAATACCCAGCACGCAGACTGCTAACTCTATGTATAGAGATTGACTTAACAGAGTAATTTGAAAGGAAAAAACAATGGCAATACCCAGAGCATTCAATCTGCAAAAGTGGATTCAGGAACATCAACACCTGCTGTCAAAACCGCCCGTCAACAACGCGCTTATCTGGAAAGATGCCGACATGATGGTCATGATGGTGGGCGGCCCCAATACGCGCCTGGACTACCATTGCAACCCCGTAGAAGAGTTTTTCTATCAACTCAAAGGCCATTGCATCCTGAATTCATTTAATGAAAAGGGCGAGCCTTGTGAGATCCCTATTCAGGAAGGGGAAGTGCTTATGCTGCCCGCAGGCACACTGCATTCGCCCCAACGCCCCGACCCCGACAGCGTTGGTCTGGTGGTGGAACCTGCTCGCCCTGAAGGCGAATTAGATCGTTTGCAGTGGCACTGCCTGCATGGCCACACAATGGTTCACAGTGTGGAGGCAAAGATCCTGTCGATTGTGAAAGACCTTCCGGTAATCTACGAGAACTTTCACAAAGACATAGACGCGAGAACGTGTGAAAACTGCGGAGAGCTTCACCCCGGTAAAGACAAACCGGCTCAGTAACAAAAGTCTGGCGGCGCGAAAAACTGCGCCGACTGGCATTTTCCAGCCACTGGTATAGTCTATTCTTGATAACATTCGACGCAGCTATAGCACTTAGGCTATATTAAATCGACAGTACACCGCTGAAAAACTCAGGGAATGGCTATGACACCAGACAAATTTGAGCGCAGTTTAGTGGCTCGACTCAAGTTCAAACATCTGAAATTGCTGGTAACAGTGAATGAGCAGCGCAATATTTTTAAGGCGGCCCAACTGCTCAACATGGCTCAACCGGCAGCGACCAAAACCATTCGCGACCTGGAGAATGCATTGGAGATTGAGCTGTTTGATCGCTCCTCCAGAGGTGTGACACCCACCCTCTACGGCGACATTGTGATCAAACACGCCAAACTGATTCTCTCCCAGGTGAAACATGCCAGCGAAGAGTTGGCATCATTACAGGGAGGCCTGGTAGGTCGTATAACCGTGGGCACCCTGCTGGCGGCCAGCGCCACACTGCTGCCTCTGGCCATTGCCCGAATGAAGGCCGAACGACCCAATGTGTCGATTCACCTGGTGGAGGGAACCAACGATATTTTACTGGGGGGGCTGCGAATGGGCGACATTGATATTGTTGTCGGCAGGCTACCCCGGACACCACAGGAAGAAGGTGTGACCAGCGAAGTGTTGTACCATGAACCCATCGTCATCGCCGCCCGTGTGGGGCACCCACTAAGTAAAAAGAAGAACCTGAAGATAGAGGATCTGATGGAACAGGAATGGGTTCTTCCCCCCCAGGAAACCAACCTGCGAAGGGAAATTGACGAAGCCTTCCACCGAGCAGGGCAAGACACGCCCGCCAGCGCCGTCGAATCAGTGTCGATTTTAGCAAATCGCACATTGCTGATGGAAACCGACATGATTTCTGCGATGCCCTACCAGGTGATGCGTGCCTATGAGCAGGCTGGCCTGATGACGCAGCTTCCGGTGAAGCTCGATACACCCACCGGCCCAATTGGAGTCACACTGAAAACCGATCGAGAGCTCTCACCCGCCGCCGACTACCTGTTAGATCAAATGCGAATCGTCGCCGAAGATATTAAAAAGGAACATCCAGACGCCTGAACCATTACTCTTTCTGCTCTAACGCAATTTTTTGATCCAGATAAGTATTAAGCAGTTTAGCCCGCTGACCGCCAAACATGCCCACCAGGGACATCATTAGCCGATACTGTTTAGAGGCTTTCAGTTCCGCGTATGAGGCAAATTCAACCCGTTTTCCGTTGACATTCAAACCCGGCGTCGAAAATTGTTCATCAAGCTTTTTCAAGGCTTCCGCATCCAGCTCCACAGGTTTATCAACATTGGGTAATTTGGCATCTTTGTGCCAATGGTAAATATCCATTAGGGTTTTAAATACAACCAAAATCACCAGGCCGACCACGGGTTCACTCAAGGCGATGAGAGAAAAACCAGACGCTATGATAGTGATATGCAATATCACTATTCGGCGGTAGGGAGCCGTCATCAGTTGCTGAAGCCCCTCGCCCCCCACACCCTGTTCAATGACATCGCGGCCCCAATCAGACAATTGAAGAAGCAGTAAACTTATCGCGGCCACGGCAAGATGGTTGGTTTGAATTAATGGCACTATCTGAAAATAAACACTCACCAAACCATCGAGGGCCACCTCACTCCCACCAAATAGAGAGAAAACAAACATGCCGTGAGCGGCGGTAAACATACCGTAGTGCAGCGTGAAAAATGACGCCATAAACAGCGGCAGAATCAGTTCCAGAGGGGTGTGGTAGGGCCTTATCAGCATACGCAGAACGGTAAATGCACCAATGAATACGTTTTCCAACCAATACAGGAAGATGAGGTCAAAACTCTTCCAGCCCCAGGCAAAAACACCCACAAGCGGAATGGCATTCAGGAGAATGAGCGGCACGAGAAAGAAAGACCGCGGCAGGCGTTTGTTTTCAAGCTTCAATGTGAAAAACCTTTACAGAGAGAGGCTAACGGTATCGCCACCCTACGGCCCTGTCAATGAACTCAAGTCCAGACCTGCAAGCCAAAACCAAAAAAGGAGCACTGATTCACATCAGCGCTCCTTTAATGACACTTCAAAGGGAATTAAACAACGAACCTTAGAAGTTGTAGGTTCCCGTCAAGCCATAGGTACGGGGCGCCTGATAGGCATTAAAAACCGTATCATCGTAGGCCGCATACAAAGTGGTCGAAGCCAGATTAACTTCATCCGTCAGGTTTTTAACCCAGAGTTTTACAGACCAGGTATCTTCGAAGCTGCGTAGCGTAAAGTTTGCATCAATCGAATACTCCGCATCCACTTCTGTCAAAGGGTTGTTGTCGTTGTCAAAGTAGTATTTATCCTGATACGAATACTCCAGTCTGAAAGTTGCATCACCCACTTCTCCAACAGTCCAATCATAGCTGCCTGCCACATTGAACTTATTCTCAGGTGAACGACGCATTTCATTGTCTTTGAGGTTCTCGCCATCAACAATCAAGTCATCGGTAAATACGCTGCGCAGCTGACCATAGCTACCCGTAATAGTAAGGCTCTCAGTCAACAAAGCCGTCAATTCCAATTCAACACCTGACGCTTCGCCGTTGCCGTTCAATACCTGTAAATTGTCTGGCGTGTTGGGGCCCGTAGACACCCATACCTGGCTCTGAATATCCTGGTATTCGGTGAGGAAAATGGCACCGTTTAAACGGATTCGATTATCCAACCACTGGGTTTTAAAACCCACTTCATGGTTCATGGCCTCTTCGGGTTCAAAGGCAGTAATGGCCTCTTGAGCTTTTTCCATGCCTTCGCCGTTAAAACCGCCGGCCTTGTAACCCTTTGCCAGAGACAGGTAGAAGAACATGTCTTCATTGGCCTGGTAGTCTACGGTCAAGCTGGGTGTCACTTCTGACCAGGAGTCATCCGTTTCAAAACTGTATTCCGGTACTCGATTGCCGTCCAGGTCTTCATGCATGTTGTCGAAGTTGTCGAAACGACGTCCATAGGCTCTGCCACTGAAGTCTTTGTCGTCTTTACTCCAACGAATACCTGCCGTGATCGATAACTTCTCGTTGATGTCATAGGTACCCTGCCCGAACACCGCCACACTGGTGGTTTCATTCTGGGTTTCGTTACCCTGATTACCTGCGGTAGTGCCCCACTGGGTATCAAACCAATAATCAACTTCCTCGTTGCGGTTGATGTCTTCACTCATGTAAAAGGCGCCCAACAACCAGCTGATATTTTCGTCGTTGCTGCCAGACAAGCGCAATTCCTGAGAAAACTGTGTGGACTCCTCAGCCTTTAAAGACAACCACTGATCGTCAACCTGTAGCGCGGCTAATTCCTCTGCACTGCCAACAGTGTTTTCTGGATTGGGCCACCAGGGGTCAAAAAACTGCGTATCGTCAACCAAACCCGAGGCCGCGTTTTCATAAATTGCGTATTCGTTATCGCGATAGGCGGTAATGGATGTGAGAGTACCAAAATCAGTATCCCACTCAACCCGCAGGCTCATGCCACCCGTTTCCGAGTCTTCAAACCCATCGACAGTACTCTGCCCTTCGCGTTCGTCAGGACTGATGAAAGCGGCATTGCGACCGGCGCTGTAACCAATATGTTTGATGCGAGGTGTTGCGTGGGCCGTTGATGAATCAACACTCAACAGCACTTCAAGTGTTTCACTCGGTGTAAACAGCAGCTGACCACGGGCGGAGTAACGCTCTACATCGGCCACTTCATTACCGGTGTGCGTATTTTTGGCAAAGCCGTCTCGGTTAAGTGTGGTGACAGCAATTTTACCCGCAACAGTGTCACTCAAAGGTGCAGTGACATAGGCTTTACTTTCAACCAGACCGTAGTCACCCGCACTGACTTCCAATGCGCCTTCGGGTTCTTCAGTAGAGGGTTTTTTGGTAATAAAATTAACCGCACCACCCACAACATTTTTTCCATAAAGTGTTCCCTGGGGGCCACGCAATACTTCTACGCGCTCCAGGTCAAACAAATCACCTGTGGCACCGGTACCTCGTGAAATGTAGACACCATCAATGTAAATACCGATGGCGGCTGCCGCACCGGCACTTTCAATATCGCTGCCAATACCGCGCATAAACAATTCAGGTTCCGCGGCATTGTAAGCATTCATTTGGAAGCCGGGTACACGACCTGCAATATCACTCAGGCCATCAATTTTGGCGTCTTTCATTTGCTCGGCGCCGAAGGCGGAAACGGCGATTGGGGTTGACTGCAAACTCTCAGCTTTGTGTCGAGCGGTGACCACCACCTCTTCAATCGCAAAATCATCTTGAGCTATGGCGGGAACTTGCATTCCCCCTATTGCGACAGCGATACCCAGGACCAAAGGTTGTTTCCGCTGGATTGACTTGATGTTCATATCTTGTTCCTCACCGAGTAAAGAAATTCTTCTCATTTTGTTGGTGAAACCCTCTCTCTCCCGGGGGCTCCTCTTTTGAACAGCAGTACCAATGACTGTTACGTTCACATTACGGGAGCCAGACATACAATTAAAATAATATTTTTAAGCTTTGTTATAACAAAAAACAGATAGCTAATTCAAAGAAAAATGGTGAAACCAAAAACATGAAAAGGCAGCCAAGTGGCCACCCTGAGTGATGCGGAGATGAAGAGCCGAGCTAGCGGGCGAGTGGCAAAGCAGGCCGAAATCTAAGCCCGATGTATGGCTTCCCTTTCCAGCTGTCCAGAACCAGTTCAACGCCCTCCCCTGAGCCTAGCGCCCAACGACGAGATTCTCTTTCCTCGCAATTTATGGCCTTATTTGCATCCCCGGCAGGCCGGCCATAACTCTCTATTAGCATAGTCAATACACGGGCAAATTCACGGCGACACGCCTGGTTTTGGCCCGTAATTGTTCTGTAATACAGCTTCTCTTCCAGCGCTCCCAATTGCTTATCAAAGAGATATTCCAACTCATAGGCAACGGCCCCCAGTTGAGCCTCATAGGTTAAAGCATGGGGTTTTTCCTGCACTAACACTTGGGATTCCAATTGCTTGACGGTTTTAATGTCGTGCCCCCATCGAACATCGCTGTTACCACTGGCAAAACCAACAGACGCAATACCCAAGGGTGCTTCGTCAGCAATAGCAAAATGCCCTAGAGTGCATAGTAATATCCAGAGGAATTTGGTGTGCACAGAGATAGGAAACATAGGCCTGTTTTACCTTTTCTGATTGAGTGACTGAATTAACAAGGCAGGCGTGGTAGGTCCTTGCACCAGCGTTTCACTTTGCTCGCTCATGAACTCCCAATATTTCAGCTTCCATTGAAACCCGATGTCCAGGCCCCGGGCCTTGCCGATACGTTCCATCTCGGCCTCTTTCTCGGGGTTAAAGGGCGGGAAGATCACCACAAAGTCATAGTCATCACCGCGGATATTTCGATACCACTCGGGTTGAGCCAGCCCAATTTCAGCATAGACCTCATCCCAGGCCGCCATCCATTGCATAAACGCCAACTGCTTTCCAGGCACAATTTTATAGATACCGATGGTTTTTGTACCGGCCTCTGAAATGCTTGCACTCAGCACAAACATCCCAATGGTTACAAGCCGCAAGGTCGATCTGAACAGTTTATTCATCGTTTTTTCCACAATAGTTTTTGAATCGATTGAACTCAGGCCGTTACCAGTGAAAAGAACACTGCACCCAAACCCAGTGGCGCTACGTAGCGCACCAGAAAATGCCATAGGCGATAGCCGACGGAATCTCCGTCCAGCTCGTCTGCCGTTATCACTTTGGGCAGAACCCAACCGGCAAACACGGCCACAAAAATACTGCTCAAAGGCATAATGAGCGTCGATGTCACATAGTCAATCAAGTCAAAAAACGTTCGGTTCTCAAACAGAGAAAACATGCCCAAGGGGTGGAAGTCTGACAAGTGATTAAAGGACAACACCGACAACAGCCCGAGCGCCCAACTGATTCCACCGGATAACAATGCGGCGTTACGGCGAGTTAGATCCAGTTTCTCGCGAAGATAAGCCACAGAACATTCCATCATGGATATAGCAGATGTGAGCGCAGCAAAAAACAAAAGAACAAAAAACAAGGCACCAAAAAAGAAGCCACCCGGCATTTGACCAAAGGCATAAGGCAGCGCCATAAAGACCAGACCAGGGCCACCGCTCGGATCCATCCCATAGGCAAAAATAATAGGGAATATTGCCAGCCCCGCCAAAAGCGCTACCAAGGTATCTGCCGCGATGATTGTCGCCGACGAACGGGGAATAGAGGTTTTTCGATCCAGGTAAGAGCCGTAGGCCATCAAATTGGTAATGCCAACCCCGATGGAGAAAAACGCCTGACCAATTGCATCCAGAACAACATCACTGTTCACTTTGGAAAAATCCGGTGTAAACAAGAACGTCCAGGCCGCCGCGAAGTCACCTGCCACTGCAGCATAGGCCACCATGCCCAAGAGCATCACAAACAACATTGGCATCAGAATTCGAACGGCTTTTTCTATGCCCGCCTTGATACCGCGCGCTGAGACAAACACCGTTAACAATAAAAAACAACTCGCCCAGGTAAACAATCCCCCCGCACTCGCGTTTAAGCCATCAAATGTGCCTTGAATACTTTCCAGGTTGGCATTAACTAATTCGCCACTTCCCGCCTTAAATACATAGGCCAAGGTCCAGCCACCCACAACAGAGTAGAAAGAGAAGATGAGAATGGCGGCAATCACACCAACCAGCCCCATCCAACGCCAATGGGGCGACGCTCCCGCTTCTTTGGCAACGGCAGCAATGGCGTTTGGAGGGCTCAACTGACCGCGGCGACCCACCAATAACTCGGCCATCAATATTGGCATGACCACACAGAGAATGGCGGCAATATAAATAAACACAAAGGCGCCGCCTCCGTTGCTACCCGCGGCATAAGGAAAACGCCAAATATTGGCCAAACCTACGGCGGAACCCACCGCAGCCATTATAAAACCAACTTTTGACGACCACTGTTCGTGTGACTGACTCATAGAATTCTGTCTTCTCTGCTATTGCCAAGTGTGCTGGAAAGTATTCAATTAGGTGACTGCCAGGCGACGATTAAATTCTTCCTGTTTCCACACCTCGTTCTGCATGATGTCTTTTAGTTGAGACACTGCATCCCAAATGTCTGCGTAACTGACATACAAAGGCGCAAAACCAAAACGCAGAGTATCGGGCGCCCTATAGTCACCAATGATGCCGCGACTAATCAGGGCCTGCATAATTGCGTAACCGGATTCATGTGCCAGTGCAACCTGACTACCACGCCGATCAGCATCTTTAGGGCTTGCCAATTGAAAGCCGTAATCGCCACACAGCTGCTCGACCAGACGTATAAACAGATCGCCAAGTTGTTGAGATTTACGACGGACCAGTGACATGTCGGCGCGGGTTGCGATATCCAAGCCGACTTCGGTCAGTGCCAAACTAACAATCGGCTGTGTGCCGCTCAGCATCTGGTCAATGCCGTCGGCGGGCGTGTAATCACGATCAAAAGCAAAGGGTGCCTTATGACCCCACCAACCCGTCAGAGGTTGCAGGGCTTTTCCGTGGTGGCGTTTGGCCGCAAACAGAAATCCAGGGCTGCCCGCACCGCCATTGAGGTATTTATAGGTACACCCAACGGCAAAGTCTACGTTACATCCATTGAGGTCCACGTTCATCGCACCGGCACTGTGACAGAGATCCCATACAGACACTGCACCACAGGCCTGTGTTTTTTCCGTGATCGCTTTCATGTCGAGCACACGCCCGGATTTATAGTGGACCTGAGTGAGGCACACAACCGCAACGCTGTCATCAATGGCCTCAACAATGGCTTCTTCTTCGGCAAAGATAATTTCGTGCCGATCGCCGAGTAATTTAACCAAGCCTTGAGCGGTATAATTATCTGTAGGGAAATTGCTGCCTTCCATCACGATTTTTGTGCGTTCGGGCTGAATCGTTAGTGCCGCAGACAGCACCTTAAACAAATTGATTCCCGTAGAGTCGGTAACCAGCACCTCTCCCGAGCTTGCCCCGATAACCGTGGCTAAACGATCACCCAGACGCTGAGGCAGGTGAAACCAATCGTGAACATTCCAACTTTTAATGAGGTCCTTGCCCCACTCATTCACCACGGTTTGTTGAACTTGCGCCATGGCTTTTTTGGGCATGGCACCGAGCGAGTTGCCATTGAGGTACACCGTGTCTTCGGGCAAAGCAAATTCCTCACGGAAGCCAGCCAAAGGATCGTCTACATCCATACGTTCACAATCTTGCCGGTTGAGCTGGGCCATAATCAATCTCACTACTGTCAGTTAATTGGTCCTGAACCGCCTAAAGAGTGGGCCAGGTCAATGAAGTTTTCGCTAGTTTAATTAAAGCTCGCCTTCCTGAAAAATACTATTAAATGGACCAGCTATAGCAAAAAAGTTATAGCTCCTAAACAGACAGGCACAAAAAAGGCCCACTCCGCGAGGAGTGGGCCAAAACGTCTCAACAACTGAATTCTGAAGAGGCCAGATGTCTCAAAATTCGTGCATCAACGGTTGGGTTCAATTTAACTTATCGCTTGGGCCAGGGCGCTTTTGCCGGCCCGAAGTTGGGCTCTCCTAACACCGGGCTCGATAACACATAGATACCGTGGTTGGTAAACAGCCAAAACAAATTGCGATCGTATTCAATGTAGACACCGTGCGACAAATTGCCCCGGGCAAATTCCGCCACGCGTTCAGTATTAAACGGTGGAACAAAATAAGCCGAAATCGTCGGTTCTTTCAGGTCGCTAACATCAAAGATTTGAAGGCCCGCGTTGTAAAAATTGTAAGGTAAAATACCATCACGGGGGGCGCCCGGCTGAGTGTAAGCACCCGTGCGTTTGGGGCCAAAGCTGCCGCGACGCTGACAAAAATCGGTAAAGGCCGCGTCAGCCGGCGCTTGGGGCCGGGGTAAAACACCAATCTTAAAGGGTTTCTCCGGATTGCTGACATCGATCATGTGCACGTCTTTGTAGGGCTCCCAGCAGTCTTCATTCAGAGGGTATCCACTGAAATAAACAATGCCTGTTTTTTCAACTTGCGAGATATCAATGAAGTCACCTTCGGTACCCGCAACACTTGGCTCAAAGTTCAGGGAGCTGACTATCTTCATGTCTTTCGGGTTGGAAATATCGACAACATAAAACCCTAAACCACCCATTGCGGCATAAGCGTATTTTCCGCCCTCTTCAACCGGAGTGGGAATAAACAGAGACATGCGGGCACCCATCCAGGAGGTGCGATTGCCAGCCCTGGGGTTGGCTTTAAAAGCCGCTTCGTGTTCGGGATCAAACGCAATTTGTCCCGGCACATTCAATTGCTGTAGAAACTTGGGATTAGCCGGGTCAGACATATCCCAACTTTGATACCCGGCGGAATACAAGTCATTTGGGTATTCTGTCAGGGCATAACTGGCGTCTGGAGCCGCTGCAACAAACATGGTATCTCCGCCAAAATAAGCGGGAAGATCGCGCACACCAGAGCCCTGCTGCTGGCCAATCGGCGCATCGGGATGTTCAATATCGGTGGTTCGCTCCGCCAGCAGTTTCCAGTCTTTGGGTAGCGGGCCGTTCATTTCGTAAACTTTAAAACCTTTCAGGTGATTCGCGTTTCGAATGGCTTCCACATTTTCCGGCTGCACACGCTTATTTTTTAACAGACCAAAACGGCGAATTTCAAAGGCCTGCACCATAATGTATTTGCCCAGTTTCTTGTTCCACTGGATCGATGCAGCACCAAACATATCCCCTTCATCATAAGGGTTTTGTGCCACCTCATCGGGGCCGTTAATACCCCAGGTATGGCCACGCGTCAGCAGGAGCTTGGCCTCTTTGGGGTGAGTGATATCAAAAATTTTGAGATCCCGGCGCACATATTGATACAGGTAACGGCGACCGTCGAAGTCAACAATGTTCTGCCAGGTATGAAAGGGCTCCACCGTGATGGGGTAGTAGGCCTCCACTTTCATGTTTTTAATGTATTGTTCGGTATCCCAATAATCGAGCTCACCTTCAAATGTTATGTTGTCGTGAGCATCACGCGTGGCAACCGGGTGTGTGAATTCGCCGGTTTCTTTGTTCATGCCATAACTGCCGGGGGCGGGGTCCGGTGGAGTTTTGTCAATGCTAAGGCTATCGGAGCGAGCCACCCACTTGTCTTTGATTTCGATTTTTTCGGGGTTGTGAACGCTGTCGCTTTCAGCGCATGCTCCGATGGATGCGGCTAGTAGCATACCGGACAATACCCGGGCCATGCGTCGGCTCTGGTGTGGTATACACTCGTGAATACTGTTAAAAACTGTTCCCATGTTTACTCTCACTTTCAGTGATCAGACAAACCCCGGAATGGGGCAAACCCATGCGATTGGGCATTATCTTAAAAAACTCAGGCATAAATTTAAAATAATAATATCAGGGCTTGCTATTACCTTTTTGATATAGCTGAATAGAGCCTCCCACTCTCTGCGTAAACTTGACAAGGTCAGATTGTATTGGCACTTTCATCATAGCCGGGAAATTCTCAAACAACAGGGATCCAAAAACCGCAGCCAATGAAACCATCTAA
>ENA-OSET01002241-OSET01002241.1-sediment-metagenome-genome-assembly--contig:-NODE-2241-length-18925-cov-2.714187_pt1 | contig 18925 bp, 11 predicted proteins | sample MGYA00237882_ERZ534229 | MGnify/ENA primary metagenome ERZ534229 (study PRJEB26408, sample SAMN06266212) | sediment metagenome | isolation source: Hudson Canyon methane seep mesocosm | place... | reverse complement strand
GTAAGTAGCATTGCGACTTCGCAACCTGCCACCCTAAATCTATAGCCTATGGCCTGCTCAGTAAAATACTCACTAAACAGCGGCCAAGCACGTGGATATTTGCATCTAATATCCCTTCGGATTGCTGCGTTAAGAGCGGAAATACGCACTCCTAAACATGCATCTGGTAAAAGATAAAACAACGAGCATTACACCATCGATTAAAAAATCTATATGGAGCCATAACGCGGAAAAAACCGGAGATGAAACCGCTCGATTACTTGTATTGTTAGGGTTTTATGCACCCGGCCCAAACCATTTTCTGCAAATTTCCAATATCGTTGCCTGTTAGCACACCAGCTTCACCAACAATACAAAAACCACATTTAATGTAAAGGTGGCATGCTGATTTATTAGTGGGCGAAACCCTTAGCATAATTTCACTATGTCCTTGCTCGGCCGCATACCCTTTCAACGCATTTACTAACTGGATGCCCAGCCTGTTTCTCCGATATATCGGAGAAACCCACATAGAAATTAGTTCATATTCATTATTGGCGAATATGCCACCAATAAGGCCAATTGGCATTTCACCTTTATATGCGAGTATAAATCTAGGACCTACATTCTCTGACGCTCTAAGCTTCCAATCCTCTGGCGCATAATTGCTGGCCTCATGATAGGAAACACCAAAGGCCTCCGGAGATTCCTTTAAGGAAGACAATCGAATTTCTTTGAGGTCTTCCCAGTCGTTTTCAGTGATCGCTACGATATTCATTTTTGATGTAGCCCTAACAGCATTATTCAGAAGACTAGGGCTTTATATACAGTTCGCTCTTGAACAAGAGCGAGATTTGAATATCCATCCATAGACGTTCTTATTTTTCAATGAGTCATAAAGATAACCCAATAGGGCCGCTCTGGCAATTGAAGACTCATTCTTCATGTATCTGGATCAAGGGTTTTCCATTGTGCTGATTTCCGGCGCAATAAAATCAAAGACCTAGCGTCTATTTACCTTGAACAAGGGAAAGGGGCCCACAGGTCTTAGGCTATTTTTCAATAGTTATGTCTGCTTTGAGGTATGAAAACAGATATGCCTCAAAGGGCTGCTTTGGGTCAGGTCCAGACCAATACCTCAGATTCCATTGTCAGTCGCTTTCTGCCATGAATGTCTTAAAGTTGTTTGGGGGCGAAAAAAGCAGACAACGAGACTATTAATTTATGTCAAAATTCACCGTGCCACTACACAGATTGGGCAGCCGAAATTGACACGCCACCTCCAATCGAGAACGAAAATTCAATTTCACTACCCTCTAGAGTTCATCTTTCATCTCTTTCTGTCCACGACTTTGGGTAGATCAAATAATGAGGCAACCATACTGACATAAGGGGATAAGCAGATATCTCGCGCACGACTATCTAACGGGAAAAATATAGGTGTAAGATTTCATAACACAAACGACTCTCTTAGCATCACTAATACAATAACTAAACATGCAGCCCCTTTAACAACATTCATACTGATATTTTCCGATGCACTGAGAGGGCCAATAGCCAGTGTTTCATGAGATAGTTCATCTTTATACTGATTATTATCTAAGCAATCGCGAGCATAATTAATCCACCCGCTAGTGCTGCCTAACTAACAATGCCAAGTGTGCAAAAAAGAAAGCCGCAGATATGTGATATGACTTCTACTCTCTTTGCCGAATTTCGTGAGGGGCGATAGCTTAAAAAATTAAAGACAAACCAGCATTTAAGCCAAAATGGCAGTTTTTTCCAAATTCATTAACCCCCCTTCTCTCTGCTGTACAAACGTGACTCTGAGGCCTAATGGTGATGTATGCATCACCGGAGCGAGATTGACGACAGCCCTACCCCCAGCTTGGTGCAGTCCTCGAGTTGATCCCGTCATCCCCGTCAGAACGAGGAAAGTCGTTCAGATAAGTCTTTCTGCCCCTGTCCTCGCTCTGGCCAATAGGTCGGATTGAAGATAGCGCCTATCGATGGTTCCCATACTGGCGTGACCAAGATCATCTGCAAGGTACTTTATTGGGCGTGTATCTGCTTCCTGTGAAGCACCAATCTGAGCGATGTGGGTACTCTACGACTATCCTTTGATATTTACGATTTACTGTTGCCCTATCGTCCAATTCAATCCTAGCCTTAGCGTTTCATCATTCGGATTTGTTATTAGCGACTACTACACTGTAAATGACCAGCTTCCACCTTGCTCGTCAGTCTCAATAGGTGGTCGATTTTTTCATCGAAAGCCATTTCTGTAAACCTGGGATTGAAAAGAAAACGCTTAACGTCAAATTACGGATCGGTGTATCGATGCTCCAAATGATTTCTTGTAAGATTAAATTTAAAGATCGCTGCACTTTAAACAAATATTGAATAATTCTGAGTAGGCCTTCGCATAACATCAGGAACTAAACAACCATACTCTGAGATCAATTTAACCGATTTATTATCGGGCCTCCGCATGTTTCTTATCCCTCATAAACAAACTTCATGCGAGCACAAGAAATTGCTTACAAGATCTTAAGAACTCCATAGTAACGCTATTAGTGGCTGAATAAATACTGGGAAATTCAATGCGCCTTCATACATCACATAATTTGTCCTTCCAGGTTATGTACGTCACGTAGAGATCCCCGCCCCCTTGGTCTAGTAGAAAAATTTATCAACATCATCGCGTGAACTATGAGGTATAGGGCTCTGAAGTCTAATTCTATCTATGAAAATGTAGCTTCGCAATTTCGACATTATCGCGCCAACATTTAGCATATAATTCAGATGTAAAGGAAAATACACTTACGCTGAAGAAAGTTAGATTTTGATCTAGCTTACCGCCAACATACCCCGTAGACATATTCGGCACCGAATTAATTTGACCTGAGTCATGTTCGAGCGTTTTTTTTAGCATATGATAACCGCGGTACTTAATTATGAAACCCTTAGTGGATTTGCATATAGTCGATGACGAGATAGAGATGCGCAATCTCTACTCAAGCATTGTGAATGCCTTTAATTATCAAGCGATGTTGTTTTGTAGCGCCGACGAATATTTGGAGTATATGATCAGCCCGGCATACTTGCCTCCACAACTGGCAGTTCTCACGGATGTTGATATGCCAAAGATGTCAGGGTATGAATTAATGAGAGACGTGAGAAACCTTGTTCCGCATCAGAGATTTCTCATCGTTACTGGCTCGCCGAACATCAGCACGCTGGATAATTATTCATGCTTCTATCTAACTAAGCCTTTTCATTTGAAAAAATTTTCTAAAATTCTTGAAGCGCTTGCTCTGTGTCGTAAAGATGGAGCTCAGCCCGAGATTATACAATGTGCTTCCATTGACGATCGCTGCAATTTTTGCGTCTCGGGATGGAAATGCCCACAGAGTGGTACTTAGATGTATTTCAATCATGGTCAATTATGTGCAACTCAATAATTCTAGATGATTTGTCAAGGGAGCCGGCAGACGTAATAATCACCTCCGGTATTTACTTCGACATTGAGGATTATGTGCAATCTCTCTACGGTTGGGATATCGAATTTTCCCAGCTCAAAAAAGGTTCAGGTCCCCTATCAAGACGAACCATCGGAAATAATGAATTCAATTTTATGCGGTTTCGTCAGACCCTGTGCGGAGAAGCAACTGGACTTGCCGTTGAACCTGGTCTGACATTTTTCCTTGGAGAAAATACCGCGGACGAATTGGTGATGATGCACAATAAGGTATCGACGGATACTTTGCTGTGTATCCCGCAGAACCATGAGATATATACAGTAACTCCTGATGGGTACGTTGGGTATACGTTTAACATCAGCTTCTCACTTTTAGAACGCGTTGCCGAAAACATATATCCTGATATTTATAGTATTAGATATCCGGAATCTAGAGAAATGTATCAGCTGTCTAGCCAATATTCGGAACTCTTAAGGTATGGATTTAGGTTTCTAAGCAAAATAGCGGCGCATCACGGTGAGAATTCTATACTCTGCGGCCTTGAAACTAGTGATGTTGTTGAGAACCTAATAGTCCCTCTGTTGGTAAGTGTGCTGAAAGGTAACGTCGATTCAAAATTGATAAATACTAGCGCTAAACGCGAAAACAAACTTGGTGAACTCATTACACTAATTAATGGAAACTTAGACGTCTCGTTGACGATGAGTGATCTTTCTGCCGAAATTGGATTAACGCATAGGAGAATTCAATATATTTTTAGAAACAATATTGGAGTCAGTCCGCAAACCTTCATAAAAGCTCAGCGACTAAACGCAGTTCGCAGAAACCTAAGTTCAGCGGCCATAATTCGGGGAGACGTGAAAGAAATAGCCAGTAAATTTAGCTTTTGGAATATGAGCCAATTCGCTAAAGACTATAAAGATCTCTTTGGGCATTCCCCGCGTAAAACTTAAGTTAATTGATCAATTAAAGCCTCCTGTTGACCGTGAATAATTTTGGGCCTGGGCTATTCTCTCAGTTTTCCAGTAGTGAAATTTAAATAAAAGTGACCTCACTATACATAATTCCTATTTTAGTATTACATACGTAACCTTCATCAAAAATCAAAAATAGACTAACTTAGGAAACTGAAAATTGTTTTCATGAAAACATCAACTTTAAAAGGCTTTGCAACGATTTCATCAAAACTCGAAGCGTTTACTCTGTCTATGTCGTGCTGCATGGCATTCGCGGTTACGGCAATAATAGGTGTAAGTTTTGTTTTTTGGCGCTCCCTCAATATTTCCAGTATATCAAACCCATCCATTTCCGGAAAATTAATGTCTAGTAAAATAATATCAAAATTATTCTCGTCCGCTAAATCAAGGCCAACCTTCGGGCTGAACGCCTTAAACAACTCTAGGAATGGAAATTTTGAAAGTATTTTTTCAACCAAAAGCATATTGGTTGGGTTGTCCTCCACATACAATATTGTTTTATGAGTATTAACGTAATCCCCATAAAGTGAACTCAAGACAGGGGCGATATTATTCTCCTCTTTCTGGGTGACTTGACCCTGCACGGGATTTAGTATCAGATCAAACCAAAATTTACTACCATTTAACTGCGAACTCTCTACGCCCATACTCCCTCTCATTTGTTCAACAATCCCTTTGGAAATAGCTAAGCCAATACCCGCCCCATCAGTATGAGTATTTTCAGCTCCGAGCCGATTAAACGCTTGAAAAAGCAATGGTTTCTTACTGTCGGAAATACCCGGTCCTTCATCTTTTACATAGCAACGAACCCTACTGTCTGGCATTATCCCAAAACCAATATTCACTATACCGCCTTGATCCGAGTACTTAGCAGCATTGGACAGTAAATTTAGAAGCACCTGTTTCACTCGCGTCCGATCCGCAATTACACTGACATCGCAAACGTCCTCCCAATCGCGCACTGTACCAATATCACGTCGCTGCATCATAGTGCTTATAGCACTAACACAGTCCTCAAAAATCGCTTTCAAATACATAGGTTCCATTTTTATATCGACATGCCTAGCTTCGATTTTTGCTAAATCGAGAACCTGATTGATCAGCATTAACAAATGGTTTCCCGCGGATATAATCTCACCTAAATAGGAGGTTTGCCCGTCAGAGTAGGTATCAATGGAGTCCATTTCGAGCAGCTGACTGAAACCAAGAATGGCGTTGAGTGGAGTGCGTAGCTCGTGACTCATCCGAGATAAAAATTCTGATTTCGCTAAATTTGCTTTTTCAGCTTCATCGCGCGCCTTACGTAAGGAGGCCTCATATTCATGAGACTCAGTAACGTCGCGCACAACCCCAAGCATCTTGATACTCTCGCCGTCCTTATTACGGATGACATCACCGGACTCATGTAGCCAATGTACGGACCCGTCTTCCCAGACAACCCTATGTTGAATGCTATAGGCAACATCTTCGTTTACGCAATTGAATATTGCTGCCTCAACACTCTCTCGGTCGTCAGGGTGAATCGCCGCCAAGAAATTTTCATAGGTTGTTTCTGGGATACTATGAATGTAGCCAAACAACGGCGCAATACGCTCCGACCAGTACAAAGATCCAGTTTTTATATTCCATTCCCAGGTACCGATTTTGCCGAAGTTCTGGCTTAAGGTCAGCCTCTTTTCGCTTTTCTGATACCTTGTGGCAGAAGCTCTACGAATATCAGCTTCTATTATCAGCGCCGTGATACATGCCATAACAAGGACAAACTGTTGGTCGGCGGAATTCCATATGCGAGGGGAGCCGTGTTCCAGAACCAGCGTGGCGGTTACGACACCTCCAACGATTACGGGCGCTCCCAAGTAGGCCCTACTTTTTATGCCGTTATAGCTTGCAAGAACGGCAACATATTTTGATTGCAGAATGTCAGGAATATTGATTAATGCATGAGAGTCGATTTCATTGGCGAATGCATGGGAGTATAAAGAGCTGATGCCGAAGGTGTCTGTATTAGAATCGTATTGTTTGATAGAACGTACAGTAGGGTTGTCCGTTTTAGACCATAAGCTAGCTCCAGACACACCAATATTGGAGGAGGCTTCCTTAAATAGGGTTGCTAACGAACTGTCAATATCATCCAAAAAGAGTGACTTTTTGGACAATAGACCAATGAGAAAGTCTTGTTGTAGCCGATAGTCAATAACTTTTTGTTGCGCCTCAAACTCGGCTTCCTTAGTTTTAGTAATATCTGTTCTTACGGAAACATACTGATAAGGTTTCCCAGCTTTATTTAGATAGGGAACTATCGTTGAGTCAACCCAGTAATAATTCCCTCCTTTCGTTTGATTGCAAATCTCAGCGCCCCAAATATGCCCCTGGGATATCTGCTTCCACATTTTGGAAAAAAATATCTTCTCATGATAATCGGAATTAATTACTCTATGATTTCTACCGATCAACTCGACTCGGTCATAACCACTAATGGCGCAAAAATTATCATTAATCTCAGTGATCACGCCCCGGGTGTCTGTAACTCTCACAATGCAGTGGTGATTTAGGGCGTTCAAAGTGTTTCTCTTGTCTAGATTCGTGGTGGTAAAAAAGCTATTAATCTTGCAGTTAGATTGAAAAGATAGACTGATCATGGCAGCCAACTGCTCATGACTCAGGTCAGCTAGGATCGTTCTTTTGATGGCGGTAGGAAGCGGTGCCAATAAACTCGAATCATTACAGACTAATAAAACGATGGGTGAAATAAGGGTTGCCGAAATTCGGCTAATTTGAATTATATCAATCGTTTCGAGCCGGTCACACTGGACGACAACCAAAAAGTAATCTGATAATGACTGCGGTTTGCCTATAGGAAATTTTTCAATTTGTTGAAATTCGATATTAGCCTTTGATATTTCTTCCGTGTTGTCGATTTCACCGCAAATTAAAATTTTCAATGGGTAGCGTCCGAATGCATCGTTGGAATATTGTCCTTTAAGCTGTTACATTATCGCTTCGTTAATTTCAGCGACCAAAAAATGTAAAAAAAACATTTAGGAATCATCTAGAATCTATTTTTTGTAGAGGTTTCTAGATATTTCATCTTGCGCCAAGACTTCTGATTCTTTATTTCCTTCACTCCCGTAATTTTTCGATCGCAGATGAAATGCTTACGATTGCAGCACTAATGCTCGCCTTACTTTTAGAGAGCGCGCCGACACCACCTAGCAATTTGTCCAAACTCTCCATCAGGACGACGGAGTGCTCGCTATGAATCTCGGCTGTGGAAATCGCTTCTTCAAAGTCAATATGGAAATCTTCATAGCCTGTTTCAACGTCAACGCTGTAATGATCAAACAGTCGTTCTAGCTCAGCCAGATCGCGAAAAACTACATCTAAAACATTTTCTACCGCACTATTTCGCTGTGCTCTAGCCTTTTGCGTATTGATAATCGAAGCACACTGCGCCTCACAGCCCTTTAAAATTAGTGCCAGATGATCTCGAATTCGCCCACAAAGCTCGTCATCTTCAACGGGCATATTTTTGACCAAAATTGAAGCCGTGCTGCCGTTATACATGGAGGTGTTACGAGTGCTTATGATTCGTTCTGCATATAATGCGCTATCAAGCAATTGCTGCTCTAAGGGACTTACGCTGCCGGATGAAGAATAGCTCTCCACTCCGTTAGGAGATCGAAATTGAACTGAGACCGATAAATCAAATTCTTCACAGGTCGAAAAGACCACGTCCCCTAAACATTTAAAGTCAACGCAGTTAAAACTCTCTTCGAAAAAACGAAGGACAGTACCCAGTTCTCCACCGTACCCCATCGCTGAAAACATGGCTTTTTGTGTGCTGCCCAGGGACTCTTGAACTTGGTGAAACTGTTCCTTACGAGCCATCAATAGGCTTAGCTTAAAAGCAAGCTCGCGAATGTCTACGGGCTTACAAATGTAGTCACAACCGCCATGTTCATAACCTTTTAGGCGGCTCTCTAAATCTGTTTGGGCCGAAACGTAAATTATGGGAAGTTCGTTTTCGCAATAAATTTCTCTAATTTTTTTCCCTATTTGATAGCCATCTTTCTCTGGCAAATTGACATCCAGCATGATTAGCTCAGGATTTTTCTTTTCAATAATTCTCAGCCCTTCCTCTCCAGAGCAGGCCAACAGAACGTCAAAGTTTGGTTTTAGCGCCTCGGATACAAGGCGCTGATTGGCGGGTTCGTCGTCAATAGATAGAATTGAATATTTTTTATTGTCTAAATTTCCATTCAACACCAAAGTCTCCGAACAAGATATAAGTGATTCGTTTAATTTAACCCCAAGATCTTTATGGGTATAGAATACCCCAGTATCAGCAAGTTTCAAAATTATTTCTAAAAAAATAATTAGATATAAATAAACTTGATGTAAGAAATTCTCTATAACAGACCTTTCCTAAATTAATTGTTCGTAATTTCTATATTATCTACCCGCCTCGAAGATACTTTTTGTGAAATTTGATGATTGTAGCGATATTTTGTAATTCTCCAGCTTTTATCTGCGTGGATACACGGCCCCGTCGCCTCGCTAGAAGATGAGTTGATAGTGGTCAGGATCGATTATATTTAAGATAGCTTTACCAAATTATATTACTTGATATCACCTGTATTGACTCTGAGAAAATCAATTTTTGGGACGTAAGGTGCTAACCGAATGTGATTTCAACTGACCGTTTTCCGTTTTTGCCTTTAAGCTCAATATCTTAAGTAGGCGTCGTCCTATCACGATCAGACAGTAAATCAATTAAACGTCGGCATAGGCCAAACCAGACGCACCAATGCGAGATGTCTGTCGAATGCAAATTGCGCAACATTAGTATTTCCAATCTAACAATTCTTCCTGCAACCATTGCCTTTTAGTCACCTAGAGCGCGACTGGAAAAATTTGTAACTATTACTGCTTCCATAGATTACTTGCTTTCTTATAGGCGCTCACCAACACCTTTTTCGTGAAACCAAAACGAATGCCATTATTCAGAAGCCCTGCCATTGACATAATTTTGTGTGTGCCACTACCAATATCACAATAATTTGTAATTCAATAATTTCCAGCCTTGAATTTGAACGATGAGGAACCTATAGAGACATCTCAATAAAAATACAGGTTCGTTATTTCTATACTTTCGTATTCTCTTCTGCATTATGATGATGAGGCTTATAGTTAACATTGGAACCATTTATCGAGTCATTAAAGTAGGAATAATTTTGAGAAAAAATCTACCCATCTCGAATCTAGAGGCCAGTTATCCAATCGATGGAAACCTTCTGTCATTTACAGACTTACACGGCAATATAAAATACGCGAATAGTGATTTTGTTGAAGTTTCGGGTTTTTCCAAAAATGAACTCGTTGGACAACCCCACAACATTGTCCGTCACCCCGACATGCCTTCAGAGGCTTTCGGTCAATTATGGGCAGATTTAAAAAGTAATAATTCATGGATGGGGATTGTTAAGAACCGAAGTAAAAGTGGAAATTATTATTGGGTTGACGCTTATGTCACACCGATTAAAAAGAATGGGATAATCTCTGAATACCAATCGGTTCGCACAAAACCAAATAGTGAATTTGTAGAGCGGGCGAAAAATCTGTATTCCAGCTTGTTACGCGGCGACCAGCGATTAATCAAGACGCCAAGAATTTCATTTTTAGCTAGGATTATGTCAGCAATATTCATTATGAATATACTGTCCGGTTCCCTCGCATCGTCAATGTGGGCGAAATCTATTACTCCCATTGCTTTGGTGTCCGTACTGTCTGCGCTTGGTTCGGCAGTAGCCTTGTTTGTGTTATGGAGACCAATGAGAAAGATTATAGCGCAAGCGGGCAGTGTGACATCAGATGCGGTAGCGATGTATGTATATACAGGCCGAACAGATGATATCGGAGTGATTGAACTGGCCATGAAGGCACTGCAATCCGAGACCGGTGGGCTTGTGGGTCGTATCGCAGACGACGCATCGAACTTGTCATCCATTAGTAAAGAACTTATTGACGCGGTTAGAGAGAGCAATGACAGCATTGATAGACTTAAGTCTCAATCGGAATCCGTCGCTACGGCGATAAATGAGATGAGTGCTTCTGCACAGGAAGTAGCCGTAAACGCAGGTAGTGCCGCTGATGCAGCTGCCGAAGCGAAAAAGTGCTCAGATGAAGGAAGGGGCCTAGTTCTAGAAACTGAAGAATCTATCTCTGTGCTCGCCAAGGAAATTAAATCAGCGTCTTCCGCGATTAGGAAACTCGAAAGTGATAGCGAAGGAATTAATGCCGTCATCGATGTAATACGCAGTGTTGCCGAGCAAACAAATCTATTGGCTTTAAATGCAGCAATTGAGGCTGCTAGGGCCGGCGAACAAGGTCGAGGATTTGCAGTTGTTGCGGATGAAGTACGTACGCTGGCCACTCGAACCCACGAATCTACAATCGAAATAACGTCGATGATTGAGCAGTTACAAAAAGGTTCAAAGAATGCGGTCCTCAGCATAGAGAGAGCGACACTACAGGCTGATATCGTCGTAAATAAAACGGGGCAGACATCCGAGACAATACGCTCAACATCTGTATCAATTGATAGCATAAACGATATGAGCTATCAGATAGCAACCGCAGTAGAAGAGCAAAGTAAAGTCGCCGAGGAAATTGATATGAACATATCAGAGGTTTCTGGTTTGGCACAGGAGCTGTCTGACTTTTCGTTAACCAATAGCGCTGTCGGAGGCGAAATACATGCGCTCGCATCCGATCTTAAAGAGGTGTCGAATCAATTCTTTATGAAGCTAAGGGAAAAAAACTAGTTCCTATTGTTCCTCCATGCATTTTTCTAAATACCCCGTCATATTGAGGACATATATGAACCAAAAAATTAATGATATTCTAGATGCCGTCCCCGACGCACTACTGATTGTTAGCTATAGTGGTTGTATCCTTTGGTGTAACCGACAAGTTGAGGCCTTACTTGGCTATCGCGATGAAGACATCATTGGCAAGCCAATCGAAACCCTTGTCCCACAGAATGCTCGTAAAGATCACATTAAAATGCGGAACCGCTTTAGTTCTACTCCCGCTCATCGCGCCATGGGATATAGCTCGAATCTACACGCGCTGGACACAAACGGAAATCAGATCCCCGTTGAGGTAGAACTCTCGCCTATTCAATGGGGAGATGGGCCGAGTATTCTTTCGGTATTGCGATCTAGAGTCAGCCGACTAGCACAGGAGCGCGCTCAGCAGAAGACATTGCGAGTCAACGAAGAAAGGCTTCGGCGCTCACAAGAAGTTGCTCATATTGGCACATGGGATTTCGACTCTGCCAACAATACGTTTACTTGTTCGAAGGAATTATGCAATATCTTTGGTATTGAAAATACCGCTATAGATGCAACTCCCGGTGAGTTTCTGGAATTGGTCCACCCAGATGATCGCTGCCTAGTAGATCGTGTTCTCCATGATTTTGTTATCAACAAAAATTCTTTTAAGATTGAGTTCCGAATTAGCCAATCAACGGGAAAACCTACTTATGTAAAGGGAGTTGGCGAGGTTTATTTTAGGAATTCCGGAAATTCAGTACACTTTGTTGGAACCATACAGGATATATCAATCGAAGTAGATAAACGCCTACGCTTACAAGTTTCTCAGACGATTTTTGAAAATGCCCACGAAGTAATAATGACCGTTGATAAAAAATATAATGTAATTACTGCAAATCCTTCAGCCATAAATATATTTGGTTTCTCCGATAGGGAGATAATAGGTCGACCGGTCCTACAATTCTTACTCGAGTCAGATATTCGCAATCGCGCTCGTTCAATATTAAGGAAAATTCGCAATAGTGGCCGCTGGCAAGGCGAAGTGGAATTTAGGACCCAAAATTTAATTAATCATTCGGCCTTGCTCTCAATCACGTCCATAGAGAGACTATCTTACCGCTTAGATCAATATGTGATCACACTAACGGACATTTCGGCCATAAAAAGAAATGAAGTGAAGCTAAAAAATTTAGCTCACTACGACCAATTAACGGGTCTTCCAAACCGAACACTGTTCATCAGTAGTTTAAAGCGCGCGATCAAAGATGAATACCCATTCACAGTGCACTACATTGATTTGGACGGATTCAAAAACGTTAACGACAGTCAGGGGCATGACGCCGGCGATAGAATATTACAGGAAATATCTTCAAGATTACTTAAGTGTACAGGAGATAAAATGCTCGCAGCACGAATCGGCGGTGACGAATTTGCCGTTTTGCAGATCAATACGGATGTCGACAAAACGGATGAACTCGCCAGCAGCATAATCGAAAATCTCCAATTACATAAAGAATACCCAGATCTCAGCTTAGACATTAGTGCGAGCGTTGGAATATCACGCTTTCCGGAGGAAGGAGTAGACCCGATGGAACTGATCAAGAAGGCTGATCAAGCCATGTATCAGGCGAAATCAAATGGAAAAAATACATTCACATACTACAGTGCGTCTTTGGGCAATGATTTATCCAAGAAACTTCAGTTGGTTTCCGAGCTCAAAAAAACCATAATAGATGGTTCATTTGAGTTGTACTACCAACCAAAAACCATCATATCACGCCCCAATACAGACAGTGTGGAGGCGCTAATACGTTGGTTTCACCCTACTCTCGGAGAAATTCCTCCGCTGGAATTCATTCCTCTGGCTGAAGAGAATGGGATTATTTTGGAGATTGGCGAGCATGTATTGATGCAGGTTTGTAGATTTATGCAGAATTGGAAAAAACGATACCGAAAAGAAATTAAAGTTGCTATCAACCTTTCTGCTCGACAACTCCATGATATAAATCTTCTATCAAAAATTGAGAAAGCAATCGACGAATTTAGGATCGATCCAAGACAGCTTGAATTTGAAATAACCGAGAGTGTGGCGATGGAAGATGTTCACTATAGCCTCGCCATTTTTCAGAAGCTTAAATCCATGGGGTCGACAATAGCCATCGATGATTTCGGCACAGGATATTCGTCATTGAGCCATCTCAAAAAACTGCCCGTTGACATCCTGAAGATTGATCGTAGCTTTATAAAGTCCCTGTCTATCGGTTCCGATGATTTTGCTATTGTCAGAGCCATTGTTACTATGGCGCATAGCTTAGGGATACAAACGGTTGCAGAAGGTGTAGAGACAATTGAGCAGAAGAACATTTTGATAGAGCTGGGGTGCGACCAATTTCAAGGCTATTATATTGGCAAGCCCGTTCCGGCGGATCAGTTAAATTTCGACTAGTTTGCCGCCAATCTGCTTGCGTATCGAATTGTGTGGCATTATTGTAGCCGCGATGGGTTGTTTGTCGTCTTTTTGGTTTGGTCCTAGGGTTACAAATCATCAAATTAGGCTATCGGCGCTCTCATTTGTGTCATTGGTTGGTGTAGTTTTCTACGACTAAAATGAATTACTCCGCCCAAGCGAAGACATCTTTTGCAGGTCGCCTTACAAGGCAATAAGCCGACAGTATTCCAAGTGCTAATGTACCCTTTATGGCTCTTCCGTTTTCTCATGGCACACGTCAATGCACAGTATTGCGCTATTTGGAAGGTGCATAAACCGGGGTCAAACGGCTCTACGACGCTAGTTCGAACTTCCGAAACACTTTACCTGATCCTCAATTTCAAACTTAGCTGTGGCTTTACACCATTCAGTTTCATAAATGGCGACTGTCACGCCGAAAGTGACCGTCTTCTGCCCTACTCTCAGCCCTGTAGAAGTTGTCGATTTGTGCCACAAGCTGCCACAAATAAGTAGACTGTCCCAATAATTCCTAAATTATTAAAGCATTCAAAGTTACATTCTTGTCACTAGACCTACCAACACATCGGAAATAAACCGAATAACGGTCAAAATAGTTGACTATTCAACTCTCCAAAGAAATAAATCCCAGCAGCAATTTCTCCTTTCTCAGACCATACTTCCAAATACTCCTGCCATTGAGAATCATTAATCTTACCCATGCCAAAAATAATTGTAAGAATAGCTTTCCGAGTCATATCTTTTGTAAAAGAGCTTCTTACCCTAATTAGCTCGGACATTTCCTCTGTCACCAATCGACTGGCATTCAGTATTTCTTCATCACTTCCACCGCTGAATCTTACAAGACTGGTGGAACCTAAACTTCTAATAATTTCGGAGCGACCTCTTTGCATCATCGCTTGGCTCGCATCTAGGCAGGCATTTAGCCAATCCGCATCGCCTATGCCTATCTGGGAGTCACACATGTTTGTAAAATTTGCGAGAGAGCTGTGAGACCCTAGGATTGCTAAGCCAAAGACTCCAGCGAAGGTGATCGAAGACCTTTCAATGCCAAACCGGCTCTGGGATTCGTCCAACGCATTGAGGTATCGCCACAACAAGCCATCAATTCTTTCGGCAGCACCAAGCTGACGCAAAGCTTCCAATGCGGCCTCAGTATTGCCATTGGCGAACAAAAACGGAGCCTGCTTGAAATATATGTAGCCATTGCCTACGTCTATTTTTAGAAGCGTCTCGATCGCAGGAATATCGCATAATGCAGAATCAAAGTTTCCACTACAATGCTCCATTATTTGATGGTTCACCAATGGGCTATTCGGGGATTTACTGTGTGCATTCAACAATAGCCTGGTGCCGTAGCCCCGCTGATGAGGAGCCGGTATGAAGGACGCAATGACTAGATCTGAAGGGTACTCACTAGCTGATAGACCTTTCTGCCACTCCAGGTAATCGCCATCCAAATTGAATGTATAGAAACGGAATGCGATGAACAAAAAGATACACATGACGGCACCGAAGATCATTTTTCGCCGTCTAGAACTTAGGAAGAATGCACTGTGTGACATTGTCGACTCCTTGTCGTGTTGGTCCATCTTAATGCGTGCTCATATCGAGGTTTCGAGATAAATCCAGCACCTATAATGAAGACAGTCTGCCCAGCTTTTCAACTAGCTACTCGAGGCACAATCATAACAACCAGCCCGAGCGCCTTCAAGAAAGTCACTTGTCCCAAGCTATCCAACCGCTCCAAAGGCACGCACCCTATGTCAGCTCTAGGCCGGTGGGTTCTAATGGTCCGCTAACGTGCCTATAGCGCTCTCCGATCAGGAAATTCATAGAAATCACTGCCGCCTGCTCTGTGCCATTAAGAGACGAGACTGTCGAGCAGGCCCGATAAAAACTGACCTTGAACACATTATAAATGAAAGCCTCTCAAGGAAGAGATAACTTCAAAATACGCCTTTTTCGACGGTGTTAAAACCGTACTTCTTGGATAGTTCTTCAATGATCTTGGGGTTGTTTTTAATAAACTGATTTAGCCTGTATATAATTTCAGGGTGCCTCATAGACGATATTTGGTATAGGTTTAAATCATGCGGAAAGCTTGCATCATAGCGGAGCCTACGTTGCTGTGAATCTGGAAATGCCTTTAAATAGTAATTAGCCACTTCCGTATCGATATAAGCTGCGTCAATACGTTTGGCTAGCAAAGATTTTAGTAAGTGGCTTGTTTTTGCATATTCTATTAGGACAATGTTTCCAGATTTAATGCCTTCAGTATAGGACCAGGGCGCTACACCTCGAATAGTTCCAATAGTCTTAATGGCGCTAGCATTCGCAGGCTTATTGTCAAGATTAATGATCAAACCATTAATTGACCTGTTAATGGGCATGCTGTAATGAATTGTTTTCCCTTCTCTCAACTCTGGTTTCCATGAAGCGCTATCCGGATATTTAAAATCGAGAGTATTCTCGAATAAATAAATTTTAAATAAACGTTTAACGGGAAGTTCGTGATAGTCGAAAGAGGCATTCACAGACTCCGAGAATGCGTCAAAAAAATCTATGGCATAGCCCGACAATTCATTGCTACCTTTGGTTTTTCCGATATAGGGAAAGTAGTCGCTATCTTCAGTTCCAACGATATAGTTTTCCTGGGCGCTCGACAGGTCAAAAGCTATTGAAAAGATGACTATCAACAGCAGTTTTTGACCGTGACGAGCAGCGGTTTTGTTCATGTATACCCTTTTCGGAGAGCGAAAACACATCATTATAGAGAGATTACATTAGAAATTCAGTACTTATTCAACGGACTGGGCTACGGAAAATACACGAACAAGGCTTATTTTTCGTTTATCATGTAATTTGTAATCTTCTGGGCGTAATTGCGGGACTGGAAAAATCCATATCTCAAATGCATATCTCAAATGCATATCTCAAATGCATATCTCAAATGCATATCTCAAATGCTTATTCTCTTAACTAGTTATACCGAAGCTGCTGAATTTGGAGAATATTGCGTGAATTCGAATAAAAGTTCTAATACTGAGGAAGAGTTTTCGAAAGGTGGCACTGTCTCTCTTGAACCAGGTACAGACTAGCACCGCAAATTCCATCGATAGTCGCTTTGTACCATTAAGTGACATTGACTAGAGTCAGAATCGAGGAAACAGAGATTAAATAATTACCGGAGCTTAGGCGGAATAAACGACCTTTTGCATCCTGCCTAGAGAAACACTCTGCCGCTCTGTCTTTGGGCTAATCCCCGAACCAGAGTTTACAGATTTTGTTACAATGTGCGGTGTAGCGCTGAAGGACAGAATCTACAAATGATGCTATTAGTCATCAGTATGCAGCCCTAGAAAATCTGGTATAAAGGTATGTCCACATGTAAAATTGGTAATGCTACCAACGTAATTACAGAGCGTTAATAAGCCTATATCGAATAAATGAACGAGCGTTTGATTCTCGCGATAATTTCACGATAGGGTCGGTACAGGAGTATTTAATCAATTGAGCCGCGTGTGTTTAGTGCTTTTACTAATCTGTCCCGGCCTCGCCATAAGCACGGAAAAGCTGTCCATGGCGACGTCAAATGGGCCGCCTTACATGATACAGTCTTCGGGTTCCGGACTGGATATTGATATCCCACGTGAAGCTCTACGACGCGCCGGCTACGAACTTACTATTCGGTATATGCCACTGGCTAGGGCTCGGGTAGAAGTGCAGAGTCGGAGGATAGATCTAACAGCACCTTTTTTTACGGAGGGAGCCGAAGGTCTCTATCTGTCCGAGCCTCACGTAATGTATCGTCCAACGGCTTTTTCTCTGGCATCCCGGAACCTGAAGGTGAACAGCTTGCAAGACCTGAAAGGGCTCCGCGTGCAAACATTTCAGGGCGCGAGTAGTTATTTCGGTCAGGAGTATGTTGAAATGACAGCACTAAGTCTCACATATGAAGAGCGCCCGGACATGAGTAGATTAGTATTAGCTCTAGCCAGTGGGCGCACTGACATTGTGGTTCTAGATTACAATATATTCTCCTATTTCTGGAATCGCGCCATTGGCGAAAACCAAAAAGTTCAGCTGCGAACTCATCCAATTTTCCCGCCAGTGGCCGCCGTTGTGGCTTTTAATAACGCTGAAATACGGGACAAGTACAACAATGGATTGAGGGCAATGATCCGCGATGGCACCCATCTAAAATTGACGAATCGACATATTGAATCACTGCCCGTACTAAAGTGATAAAAGTTTCCGTTATTGGGCTATATATCTAAAGAAGCTTAAGGACTGCGTTGGGTCAGGGACAGACTACCGGCCAAAATTCCTTCGACAATCGCTTTGTGCCATGAGCAGTCATAAGGTTGTTTGGGTACCGAAAAAACCGGTCATCGAAACTATTAATCCATGTCCAAATTCACCGTACCACTACAGTGCAGGAAAGAATAAGCGGACCGAATATTGAAACTAAAGGCCTATCTGATCCTGAACTTTCATTTATCCTTTATGTTCTGCGAGGACTTTGAATACAAACTCGTTAAGTTCCGCTCCATCTTGTGAAATTAGAAGTGGAACATCCAGATCTTTTGGTAATAAATCTTTCAATATAGTATTAAATACTGAGCTTATTTCGATAGCGATACCGATGCATCCATGACCACTGATTGTTCGATATGTATCGGAGAGGCATTCCAAAGCGCGTAGAGTCAAACCAGCATCATCGCTAGGATGTTCAAACAGAACCCAATGGTCAATATTAGCGGTAGCGACGTAAACTTCGCCAAAAGCCTTTCTTATACCTTCTTCGTTGTAGTCTGAGGTAGGATACGTGTGCACTATATTATTTTTAGCGGTTATTTTTTCTAGCTTTCCGCTAATATACATACATGGCATCCATTGATTCATCTTTTGATAATGAGGGTCCCTTGTTCGAAATAAATTATAGCAGCTATTCTATAATTTGACTTATTCGCTATTTTAGAACCTGCACTCACTTGAATTTACTATCTAATGTCCGCTTCGGAGCAGAAATAAGTAGGCGGTCTCGATGTCTCAAAAGAGTCAGGTACAGACTAGCACCGCAAATTCCATCGATAGTCGCTTCGTGCCAATAGCAGTCATAAGATTGTTGAGGATTTGGAAAAAGCAGACATTAGTAACGTCTTACTATCGAGTGAGCCA
>ENA-OSET01002240-OSET01002240.1-sediment-metagenome-genome-assembly--contig:-NODE-2240-length-18935-cov-3.862287_pt1 | contig 18935 bp, 15 predicted proteins | sample MGYA00237882_ERZ534229 | MGnify/ENA primary metagenome ERZ534229 (study PRJEB26408, sample SAMN06266212) | sediment metagenome | isolation source: Hudson Canyon methane seep mesocosm | place... | reverse complement strand
TGGCAATAACAATGGCGATCATTCATTTTTTACCAAAACTTACCAAAGCAATCCCTTCCTCTCTTGCCGCCATTCTAATTGTTTCATTAGCCGTTATTTTCCTTGATCTGGATACGCGAGTTGTAGGTGACGTCGCCTCCATTGCAGGCACTCTTCCAAGCTTCAGTATTCCTAGCGTCCCCTTTAACTGGGAAACGTTAACCATTATATTTCCATACGCAGTCATACTGGCGGCAATTGGTCTTATAGAATCACTACTAACACTCACCCTAATTGACGAAATGACACAAACACATGGCAAGGGTAATCAAGAGTGTATCGGTCAAGGCGTAGCCAACACCGTCACAGGGTTCTTTGGCGGCATGGGCGGTTGCGCAATGATTGGCCAAAGCATGATTAACATTAATTCCGGAGGAAGAGGCAGGCTTTCCGGTATTTCTGCTGGATTATTCTTACTTTGCTTTATTTTATTTGCCTCACCGTTAATTGAACAAATCCCGGTAGCGGCATTAGTAGGCGTCATGTTCATTGTGGTTATTGGTACATTTGAATGGTCAAGCTTTCGTATCTTAAAGAAAGCACCTCGCTCTGATGCTTTCGTCCTAATACTAGTATCAGCGGTTACCGTAGCGACCGATCTCGCCATTGCCGTAGTGGTTGGAGTAATCGTTTCAGCACTTGTTTTTGCCTGGCAACATGCAAAACATATTTACGTCAGACGATATGATACTGCGGAAGACTCAAGCACTTATGAAGTAGACGGGCCTTTATTTTTCGGCTCAGTAGCAAACTTTCTAGAACAGTTTAATATCCATAAAGATAAAGACGATATTATCATAGACTTCCAAAGATCAAGAGTGTGCGATCACTCAGGAGTTGAAGCAATCGACACACTAGCCGAGAGATACCTAAACGCTAACAAAAAACTTCACCTGCGACACCTAAGCCCTGAATGTAGAGACCTGCTAACAAAGGCGGGTAATTTAGTAGAAGTAAATGTAATTGAAGATCCGACCTACCATATTGCTACAGATAAGCTAGACTGAAACATGTTTAGAATATTCTCATATACCTGCAGGGGTCTTGAAATGGGCAAGAAAGATAAATTAGGTTTGGATAAAGTCATCAACCGCTTCAATAAAGAGTTTGAAAAAACATCAAGTCAGTTTAACAAACTCATAAATGATGCATTTAAACAGCTCGATACATTACAAACGCAAGTTCAAGATCCAATTAAAAGAGTCATGGACGATCTGGACAAACTACGCGATAGAGAAATGAACCGGTTTCAAACCGAATTTGACAAGCGCGTAAGTGAGTTTAGTGACTTACAAACACAGCTTCTCGAAAAAATTGGTATCGAGACAACCAAAGCTAAAAAAGCTACCACTGCGAAAGCGCCTACTAAAAAGTCGCCAACTAAAAAAGCACCGGCCAAGAAACCTGCTGCAGCTAAGAAGGCAGCACCAGCCAAGAAACCTGCTGCAGCTAAGAAGGCAGCACCAGCCAAGAAACCTGCTGCAGCTAAGAAGGCAGCACCGACCAAGAAACCTGCTACAACTAAGAAGGCAGCACCGACCAAGAAGCCTGCTGCAGCTAAGAAGGCAGCACCGGCCAAGAAGCCTACTACCGCGAAAGCACCCGCCAAGAAAGCACCGGCAAAAAAACCTGCTACCGCGAAAGCACCGGCCAAGAAAGAACCAGCCAAGAAGCCGGCTACTGCGAAAGCACCCGCTAAAGCACCCGCTAAAGCGCCTGCAAATAAAACCGCTCCAGCTAAAGCACCCGCTAACAAAGCACCTTAAAAATAGCACCACTTGAGAGATATACTCAAACCTGAGCATATCTCTCCCCCCTTTCTAACGACCAACCATACCGGCAAACCATTTCCACCGATATTTTCAATTGTAAGCTCATATTTCACATTCTATTGAAATACAATTACTTAAAGCAGCATTTTTGTAACCAATTACGTCCTCTCGTTACAAGACTCTAACCAACTAGCATTTTTCATTTCGTATATTTAGCATACAATTTACTTATAACTTATTCATCTAAATTATATTTTTTGGTAACTATTTTGACTAAACGATTTAAATTGATTTTGGTTTCACTTACCGCTGCCTTTTACAGCAATATTACCCTAGGCAATACATTGATAGGTACCGAAGGAAACTCAACTCATTTTGTTAAGTTTCTCATAAGCGCTAGCCTTGCCATCATTATTGGGTACTTATGCTTTATCCTTTATAAGCAAAATGAGCGTCTAAAAAATAACATGCGCTCAAATGAAGCGACTGAACGAATGATGACAAAACTAAGTAGCGCCGTCACAAACAGCGGTGCAAGCATCATCATTACTGATACACAAGGCAATTTCGAATATGTAAATGATAAATTTTGCAGCATGACAGGCTATCAACAACATGATGTTATCAATCAAGCTATCAACATTCTCAACCCCAAGGATAAGGCTTGCAACAAAGACACGTGCATTCTAAATGCGGACTACCTAAGAGAACACTCTAGCTGGGAAGGAGAAGCCCTCTGCTCAAAAAAAGACGGTGCAGAATTTTGGAGCGCAGTGACTATTTCTACCGTTGTTGACAAGCATGGAAGCATCACAAATTATGTACTTTCTGCCGTTGATATAACCGCACTAAAAGAAGCCAAGCAGAAGATGGAACATTTAGCTTTATTTGATGTTTTAACGGGCCTAGCAAATCGACGTCTATTTATTGACCGCTTGCATCAATCAATACTGAATGCCAGACGACACCATAAAATGACAGCCTTATTTTTCTTAGATCTGGATCAATTCAAGCGCATAAACGACACGCTCGGGCACCATGCAGGTGACCAATTATTACTGACAGTTGCAGAACGCCTTACTTCTTGCGTCAGACAACAAGATACGGTTGCACGTATTGGCGGTGACGAATTCACTATCTTGCTAAACGATGTTTCCGACACTAATCATATCTCAAGTATCGCTCAAAATATCCTGACAACCCTTAAGGAACCAATACGCTTAGGGCAGCAAGAAGTTATTATTACCACAAGTATCGGTATCACACTAGCACCCCATGATAGTATCTGCAGTGAAACGTTAATGAAAAATGCTGACCTTGCTCTTTACAAAGCTAAAGAGAACGGTAGAGATCGATATCATTTCTTTACTGAAGAGTTAAATACCCGCGCCAACAAATTACTAGAAACTGAAAACGAATTACGACAGGCAATAAAAAACGGTGATTTTTATTTGAACTACCAGCCTCAAATAAATTTGAACACCGGTGAAATTTCAAGCGTTGAAGCATTAATTCGATGGGATCATGCAGAGAAAGGTGAAATCTCCCCATCAGACTTTATTCCTGTAGCAGAAGAAACAGGCTTAATTGTTGAAATCGGAGAATGGGTTTTAAAAAATGCTTGCGCCGAAATTAAAAGGCTAAACGACCTTACTGGTAAGTCACTACGTGTCGCCGTCAACCTTTCCCCTCGTCAATTTGACGATGCAGAGCTTGCCAATATCGTTAACGATGCATTAGAGCTCTCAGGACTAGAAGCACACAATCTAGAGATAGAGGTCACTGAAGGTATGTTAATGAGCGATATGGATGTTGTGATTGAAAAACTTAATAAGATTAAATCTACAGGGTCAACCATTACCATTGATGACTTTGGCTCTGGCTATTCTTCGCTGAGTTATTTAAAAAGCCTTCCCGTTGATATCCTCAAAATTGACCAATCATTTGTATATGACATACCCGAAGATTTGAACGCAATGGAAATAGCATCAGCCGTCATTGCTGTTGCACATAAATTAAATCTGAAAGTCATTGCAGAAGGTGTCGAAAATATTGACCAACGAGATTTCCTTGTCATTAACAAGTGCGACTATGCACAAGGTTATTTCTTTAGTAGGCCCCTTTCATTTAATCAAATACATAACTTCTTTATAGAAAGCGATCTTAAAACTGCTTAAAAAGCGCACAATTGTTAAACACTGTAAATTCACTATCATTGTGTGAACCCAGCAACATCCCAAGCATGATCAAGTCACATTACATTTCCTTACATAAGGTATAATACCTTTACATTAATTTTAAAGGGTTTGGAAATGCTTGCTGTATTCATTCATTTAATGGAAGTTGCATTATTTAGTTTAATTTTAGTTCTTATTCATCGAGTTCGTAGCCTTTACCTGGACAGTTTAGAAACCAGCCCCAAAAGATCAGACTTTAATATCAAAAAGCTGCTCCAGGGCTCTACTGTAAAAAACATCGATTACGACAATAAAATGGATAGCCTAAAAAAGGCACAAGTATTTTCAGCAAGCCAATTACTGGAAATCAAAAGAAACTATGGTGAATTAAACCAAAAAGATATGTCATGGTTACGCGAAGCAATTAGCCTATATCTGATTGGGGCAATTGACTATATTGGTAAAAGCGCCAACTGCGGTACACAAAGCAGAAAAGAACTCATCACACTGGTATTAAAATCAAATTTAAAATTATCTTCAGAAAGCACAGCCAACTACTTCAATGAAGCACTTTACAGACAACTTAGTAGCGATAATGATTTAATGGTACGCGCTGGCGCAAAAGCAGCAAGAGCCTGGATGAAAGAAAAAGAAGTGCCTCGTAACATTTCCCTCATAACACAATTAGATGATTGGGGGATTTTTGCCTAGACTTTACGCTAGGTACTGAATTATTTCGGAAATCAACTTAGGGCAAGTAGTTACTTGCCCCATTAAACAATAGCGCTATCCGACATAGAGCTCCCAGTTTTGCCCAAGACTGACAATTTCATTTGTCTTTGTATGACTCGCATCTAAACGAACGGCAAAAATATCTGGCCGACTCCACTCACCTTGATTTCCGCGATTCATTGTATCGAGATTTACAGATCGTACCTGGTAGATCACTTGATCATACATAACTTTTGAACGATGAGATAAGCCATAAACGAAGCGGCAATAATCTAACTTCAGGCTATAAAGATTCTTTTCTGTCTTATTAATTTTTTGAATTAGTACGTTCTTTAATCCGTCTGCATAGTCCATAATTTAATCCTATTTATTGTTATTTTGTCATCCAAAACAAGGTACAGCTAAATCAACTATCCGAGTATAAAAACTCCTCTAGATTCATTCAAGTACTAAATCACCCAATTACAACATTTGCTTAATAACACTCGCTAATTCACTAGAAGTTGCATCATGATCCATGACACGCATCAACTCTCCCTCTGCACTTATCAAATAAAAATAAGCGGTATGGTCTACCGTATACTCTTGCGGGCGCGCTTCAATAGGCGTTTTTCTAAAATACGTCCCATAGAGACCTGCAACATTTTTTATTTCGTTTAACTCCCCCGTTAAGCCCTTGATATTCGTATGAAAGAACGAAGTATACTCATTTAAACTTTCTGATAAATCCCGCTCAGGGTCAAGAGTAATAAACAAGGACTTTACACTATTGAACTCGGAAGAAAGGTTTAATGTATCGCGAATAACTGCCAAACCCACAGGACAAATGTCTGGGCAGCTCATATATCCAAAGTATAAAATAACAGGCCCGCCTTTCATATCAGCCAAATTAAAAGGCTTTCCAGCATTTGATAAACTAAAGAGACCACCTTTAAGGTATTGAGCTTTGGGATCTTTCTCAATAACACTTTGTTTACTTGAGTAGTAGTAATAACTAAATGATACAGCTAACAAGAAAGACAATAGAGGAATGCTAAAACGTTTAATGTTCATAATATATTCTTAACGTGAGAGGCGGAATTAGACATTAACTATATTAATTCAAAACTGATTAATTGATTTTCACCTTGATAACGGAATGCTACGTTCATTTGCCAAACCATCAAAAGATTAATTGTACATATAGGTATCATTCCTTTACCGACTACCTGGTTATCAGCATATATCAGGTTAAAATAATGATGCCCCATTTCCATATTGCTTCCCTCAAACCATACTTGTATATTTTGTACTTGGTTCATAGATAGCGCTGAAGAGGATATACTCAATGTTAGTGGCTCAAGAGCTGGTAAACCTCTTGGTGACAATGCTAGCTCTAACTGAGTGCCGTCAGTTAAATTAAAACTACAACTTGGCGCTTGAAGAGAACACTGAGTTTTAACTGAAGTTACCTCAACAGTGTCAAGCTTCTGCTCAGTTAAACAAAAATGATACAATAAAAAGCCGGCCAGACTAAACAAAGAAACTAACAGCCAAAGAGGAAATTTAGCCACCAGACGTTAAGTCAGTAGTTTCAGTATCATTACAACCCTCAAACTCACGTAATGAATCCTCTATTGAACATAAATTCTCGTCCAAGTTTTGTTTTTCATTGCTAGTTTCAAAGCAAAACTCTACACCGTAATTAAACCGACTATGATGCTTTTCTTTATAACGCACCACACCACGAATTAAATCCACAGCAATTTCTTCGTTTTCCATAAGAAGTTTAATGGATAATGAAACCTCATCGTTTAATTGATACTGTTCATCGGTCTGAATACCCATCCCGTATCGACTAAAATCAAACGGTACGACAGAAACCCACTCTTTCTTAAACAAGGTACGCTTTATAAAAACTTTAGATTCAAGCTTTAACCAGCTTTGCCGGTCAACTTTACGTCGCTCTTTACCCATTTTCTAACTCAATCATTTGTTAATTGTATTGTGTATGTTACCCGACGACCTTCTACTTTTTTATCTTTCATCTCAAAGGTACTAGGAGCAGATGAATTCCCAGCCAACACTCCGGAATTTGAAACAATTATCTGGTCGGCATTATTTTTCAAAAATACGATTTTTTCTTCTTTTGAAATCACATCAAAAAACTTATAGCCTCTATCAATTGCAATCTCGGCACAACGCCTTAATACAAACCGGTGAAGCTGCCCCCAATCAGTGTAAATACCTTCGGTATACTCAATATGAAATCGGGTATTGTCAATTTGAACATCCCGGTATCCTGACACCCCCTTTTCAGCAGGATGGTAGCTTACTGCACACCCATTCAAGACAAAAATAAAGACGATAGATAAAGCTGAATAATATAATTTCTTCTTCATTTTAACTTCTTATAATTAAACTTTAGGGACATTACTTTTACGAGTATACAAGAACATTAGCTGATGCCTCTACTGTTAATTACAGCTTATTCCTGAAAGGCATTTAAGTAAATTAATGATCACTGAAATTAAGGTCGGTTTGACCATACAATATTCAACATAACAACAATCAAGTCAGTGAATACTTTTACCAAACTTTGCTCGAATAAACATTAATTCAAGTAGTTTGTTACTAGTCGCACTAATAATACTTGGTTACTATCAAGTTCAGTCCTATACATTTTGAAGCAGCTCACTACAGTTTTTTATATTCCACCAGAGATACATTTCACTATGTCAATGGATTCTTGAGCACCCATATCAAGCAGTTACCTTACCGATTACAAAACCTATCTCCACCCAAAAAAACACAAAACAAGCGCTACAATACCCAATAATTAAGCTATTCTAAATAATGATTTTTTTAGCATTAAGGGTATATGCATGAGTCTGCAGCAGAGAAGGCTTTCCGCTTAGGGACTATATATAAGGTTTTTGGAACATTTAGATTGAACAAATAAATGGCATAGTTTCCTAAATCAGTACTTTGCACGGTAATTATGTGATGCCTATCCCATTCATTTTTGTTATATTTTTTTTCGATATCCAAGACAGATATACTCATAACTCTTAAATAACTTACTTGTGTAATTCAAAACTCAGGATGCGCTAACATATGACTGCTTTTTTACTACCCTCTTTTCGTTTACTGCTAGGACTGCTGACATTAACGGTTTTGGTAGCATGTGGGTCAGATGAAACTAAGAAAAAGAAGTCAGATAAAATTGACACCGAGCATCTATACTATTCAAACAATAATATCTATTCGTTTGAGCCAGGTTCTGGAAACTCCAAAACGGGTAAATCCATAAAAAGAGCCAGTTATAATGAAGGTACTCTCCCTGTTAAGTTAAATACCAATGAAGACAAGCAAGGTTATGAATTTGTTGCCTTTGTTCAAGGAAATGATAAAAGAAAAATAAAACTGCTCAACTACAAAAATATGAAAATTTCAACCATTGCAACCTTGGATAGCAGCACCAGTAAAGTTTGCGGCTTATACCCTCGAGAACTGGCATCCGAAGATTCGTTTAAATCTTCAGAACGTGTAATTCATCATGACTCTAGCCTCATACTAGAAACGTCAGCTACAGGAACTTGCACTGACTCTTTAGTACTTTTACTTGATTTTAAAATCAGTTCGGGCGGCAATATCAAAGATAACGGCTCAGTAGATAATGATACTAATACCACCATACTTAACCAATCCACTAACGCAAATGAACTGCTAGCTCAACCTGATAAGCAAGCCGAATTAGGTGGCGAGTTGTTAATTGACTATACACACACAGTAAGCAATATTAACAATAGAATTGTAGGCAGATTTGCTTCTTTTGGCGTAAATAACAATATTAACGACCAAGCCCCTCAATTAATTTATTATGATGATGACTATGATATCAAATGGCAATTGCCTCTCGGTTCCGCTGGTGAAAGATTAAGGGTTACACAGTTTAATAACGCAAAAATACTAGCTTCTGTTGGGAAAAATCTATATATAAAAGAGGTTGAAGATATAATAGAAGCTTCAGACGTTGACGCGTCTAAATTACCCTCTTCTGGCGACTTCAACACTCTTTTTGACACCCCCGAACAGCACAAATTGAGTCAATTTGATTATGAGATAGCCTCGAATAAAACAGAGCTGTTAATCAAAGACGGCCAAAAACTTGTTTTATTTGACGTATCTAAGGACATAGCTGTATCCAAAACGATCTTTGACGGCGCACAAAGAGTAAACCTTGAAAGCTTCACATTCGCCCTTACCGATAACGGAACAACCGTCGTCCAACTAATAAACTCTGACAAAACAGCGTTAGGTTTTATACCTCCATATGATGATGACACCCCTCCCCTTATTGGCCCAGACAATACTCTGAATAACATTCAACATGTATTTATTAAAGGCAATCAAGTGTTCGTTAATACATTCATAGCACCCGCAGAAAATGGTCAACCGACTAATTTTCTTGAAGCGGAAGCAACTGCCTACTTCATTGATTTAGATGGTTCTGATAGTAATTACGAACTTACAGTATTTGAAAACTCTCAATTCATTGAAACCAGCGATACGCGTAACACTTCTCCTAAAATTTTACTATTAAGCTCCGATGTCGATAGCGCGAATAATGTCAAAAGACCTAAACTTTATAAGTTCGATGCTGACGAAGAAAATGGCCGAAAACAAGTAAGGTCTGACGAAAAAGGCAATAAAGTCAAAATTGATTTTAGTTACGGAAAATTGCTAGGCAATAAAGATATGTCTGGATTGAATTCCGGGGAAGAGTTACTGAGCGAGATTTATTTAGACTCAATTACTGGCTCTATTACCGATGACATTCATGGCCAGCTAAAAGTTGACACCGCCATAGAGTTTCTTGATGACGACAATAATGTCACTTACCGAAGAGTGTCAGACTTATATTTTTTCAAACCAGACCAATCTAAGCCTGATAATGATGACCTAAGCTTGCGATATATTATTACACACAACAATTAAGCCGATACAATCACACTCAGTTTACCCATATTCAACAGGAACACTTATTCATGATTCATACTTTTAAGCTAACAAAAATCATTCTCTTAATGGTTTCTGTTTGCCTTTTATATGCATGTGCTGAATCTGACCCAATTCCTAAAGATCCTACAGAATTTGTTACAGATCTTACCTTCCCTTATATTAAAGACTTCGCTCTATATGAGTTTATACCACACAAATCCAAACCTTTTTTAAACGGTGACGAAGCTCCTCCTAAGCCCATTCTAAAAGCTGATCGTGGCTTAATGATCACCCTTGACACTGATCTCGGCACTGATACTACTACTGAGAATGGCTCCGATTATGACGCCCATACTGTTATGCCAGAATATATTGCATATGTGAAAGGGAATAAGCTTTACTTATTTGAATTTCACACTCGATACATACACACATTATTTACCTTTAACAATGACACTATTTGCGAATTAAACAATGCTATAACTATCGACGAGGATAGTTTCATAAACGGACGCCAACTTAATAAAGATGAACTAAAGGTCTACGTTAAAACCACTAAGTCGATTTCTGGTCAAACGTCACGAGAGACCTGTACATCATCTACCGATGAAGAGTTCGAGTATTCAGAGATTATAATTATTGAAAGCCGAACGAAGACTTATAAAGTAAATCGCATTGCGTTAACTACGCACAACCACCCCAGCACTCACCTTCATACCCACAACGCCGGTGAAATCGGAATAAATAATCATATAGACCATGGCGAACATGATGATTTAAAATCTGACGAAGATGAAAGTTTTCATAAGCATGACCATAAACATGAACACGCTTTTCTTCACTTAGGTCTCGACGAACATGCATTTCTGAGTGCTAAAAAAATTGAAGAGGTACATAACAAGTCATCTAATCAAACAATTAATCATGAAAAACACAGTCAGCTAATTGGCAAAAAACTATCTATTGACCCCATACTAATGTATGCCAACACCCCCCTGGTAGACAACATAAATGATCAATTTGGATACTTAGGATTTAATAAAAATACCAACGAGTTTGCTTTTTTTATGGGTGATGTAGAAACACATGAAAAGATTGAGGTTTGGCGTAAAAAAATTAGCAGCTCCACTATATTACCCACTAAACCTACACAACCCTCTAATTCACAGTTACTATTATCATCATCTAACAGGCCATCAAATTTCACACCAGTCACAGATAATTCAGGCAAACTAACTAGCATTCTCCTTGAGTTTGATCATAAGATTGTCAATCTGCGCATCGAAGATCTAATGGATGACGATCAAGACAGGGAGCGAAATGAAAGTTTCGACAAAACATTATTTGATAGATCTATCGAAGAAACATACTTACCTGCCGATATACAACTTAAATCTGATGGCACTAGTTTTTTAATTAGCGAAATTGATATCGACACAGACAAAAACACTACTTACATTGTGAGCCTAGAAGAGGAAGAGGAAGAGGAAGAGGAAGAGGAAGAGGAAGAGGAAGAGGAAGAGGAAGATAAAAAGGAAAAAGGCCAAGCTATAAAGTACTACTTTCTTTCTGATTATCTAAGTACTGAATTTCATCTATTTAATAATTTTATTCTTACAGACAAGAAATCATTAAACAGCGACACCCTACAAAATCAGCAAGCGATAACTTATTTTAATTCAAATACCACTGGTGTTCTAGGAGTTGAACAGACTCTAATCGAAGAAAGTGAAGACATTTTAGACCTATTTTTTGATCACAGCACCGTAGATACTATCAACTTTTTCGTTTCAATTAGTAATATCAATACCGGCGAAATATCTGCTCAAATGTACAACTCAAATTTAAGCCCAAAATTTGCTGGCACTATTAACGACGAACCTGCAGAAATACCTGTCCCAAATTCACTTTGGGCAAGTTTAAGGGACTTAAGACTGATTGATTCATCTGAACTCGTTATCACTGACAATGATTACCCGAGTATATTAAACGCCTCAGAAATTCAACTGACACCCGGGTCACCTTATTTATATCAGCCAAATTTATACGTATTAGACGAAGATAAATCCTTGGCCCAAGGTGAGTTTCTCGGCGCAATTCCTACCGATGTAGCAATTGTTGAGAACCTAACTATCATAAATGACTATTACGGCTTCATTGAATTAAGGTCAAGTCGAGACACTAGCTCTCCATTAAAGACTTTCTTTTTTCCTCCCAGCCAATCATCTGTGAATCTAACGGGTGAATTTGGAGATATGCAATTAATGTTTGAAGAAACACTGTCAGCTGAATAAATTTCAATTAATCTAGATAATACTTAAGCAAGCACTTAGCTTAGGTAGTATCTATTAGACACCCAATTCTTCTATAAGACATTTAATTCTTAAACTTTACTAAGTAGACCTGTACACCACGTCATTTAAACTACTTAAAAGTACCCTGTCTATTCTTATTAAACAGTCGATTGTATAAATGAGAACTGACCTGATCTACCTTTTTAGAGTCTCTAACTGCTATTTGATTCAAATCATCCTCTGAGCGTTCTACCGTTAGTTTCGGTACAGGCCCAGTCAAAGTCATTCTATGGTTAATGATACACTGCCCCGCGACCGCCATTAGTGGATTTAAATGATGCTTTACAGCTTGGTCAACCTTATATTTAAAACCAGGTTTTCCAAAATCCTCACAAATCAAATTCACAATCACCCAGGTATCAGCGCTTAGTAAAAAGTAACAGCCTAGCAACGGTGATTTCTCAAATATACTACTATCTATATCCCACGGCTTTTGAAATATACCTTTTACAGCTTGCATTTCATCCCAATCTTTCTTTAACAAATATAGCGTAATTAATAACCTAGATGCTGTTCCCATAATAGAAGCTGCTGTGCCTGTCGCTACACCTGCATCAAGAAAGATCCCTGCCGCTTTAGCAGTTGCTTCAACAGCATGCGTGGCAGCATTTCCGGCACAAACATTTCGCTCCCGCTCAATTAATTTCTTAACGGCTAAGAACGCCCCATTTGGATCACCAGGCAACAAGCCTTGACCAGCGTTTCGAATACTATGAGCCGATTTAGCAGCTGAAAGGGCTAAATAGCTATTATAGGTAGCCATAGAGGTTGAATATGCCAAGCCCACACCTGGAGCAATTTGAGCAATTAAGTCAGATAAGCTTTTCCCTAGGACGTCAGCAATAAGTGCAGCCATCGTCGGGTCATTAACAGCATTACCAAGAATAGCGTTAACGATACTTTTTGCTTGAGCATAGACAGAACTCGCAACTGAACCTGCCTGATAGGTGGCGGACCCTACTTCAAAGGCAGTATAAGCCTTACTTGATAACTTCAATTCTCGGCCTTGAAACAGGTTCACTATCGCCTGTCGCCGAGCATCTGCAAGATACCTCAGTGCTGTTTGATCCAATTCAGTCAACTGAAAGTCATCAGCTACCTGTCGACTTAAATCATTCACAGCACCATTACTATTTCTTATGCTATTTTTCCAAGCTGTACCTTTTTCCTTTTTCCAAACCTCTAATGCAGCTCCAACCTCATTGATCAAGTGCTGAGATTGCCCTCCAGCATGATAGGCCTGTAATGCCTTATCTACATTTTTGAGCGCAGAACTCCTAGGCTTGGTGATTCCAGCTTTGGTTCTTTCGATCCATAAATCATATTTCATTAATTCAAGCATTTAATACATCCTAACTATTATTTAAATGATACGTCTAATGGAAAAGCTCTCAGCTGCAGGCAGAAAAACATTGCATGATCGATACTGTAGCCCCCTTTTTGGTTATTCAGACACTTTGTAAAGATAGCATTTAAGAAACTAGTTTTGATATCCAATTGGAGAAAAGCAATAAATGCACCAACTTACAAATACAGTTAATCACAGAAAATAAGCCCCGCTAACCAACTATATTTGAAATCTAGTACACACTTCAATTTTAGGACACGTAAAGTGACATGTCATAACGAGCTTAATAACATGCAAGACCTTCTTGAAATAATACTACTCACTCTTTTCGGAATTGCTCAGGAGTTTTATCAAACCAACGTCGAAACGCTCGAGAAAAATTAGTAACATCAGAAAAACCAAGTGTGTACGCTACTTCGCTAATATTTTTCTTTGACTGTTTAATCAGCCTAACTGCTTCTAATTTCCGGACCGTTTCGAGTGTTGATTTAAAGTTAGTCGACTCAAGGTCTAAGCGGCGCTGAAGTGTTCGCACACTAATACCAAACTCTTTTGCAAGTAGCTCAATACTCAAACTTTCATGATCGAGATTTGCACGAATAAAATGCTGCACACTGAGCAAAAACTTTGACTCTTCTAAGGACTGCACTTCTTCCAACCAACTCTGTTCACACTTCAGCATCAGGTCATGATTTGCATAAATTGATGGTTCATGCGCTTTAGGACTAATGAAATGAATTGCATAATGATCGCTACCCCACATGATGGGGGACTTAAAATAACTTTCTAATATCGCGTTCGCCGTGCTATATGGCTCTAAATCATAACTCTCATTGTCTTGTATCTCTGTTGAATTTACTGGAGGCCTTAGAAACTCTCGCGCACTATGAGCCACTTCAACACACTCTAGAGTCACTTTATTAGGATGGATAAAGCGAGCTGTCTTCAAGATAGTCACTAAAATACTGATAGCAACAGATGGATGCAATTCTTGATTATCAATTGATTTAAAGCCAAAAAATAGACTATCACCTTCTGAAATAAAAAATTCAATCCCGTTGGTGGTAGATTTCCCGTGCCTATTTAAAAGCTGTAGCGCTTCAAAGAGTGAACTAGAAGATAACATCGCCAAGGATAAAGAGTTAAAGGTCGTGGGCAAAATGCCTAGCCTAGAATCAATACACGCCGTTTTGCCATAGAGTGCCTCAGCAGCATCCATAACATCGTTATAAACATCAAAAGAACAATAGCCTTTAGTCAGAATCTCAGGATCTATACCTGCCTTATTTAATATGGCTATATCATCCCACCCCGCCATTCGAAACCCTGTTAGGCAGGCATTAATCCATGATGTTACGCCATAACACCCATCCATGTTGTCTTCTCTCCTAATCCAACCAGTTCATTTAGTGCTATTACTCTATTAAACGCCATTGAGCGCATATGAATCAAGTTGATGCCGTGAATCTATTTATTATTATCATTAGTTGTGAATTCTAATTTACCTTTATATCAGGCCTTATAGCTAAAGTATCTAATATCCCCTAAGTAGTTTAAGTACGTGTAACTTGCGTACAACAGCTTACTAATCCATCTTGATAATGGTAGTTATTTGAATCGGGGATTGAACCAATCTTTCCTTTCCTTCAATGACCGGATAGTAAACATAGTAGCCTTTATCTGGCACAGAGGTGACCTTTCCATTGATAACATTAAATGGCGCTTCAATCCCCTGAACATAGACATTGTAGTCTCCTCCCAACATGGTATCTAAAGACCGACTAGCATTATTTACTTTGTCACAACCACTTAGAGCCGCCATAGAAATTAATAGTACAAGTAACGATTGTTTTCTCATTAATTACTCCAGATCAATATTGATAAATTAACACCCTCAACGATACTAAATGAAAGGAATGTTTTCTCGCTAAATAACTAAATATTTTTGAAAAACTCACAAAACTTTGAGAGGTATCACCTTCTTTCGATCTGAATAGCTTTTAAGGTTTTGAAGCTGCCCTTCACTGACGCCATATTTTTCAATAATGCCTAAGGAATTAAATAGATGACCTTTGTCACTTTTTCCCGAAAGTAACTCAAGATAAGCTAACACTTTTTTACGTAGCGCCGGAGCATCTTCCACTAATGCTTCTAAGCGATAATGCCTAACCCCCATATTCAGGAACTTAGGGATCATAGACCCTGCCGATTGAGGCACGCCATTAAACATTGTATTTCTGCATTCCTGATCAGCTAAAACCGGATGATTGATTTTCTTGGCATCCACAATACCAACGTCATTGTCTATACAAGGCATACCGCAGTCTTTAATACTAGAACCAGCCGATAGAAATGAAGCAAAAACACAATGCTCCATATGAAAACTGGGCATGTATTGATGAACGGTCAACTCAGCTAAAGTAGCTAGAGTCTCTCTCTTTGATAAATATCCATGCTGTGGATTAACAACCCGACTTAGCAGTAAATCTTCAAGTTGTTGAAAGTTCAAATCATAAGAAGGGCTAAAACTTGTCAATCCTTTGCTCAGAAAATATTCAGCACTCAAATGGTTGGTGATGTTAAAAGAAAAATCACCCACTAGTTCAAAAGGCACTTTCCCTTGATATTTTTGGTTAAAGTATTCGAAAGCCCCTGCATTACGTACCAAAACAACATCCGGCTGAATGCGGTGAATAATACCCAATAACTTTTCTCTGCCAGCTTTAAAAATACGTGTAGTAACAATGCCGGCTTTAAATCCGTACGCCCTGATTTTTTCAACTGACTTTTGATATTGCTGCCCGTATTTATAATCCAAATACACCGTTCCAATAAGTTTATTCGAAAGCCCGCTTAAAGCATCAATCTGAGCATCATCCCTTACTAATATATTCAAACTTGGATAGTTATTTACGATATCATCGACAGCGCTGAACATTACCTTAGCTTCAGTCTTAACCTCAGCAACATCTTCATTTAAGTTAGATACAGAGACCACTAGCTCCGCGTTACTCCCATGTAGAAAAAAAGGTGTATTCAGCGCACCTAATCTCAATGCTTCAAGCTGAGAGATGGCTGCTTGTCTTAGTTTTTTAATCTGTCTATCTTGCATAAATAGATCAGGTTCAAGCCTAATATCACACGAGTTTAAATAGAAAACACTGCCGCTCAGAGCATTAAAGTGTTTGCGAATTTTATGCTCATCCAAAGGTGAATTTTGAGCTAAACTCAAAACCTGATCAGTGTGAATCTCAATTAGATTTCCTTGGTCATCCGAAACCGTCACCCTAAGAGGCTGATTTAGTTCTGCGACTACAACCACATTGACCGGTATAGTTTTACGCTTTGCCTTGTCTCTATACGATTGCTGTATTACCTTATCGCGTGCAGGCGAACGGTTAATATACATTTGAGAATTACGCTTTAATTTCTTTAGGTCAGCGTCTTTTTCGAAATTAACAATGTAGGTATTTTTGCCCTCTTTAGTAACATCATACACTCTGGCAGCAAATAGCATTTGCTCATCATCATCCACAAAAAACAAACCATCACCTGCGTTCACCACCAATAAAGAAAACACCTTAGCTGTTGGAAATTTATTGTCTTTTTTTACCTCTATGGCATAACCCACCTTTAAGCCTCGATGAGAACTAAAACGACCATCAACTAACTCATTATGATTAACACCTTTCAACCAGCCACTAAAAAAATCTCTTGAAAACGAAATTTTTAAATCTTCGGTATTTATCTGATGAAAGGGCAAGCCAAGAACTTGGTTAATTTTTTCAGAATAGAGCTTTGATGCTGCAGCCACATATTCTGCGGGTTTATAGCGGCCTTCAATTTTAAAAGAGTCAATTTTTAACGCCATTAAGTCTTCTATATGATCAATAGCTAATAGGTCTTTTGGTGAGACTAAGTGTTTTTTAGCACCTAGATTTACAAGCTGTCCATTCACATTCAATTGAAAATCTAAGCGACACGTTTGGGCACACTGCCCCCGATTGGCCGATCTACCGCCCATAGATTCAGACGTCAAACATTGACCAGAATATGCCACACATAAAGCGCCATGCACAAAAACCTCAAGCTCTTTATCGGTCTTTGAACGAATATCTTTCATTTCTTCAAGGCTATTCTCACGCGCTAACACATAGCGTTGCATACCCAGGTCATTTAAGAATGCGATATGCTCAGCAGAAGAAATCGTCATTTGAGTTGAGGCATGAATAACTTGTTTAGGTGCCATCGATTTGATCAATCGTACCAACCCAATATCTTGGCAAATAATAGCATCCGGCTGTAAAGGTAAGAGCTGTTTCAAACCAGCGACAGCGACCTCAAGCTCTTTTTCAAAAATCAAAATATTAAAAGCAACATGAACATGCACGCCATACAAGCGGCAATATTGAATTATCTCGGCTAGTTCTTCAAAGCTATGATCATGACTTCGCGCCCGGGCATTAAAACCTGGCATGCCTATATAGATAGCACCAGCGCCATTATGCACAGCCGCTAAGCACATATCCCAATTACCCACGGGAGCAAGAACTTCTGGTTTATAAGCACCACTGCCTGATATTTCGATATTTTTTGAATCAGTTGTCATATAACGTTTTTATAATTAGAGTCTTGAATATTCATATACAGATTTTATCATTCCTATAATTCCTCGCATAGCCAGCATTTGTACGAATCGGCTGTTTTTTCCGTCATGACTTAACATATAAAATGCTACCCCCTTCACACCACCGAAGTTTGGCACTTAAGGCCAGGATTTTGGCATTAGCAGTTAAGTCGAATAGTTCAGCTACTAGTATTTTATAAAGGTGTCTAAATAGGTATCGCTGCTTTATTACCTACCTATGATGACAGCAAACAATAAAAACAATCCTGAAAATATCAAACTAGGAACACTTATTATGAAAAACGATATGAACAATCATAAACAACACTCAATAGAATCACATAAACCAAAAAAGATGTTGACTACCGTCATGCTCAGCATGTCAGCAATTCTTTTCTCTGCAAGTGTTTATAGTTGGACACCAGAGCCGGACCCTGAACCCAACCCTTCTCCAGAACCTTGTATTAATGACTGTACACAAGGCGATGACCCTACGACCAGGTCGGTAGAAGCAAACATGGGGCAATTTTCTATCGATTCAATTAGTGTACCTTCTAACGTCAGTGGTTTTGGTGGCGGCACAATTTATTACCCCAGCCGTGGAACGTCAGGCACCCTGGGCGCAATAGCCATGGTTCCGGGTTTCCTCGGCCCAGAGTCTTCTATGGCAACTTATGGCAGACGCATGGCCTCCTATGGTTTCGTGGTCATTACGGTTGCAACGAACAGTATTTTTGATCAACCAGATAGCCGATCAACACAACTCAGTCGTGCACTTGACTACGTCCTCAGTCAAAACGATTCATACCGTAGTCCGATAAGCGGCATGGTAGACCCAAACAGGCTTGGAGCGATGGGTGTATCAATGGGCGGGGGTGGCACTTTACAGCTATCGACAGGAAC
>ENA-OSET01002239-OSET01002239.1-sediment-metagenome-genome-assembly--contig:-NODE-2239-length-18935-cov-131.285767_pt1 | contig 18935 bp, 20 predicted proteins | sample MGYA00237882_ERZ534229 | MGnify/ENA primary metagenome ERZ534229 (study PRJEB26408, sample SAMN06266212) | sediment metagenome | isolation source: Hudson Canyon methane seep mesocosm | place... | reverse complement strand
CTAATCGAGTTAATGATAGTTGTTGCCATTATTGGAATATTAGCTAGCATTGCCACCCCAAGTTATAAACGCTATATAAATGAAGCAAAGGCTACACAGGTGCTAGTCAATATTCATGGGATAACCTTAAGTTATCTTGACTCGTCATATGATCATGAAACGAATTCTGGCATGATGCTGCAGCTTTATAAGAGTCCCACCTTTGGTAAAGCGCCAAGCGCCTTCTCAGGAAAAGATGCCTTCTATTCAACCAAAGATGGTATTCAAATGTTTTCATCAGTTCTAGGTGACCGATCTCAATCTCGTGTATTTAACAGAATAATTGACCGAAAATTACCTGTCGTTTTTGTAAAGGCAACCAATCCTCAAAGTAATGAAATACTGCATGCGCTGAATCATGTCATGCAACAGGAACATGTATTCATTACTCCATCAATAATGGTGGTTTCGCTTTCTGGCAGCACAGCTACACTGCATCACACAGCTAATCAAGCGCCAACAATTACTCATCATGCGAGTAAACCAACAGGACAAACAAGTCAGACGGGCCCTGCTACTCAGACGGCCCCTGCTGCTCAGACGGCCCCTGCTACTCAAACAGCCCCTGCTACTCAGACGGCTCCTGCTACTCAGACGGCTCCTGCTACTCAAACAGCCCCTGCTACTCAAACAGCTCCTGCTACTCAGACGGCCCCACCAAGTCATATTAATTCTGGTCCACGCAGAGCTACACGGTCTCCACATACGGGGGAAGTTTGTAAACATGGCTGGTTAAAACACCATAATTTTGGTTGTTAGCTTTAACTAATTTGGCATCATAAATTAATGAACACAAATTGAGCGCGCTCAAACTGAAGGGATATAAATAAATGAGTGATTTACAAAAACAAAAGAACAAAAGTCATGCAAGCAACACATTAGATGGATTAATCGATGAAGCAATGGATGATATTTCAAATAAAGAAGCGCCTTCCCAAACTTCTTTTGCAGTTCCAGTTGAAGTTTTTTATCTAGTAGTTTTGTTACTTATTGTTAGCGTGGTTTTCCATCAGCCTTATTCATCAGATACACATGACGGCCCATCAACTCATGCATTAACATCAGGTAAACGAGTTGCATTATTATCGATTGCTGAAGAGATTGATGCCTATCAACGAAATCATAATAAATTTCCTAAAAATATACCCGGCACTTTAGCATCAGTCCTACAGGTAGAATATAAGATACTAAGCACAAACCATTACAGGTTAACTCTGCCAATGTCTGAGGGGCTGCTTGTATTAGACCATGACGGTGGTCATGAAGATATCTATCTTGGTGGTGAATAATCATGATAGAGCCACCAAATTTTAACTGGTTATTAAACTTAGTAAAGAAAGAGCTATCTTCCAGTGATTATGAAAGTTTTGAATTATCACTGCCAAGTGAACTAACAGTAGCATGGGAACATACGTGTTCTGCACTAAATATATCCATACCTGAGTTAGCTAAAAAAATATCAACTACCTATTCGCTTAGCCTAGCTGAGTTACCTGCAAATAAAATTGATGTGGAAGATATACCAGATAGTGTGCTTGAAAAATATAATGTGATTATATTAAATGAAGATAAGCAAACAATAGCCTGTGCAATAGCTACACCATTTGATCAGGACATATATTCAACCTTAGCCTTTTTGACTAATAAACGTATTGAGTTTTTTTTATCGCCTCCAGCTGAAATTAGTCACTGGTTTTCAGCCAATATGACGTCTAATAATACTCGAACTATAAAATATACTGAGTCTGAAACAATTGATAAGTCAGGTGTTGTTCGTTTGGTGAGACGGGCATTAGAGCAAGCGATAATAGATGGGGCTAGTGATGTACATATTGAACCATATAATGGCGAAGGTATTGTACGTTTTCGTATTGATGGACTTCTGCGTAAAATAACAGTCTTACCATTATCCGTATTCAAACATGTTGGTCAACGCATTAAAGCCGTGGCTAAAATGGATGTGACTAACAGTATTATTCCTCAGGATGGTCAAATCCACCTCGAAACGGATAAAGGCCCACTTGATATGCGAGTTTCATCTATGCCTGTCAGAGGAGGCGAGAAATTTGTTATTCGTATACTTAAAAACGACACGCTTAAATCACTTGATGAACAGAATTTTTTACCCCGTGAAGTAGAACTGCTAAAGCAAGTAATGACCCAACAAAATGGTATTTTAGTGATGTCTGGCCCAACAGGTTCAGGTAAAACAACAACACTAAATAGTGCCCTTCAAGAAATTAATTCGATTGATAAATGTATTATCACGGTTGAAGATCCTGTTGAATATGAAATAGAGGGTGTTGCACAAATAAATGTTAATGCTGCCCAAGGTTTAACGTTTAATAAAGCATTGAGACATATTCTTCGTCAAGATCCTGATGTTATTTTAGTTGGTGAAGTTCGAGATATTGAAACTGCAGAGACAGCAATTAGATCTGCTCTAACAGGACATTTTGTACTGACAACACTTCATACCAATGATGCCATCACCGTTATTGCTAGGTTAAAAGATTTAGGTATATCTGACGCTCTAATGGCAGACTCATTGAAAGGTCTTGCAGCACAGCGGTTAATTAGAAGGCTTTGTCCCGACTGTGCAACAAAAATTCAGTCACCTGAAAGTAAAATTGAACATGAGTTTGTACGTGTAAATGATAATCTACCTGCAATGCGTGCTCGTGGCTGTGATACATGTAATAACTCTGGCTTTTTAGGCCGTATTCCTTTACTTGAAATCTTAGTTATTGATGAAGTTATCGCTGATGCTATCCGTACTGGTGCAACAACGACACAATTGATATCACTTGCAAAGCAGCAAGGAATGCGTACATTAGCTGATGTTGCAACAGAACATATTCTTAGTGGAAACACTACCGTCGAAGAAGCATTTAGAGTTCTTGGCAAAGATCTTTTTCAAAAAGTTGAGTCATTCTCTTGATTCGTATAATTTTCGTATCAACATTAAGCCTGTTATGCATGCTATCCCCAGCGGTAAATGCATTTATTCATACACCATGGACAGAGGAACTTTATCAGTATTTAGGTGAAACCTATGATACTGATGTTGAGAAACGTGCACGCTACCTGCAAAAGATGATTCTTGCTGATGAAACTGTTACTGAACAACAAATGATTAATGACGTGAATAATTTTTTTAATCAAGTTCAGTGGGTTTCAGATAGCCTTCATTGGGGAAAAAAAGATTACTGGCAAACTCCACTTGAAACCTTAATAGAATTTAAAGGTGATTGTGAAGATATTGCCATTGCTAAATACACATCATTACGAGTGATGGGAGTGCCAGATAGAAAACTCAGCTTAGTTTACAGCTATACTGGTGGTATTCCCCATATGGTACTTGCCTACTATGAAAGCTTTGATTCAAATCCTTATATCCTAGATAGTTTAAATAAACGTCTGCTGCGAGGAGATGAAAGGGAAGACATAGTGCCAGTCTATGAATTTAACAGTACAACAATATGGTTAACTGACAAGCATTTTCATAAGTTAGGTAAAGGTATGCCTGAGCACTTAGCTCTTGAGGATGAACTAAAGGTTCGGCTTTCAAATAACCGACACCTTTTACAATCACATAATAAAGGTCTACCAGTTGTTCCGTTTAGTACTGAGACACTATAAACGCCTACCTAATAAGAAGTCCCAACACATATAAGTCCTGAGGCTTTCATATTTGGTCCTAGGCACTGGAATCAAACCAGCACTGTTGTGAAGGCCTAGGGGGTAACTAAGTACTTTGTAGCATTCTGTAGCTTTAAATGAAGCTAATAAGTTATAAGCATGTCAAATTAAGGCGACCAATAGACTTAGCATATTAACCTGGAGTTTTCATCCCCACTAAATATTAGCCACTTTAATAGCTCCAAGCAACCTCACAATTAGCTTAAAAATACTCTCAGCAATAAACTCGGCAGACCTCATCGGTATGCCCTTTAAACTTATCGTATTCCAGTTGATACTGTAGCTTGCTCTAGAGTCGTAGGCATACATATTAAGCATTTGTATAACCTGGCCTTCTATTTGCTGGTGGTTTTGTTGTAATACTTCGTCCATAGCTGTTTCAAGCGTAATGAAATCACATTCGATATTTCTTTCTTACCATTTACCTTTACTAGAATGTACGGCATGCCTTGTTGTAGACAATGGTTGTACCAACGGTTAGTTATTTCGTCTTTGCAAAGAAGTCTGTCATCAAGTTTTATGTAACACTTTTGTTCTTTCATTTTCCTTTACCACTCTGGGTTTTAGTTAATTAAGTTTGTTATTGGGGATGCCAAGCTAGACCATGCCCCACTTTGTCTTTGATAGCTCCTCAAAAAATGGTTCTTGCTGTTCCGGTGTTAAACATCCAACTGCAGCGATACATGCATTGAATATCTCATTAACCTCCTTTGCAGTATCAATATTTGACTGTTCTACTTTAAACAAGCGAACCAACGATGTTATGCAGCCAGTTAACGAAGATAAGTCCCTTATTGTTGCGGTTGATAATATCTCCCCCCTATCATTGACCACTTGCTTCTGAATATTTTTAACTAGGGCTTTCATTTCTGTTAAATCATCAATATGAAAAGGTTCAACTTCAGGCTCAGTGACATCCCTTTTATCAGGCAGTAATGCTTGCAACCTAACTTGCATATCATTAGTTATATGAGCCTTGGACATTTCTAATGTTTCAATTGCTGTGATTAGTGGCTGTGTAACATTGTTAGTCATGATATTGCCCTCGCCAAGTGATTTATTTCATTTTGCATTGCTGCTGTGAGTCTATTTATTTCTCTGTTCAACTTGCTAATCTCATCAAGTTCTTTACGACGTTTAATTTGTTCTTTGTGATATAACTCTGATTCTTGGTGTATGAGTCTTCTTCTGAAGATTAGTCTTGCTAATGTAATCACGTTTTCAACTTGGGCTATGGTTGTTGGTTGCCAGGTAATTAGTGCATCAAGCCTAAGTTCTAGGTAATCATCCAATAAAGGCCCGTAACTGACCTCTGCATGAGCTTCATCACGTTCGAGTACTGGCAGAAGTGGTTTGAGAATGACATCCCGTTGGGGCTTTCTCTGCCTTTCTAAGGCTAGCTCACCGCTCTGTTTGACGTAGATATCAAACGGGGTTGTCGATTGCTGCTGGTGGAGTTTAGACTCAGCAATGCTAATGTCGTCATCAGTCCAGTTATGCGTGTTTGAGAAGGGTAAGATAGCGCTCATAACTCACCTCATGAGTTTTACGTAAATTATACCACAAAACGAATATACAACATTGATATTAAAAGCATTTATTGCCACGCCCTGCAGTGTAACTATGACCATTTACATGATTATCAACACCTCCCCAATAACAACGTCAAACCATTTCTTTTATCAGCTTCTTTGACTGCAGTACCAATTCCACACTCTGCTTTCGAAGCTCAATTGCCTCCTTAGTGTACTGACCATGTTTTGTTGCTGGCTTCTTAGGGCCTGTAGATCGGCCTCCATGGTAGTAACACCGACCATTCTTCATTGCAAACTGCCTGCACGGCTTGCCATTATGCTTAGCTTTTGCTCCACACAGGTGTATTGGCTCATGTGGTAAACCGCGCCACTTACCCATCAGCCTCCCCCCCCTGTAACATCACCTACAATAGCCTGCCCTCCAGATTGCACATTGATGTGTTGCACTTGGATGGTCTGCTTGCCTTTATTACGGTATTTTTGCAGCGCTTCAACTTGGGATGTAAACGTCCTCATGAGTTTGGTAGCTCGAGCAACATTCATCTCAACACCTTTTTCAGTCTGCTCAGGTATGACTGCCCGCCTGCTCCACTCCATAGCTTGTGAGTGTACAGCAATCATCTGTGATATTAACATCGCCTCCATCGCATCTTGGGGATGTAAATTTAACAGCATTGCCATCACATAGTTGGCTGCAGTGTCTTTATCATCGTTTACAGGCAATGTATCGATAGTTTGGGATAATAATGTCGTAAAGACTGCCTCACTGTCTACCCCAAACATCGCAGCACTTAGCTCAGGGATGACGTTGTCATTGTCATCCCGGTTTGTTTGTAATTTGCCATCAATGCAGGTCACTTTCAACGGCTCTGATTCTAATAATTTGTTTGTCATGGTATTTGACCTCCCCTCTCCCTCTTAACTGTTTGTCCTTATATTGTTCGTTAAAAAATACTCTGTTCGCTCATGCTCGACATCTAAACGAACAGGTAAAGCCTGTCTGTATGAGACTTTGCGAGCAAGTGTTCGGTTGTTCGGTTGATTTCCACTTTTTTACACCACATAGAATATTCACCTGTATTTATATATATTAATTATTTTTTAGTACTTATAAAAAAAAGACCGAACAACCGAACATGAGGCGCAAACCATTGCGCACCAACGGTCTACGCGTTCGGTAGTCAACCGAACACTCCCCGAACAACCGAACCTTCACTATCTATACGAACATAAATCTCGTCTTTAACCCTTATGCTGTCGCGAGGCGTTCCATCTACCCGTTGTCTTTTTACTCCCTCACCACTCGCTGATAAGCATTCAAAAATATCCTTACGCTTTTTCTGAAGCATTACCCGCTCACTTTGACCATAGTTGGCTTTCACCCACACTTCATAGGCCTTGGCTGGCTTGATTAAGTAGAGACTATCACCAGGCGCAAGGACTGCCATGTCAGCTAAATCATTATTATCATAAAGACCTGAAGTGGCAGCCTCATAAATATCACTAGCAAAGGTCAGTGCAATATCATCTATCGATTCAGAGAGTCGCTTAAAAGTATTCCCCATACCGTGTCGAGATACGAACTCATTTATGTATTCTTCTGCTTTCTTTTCAGCACCTGCTTGTCCTAGTGCTTGATATTGTGAAATCAGTGAATTGAACTCTGTAGCAACGTACGCAAGTACGGTATCGAAGTAACAAGCTGAACCATGTCGAACATATACACCTCGTTTAGTTAAATCACCTGATAACTGAAATATACTGAATCGGTTAACAAATTGGTCCTCAACACCTGCATCTCCCACCAGTGAATCGACAGATTCAGCAGAGAAGAACAGTTTTACAAAAATCTCAACTGAAACACTAAATTGATTCTTTGGTGAAATTGTTATTGTAGATTGCAGCTGTTTCACTTCAGATTTTACTGTTTTGAATTCATCAATAACTAAAGCAAGTGAATTCTTAAAATCAGCCATTGAACGACCAACAGGCCCACCCTCAAACATCTTTTCAACTTCTTTAATTGATAGTTCGATTGAAGCATTTAGCTCGCTTAAAACACCCATCAGGAACCCCTTACCCCAATCAGATTCACAAAGAAACCATAGGAATGAGCGCTTTCTATCTCGAGCAAACCGACTAGCTATAATAAAAGAAATAAAGTCATCAACTAATGGGAAATGCTGCTTGTAATCGTCAAGAATCTCTTCATTCATGTCACCCTTTACAAGGTACGGCTTATGAATATAGACAATACGAGCATTATCAGCTTGCATTTCAATGCGTGGTACACGGGCAAACATATCAACACGCATTTCTATAGATGAACGTTGATTATGAATCACTAGGCAGTCTAATAATTGGCTTTCACACCCTTTAATTAGAGTGTTGATATCAGCCTTTGTCATATCCTCTTTTTGTGCAAATTCACGGACAAACTCAGCATCAAACACTCGACCATTAACTTTGCTTAGAAGCTTGAAGCCAGAAGGTTTATCATATGCATTCAACACATTTTCTTTTGAGAGTGAGTAAAACTTCCCCTTATTTGCATCCCATAGAGTCAGACTGACAATCTTATTTATAGCTACAACACTTATTGACACCTCAGCAACATTAATACTAGGAAGAGCTTTGAGAAGCATGAATTCGATGCTATCAGAAACCTGCGTAGCAGATTGCCAAGTTTCAGCTGTGACATCAGGAGCTCCTTTGAGATAATAGTTCTTCCTACCATGAACAAACGAATGAATTATTAGCTTATCTGCAAAGAATTTAGCCAAAGACTTATCATCCTTTCGATAATCTGGCTCGAACGGGTCGGCAAGCGTGCAGTTATCAAATTTAGCAGGGTCAGCCAATACTTCTGCAACAGTCACGATTCCATGTTCTTGAAACTGTAGTTGCTGGTGGCTGTATAGCTCGCTAGACTCCAATGACATAGTTATCTGCTGCCTTGCAACCACTTTATCAACACCTGACTCTACGAGCTTAACCACTTCTTTGTTAATAAAGTCTCGCTTTACATTTTCAGACTCTGGTTTCATTGTCAGTTTTGCATCCCTAACTAGGGATAAATATTTAGCCTCTTCATCAGCACTTAAGGATAATTGTGTAGTATCAAACATAACAATTACCACGCTGTATTATATAAAGACGCTCAAGCTGTTCAAGACCATCACCTAATGTTGGTTTTGCTTCAAATACTAACCGTTCTGGGCTAAAAACAGCTGCATCAATAAGCTGACGCTCAAGCATAGCTCCACTTGCACTTATTATTATTTTGCCAAAACCTTTAAGCCAGCACCGTTTAGCAAAGTCTTTACCGTATCGTGCAATATCTTTTGGCTCTTTAACGCCCAGTACCCAAACATGGTAACCACAACTGTCTAAGTTTGGCTGCTCACCTGTCTTGTGCACACCATAAGATGAAGACACACGAACAAGGATGTCGGCATTTTTTAAGTTAGGGTCAATTTCACACAGTGTTGGAATGACTTGGTCTATACCTAGATCAGAATCATCAAGATCAAATATAAAACAGTTAGAGGGATCAAAGTTATCTTTTGTCCTACATACAGCCCCCTTCTGTTTAGATTTTTTGGACTTTATCTTACCTGAGGCACCTTTATTACACACTCCAATTGATACTGCCTGATTTGATTTTAAATTATCAAGAAAGACATTAAGTTCTTCAGGACCGTTTACAGTTATGGTTTCATATGTACCTTTTGACATATAAGCCACTGATGACTTAACAATTTCACCTTCAACAATAGAAAGTTTCTTATTTAAGTCTGTAGTAGTGGATGTGAGCAGTGTAAATGAAGAGGAGATCATACATCTTCTCCTCTTTTGTCTGATAACGTAACCCCAAGACTCACTAATATATCAGCGCATGGATAAAATATTTTCCTACCAACCCTGATATATTTTGGCCCTTCCCCCCGCATTCGTTCTTCACAAAGTACCTTGACAGAAGTCCGCCTCAAGACAGCATATTCTCTGGGAGTGAAGTTAATGATTTTGCCTTTTGCATACTTAAGAACAAGTTCTTTTGCTGTAAAATTATTCATTTTCGTGTTCCTTAATTAAAATGGAACACCTAATTTATGACTTATCCGTATAAATATCGGTCATCTAAAAAAATGCAATTTTTAACTTTCTTACGTTACTGATCTTGAAGTAAATATGGCGTAAAATGCGCGTCAGGGTAAGTCTTTTTTAAATTAGACAGTTTTTGAGAGTAGTTAAAACCTTCATCAATATTGAGTAACTCGCTCCCAATAGACTTCAGAACATCGTAATAGTAGAAAATGTCCTCTGATAGTTCGTCGCAGTTATATGCGGTGAAATCGTTACAAGTAGTATCAAGCCATTTTTCGATGGTTAATCGGAGATGGTATGCAAATGACAATTGAAAGTCATATCGAGCAGATCCGCGGCCATCTTCTTGTGAAGAATCAAAATTAATACATCCCCTCACTGCCAAGTTTGAAGCAAGCTTATCCTCGAAACTAATTTCCTCCATCACCGATAACTGCTCAGCTAAAAAACTGTTTGCATACTGTAAACTGAGATTATTCCATTTTAGCATAGGCTTATCTACACCTATTTCAGTTAGGATTTTATAGTGTACGGGAAGACAGGTTAATTCCTTTGAAAGAACTTCTTTGAAATCATACGAGAGCCCTTCCATTAACTTAATTACTTTATCAAGCCGTGCCTTATCTTTTTTAAACTGTGTTTTCTCAGCCTTATAGTGATGTATCCACATATCATTTTGTTGATGGTAGTTAGATGCATCCTTACACACAGAAATCACTGCTTTTCTGAGTATGTAGATTTGTACGCTCGTCGCACCTATCCTCATTGGTATAATTTTTTTGTTCAAAATATTTTCAAGTATTTTAGTTTGTAACTCATCCATTACTTGTCACCTCCAAACATAGCATCAACAGCTGTTTGCATGCCTTCCTTAACAGGATCATCTTTAAGATGTGCATACCTTGCTGTTGTTGATTGATTTTGATGACCTAAAGCTTTACCGACTGTGTATATATCAACATTACTATTAATCATATAGCTTCCCAATGATCTTCGAAGATCGTGCAATCTCAAATCTTCAATTCCAGCAGCATTGAGAACTCTTCTCCATCCTTTCTTAGGTTCAACTAAATGACCTGAGGCTGATACCTTCGACGGAAAAACATATTCCGATAATTTATTATGTTTTCGTTTTTTTAACAATTCCATAGCTTGTGATACTAATGGAACTCGCATCTCTTTATTATTTTTAGATTTGGCCCTAGGTATCTTCCAGACATCACCAAATATTTCATCCCACTTCATTGATAGTACATTTGCTTTTCTAGCACCAGTTAGTAATGACAATGCTATGTAATCCCTTATATCAATGTTCTTCTCTGAGTCTAATGCTGAAAAGAATGCCTGTATTTCACTTTTTTCTATTACTCGGTCTCTAGCCTCTTCCTTAAAGTGTTTCACTCCACTGCAAGGATTTTGACCTTTCCAATTAAAATCATCGATTGCCCTATTAAACAGGTTATTAATAAATGCCAATAATCTGTTTGCTGCATAAATTCCATTGGCAGTGCCAATATCGGCATGTAAACGCTTTACATCGTCCTTATTAATGCTGGATATCCTTCTAGTTTTCCACATTGATAGGTGGAGGTTATATTGGCCAATGTCTTTATCAACGGAACGCTTACCTTCTGTTCTCTTGGCTGTGACAACAAGTTGGAATAGCTCATCCAAAGTAATTTCACTTTTTAATTCTCGCCTTTTCTCTGCAGGATTTGTCCCTCTCGCAATTTCACCTAATATCGTTTGGGCCTCCTGCCTTGCATTGAAAAGCAGTATTGATGGAGATTTACCTATAGAGAACCGCTCAGGTTTCCCGTTAATTTTTTTATAAACGAGGTAAGTCTTAACACCGGTATTGGTAACACGTAAACATAGGCCTGGCACTTGAGTATCGTAATAGGTAATACGTTTACCTACATCGGGGAGGGTAACATTTTTAATGGCCGTTTCTGTGAATTTGAATTTAGTTGTTGTCATATTGACTCCAGGTAGCCCGGGCTACCCTGGGGCTACTTTCAAAAGGAAACAGTACTAGACATAAGTAAATGAAACTGGATTAAGAAACCAGCGTATCTGCATCTAAGTAACTGTAATTAGTGCATTAAAGTATACTTAAGTAAATATGATTGGACAACAAGGAATACATGGGACATGAGATTTGTAATCAGAGGGTCGTAAGTTCAAGTCTTATCTCCGGCTCCAATGAATATGTAGAACTATCAAAGCCTTAGTGGATAAAACCTCTAAGGCTTTTTTATTGCCTGTCGTTCGGGGTAAGGCAGGGGTAAGGTTCAAACCACGTTTAGCCATCACGCCACCAGCAAAACCCTATCAAGCAATCAATAAATAGTAGGCATAAAAACCTAAACTTTTCGGATAGGCTGGGAGGTGATAATCCCCCCCTATTTAGAGGGATATTTGTTAACCATAATTATGAGTACAATAATCTCATACTACAGGGAGTTAATAATTATGTTACCAAAATTTATCTATGATGCTTTGCCATTTATTTATATCGCTACCGGAACAGTAGCCGCACTTTCAATCGCAAATACATTAGCATTTATCTCTGGTGCAATATTTGGAATGACTGGTATGTATGTATTCAGTCTGCGTGGGAAACTCTCCTACAGTTAGAGATAAAAAAACCTGATACTTTCGGATCAGGTTCTTTGTTGTGTCATTATTAGTTCAGGCTTAATCTAACACGTTTAAAAGCAATGTTTCGATACATCCTGGCAGTCCGTTCAGTGCCACAAGCGGTCACCTGTTTAACCGCATACTTATGGTTTTGGTTATGGCGACTCATAATCCCTTTGTCCGGAGTTCGAGTCTCTGTGGGCCACCATATATAATCAAGCCTCATCTCACTAACGTGGGTTGGGGCTTTTTTGTGGGTCAATGCGGCCGCATAGGTTTACTACTTAATTCATCAAACCAAAATTTGGTTAGTAGCTATTTTAGCGTTTGAAGATATACTGAAACATTGAATAACATTTAGGTCGTTCTAATTTGTCATTTCACCCTAAAATAACACTGAACAATATTGTATTCAACCTGTTGGTTGCGGCTCTTTATCTTATTTTCGCAAAAATTGGTCTGGAATTTTCCCTTGAATCGCCAACCATCACGATCTTTTGGCCTGCAGGTGGTCTTGCACTTGCAGTATTGTTATTGGGTGGTCTTAAATATCTTCCCGGCATTTTTATTGGCGGTGTAGCTGCTGGATTTCTGGCGGTAGATACGCCATGGGTTGCCATCATGCTAGGCGTTGCTGATGTAGTCGAATCATATGTGGCTTATTGGCTTTCCACACGCTGGTTACGCATTAATGTTCAGCTAAAAACTAAACGAGATTTTTTAAAACTGGTTGTGGTTGCGGGTGTTTTTGCTAGTGCAATAAGTGCGTTTATTGGGCCAACGGCCTTGCTTATTGGTCATATTATTCCAGCTGAACTTTACCCTACGGTATGTCTTCGTTGGTGGATGGGCGATGTGCTGGGAATTGCGTTTATAACCCCGCTTATTTTAATTTGGAGTCAAGTACCAAATAAGTTTAAAGATAAGTGGCAAATACTTGAGGTTTTGGCCATATTAGGCTTGACCATTTTAATGGCGTTCGTTGAATTTTTTGATTTGTTTTACAGCTATGCATATGCACCTCAAGGCATAGCATGGATCATCCTGTTAGTTATTTGGTCTGCACTCCGTTTTGGCAAACACATAACCACATTGATGCAGTTGATTATTTTCACTCTTGCACTTTGGAGTGCTGGTCACAATATCGGCCACTACGCTGATGATATGGTGCAAAGTGGTTTGTTTAACTTCTGGTTGTTCGGCATGCTATCTGCCATCGGTGGATTGATGATTGCGGCAATGAGAGATGATAATGAAGAAATTCAAGCTACATTAAAAGTCAATGAAGAGCGATATGGCAGTATATTTGAAAATGCATTAACAGAAATCTTTATATTTGATGCTAAAACATATCAGTTTCTTAAAGTGAATCATGGTGCATGTGAAAATATTGGCTATAGCAATGAAGAATTATCCAAGCTGACACCCATAGATATAAAGCCTGAACTATCTCTTGAGCAGTTTAACGCTTTAATTGAACCGCTTAACACTGGTAAAAAGGAAATTATTCATTTTGAAACGGTTCACCAACGGAAAAACGGTTCACTTTATAATGTTGAAATTCATCTGCAACTGACCAATTTTCTAGGTAAGTCTGCATTTGTCGCTGTTATTTTAGATATAACTGAGCGTAAACATGCCGAAGATGCTCTACGGATTGCTGCCACTGCCTTTGAATCGCAAGAGGGCATGATAGTCACTGATGCTGACAATAGCATTCTTCGGGTCAATAAAGCCTTCACGGCCATTACCGGCTATAGCTCAGAAGAAGCCATTGGTGAAAATCCTCGCATCTTGTCTTCGGGACGACATGATGCACATTTTTACGAAGAAATGTGGCAAGAAATAAACACTACCAACTACTGGGCTGGTGAAGTCTGGAATAAACGTAAAGATGGTGACGTGTATCCTGAAAAACTTACCATTACTGCCGTAAAAGACTTCGCAGGTATCGTGACGAATTATGTCGGTACGATTACTGACATTACCTTGAAAAAACAAGCCGAACAAGAAATTGAAGACTTGGCTTACTACGATCCTCTGACTCACCTGCCCAATCGTCGGTTGATGCTTGACCGCATTAAACATGCGATGGCAGCAAGTGCTCGAAGTAGCAAAGAAGCAGCGTTACTCTTTCTCGATCTTGATCATTTCAAAACAATTAACGACACACTAGGTCATGATATGGGCGACCTATTGTTACAACAAGTCGCTGAGCGTCTTACGGGCTGTATCCGTGAAGGTGATACCGTTTCTCGATTTGGTGGTGATGAGTATGTTGTGCTCTTAGAAGGCCTAAGTGAGCAGCCCATTGAGGCGGCAGCACAGGCAGAAGATATTGCCAATAAGATTTTGTCTTCCATCAATAAGCCTTACCAGCTTGCGAGTCATCACTACACCAGTAGTACTAGTATTGGTATTACAGTGTTTGATGATCACCAATTTGAAATGGAAGAAATGTTAAAGCAAGCTGACATCGCTATGTATCAGGCGAAAAGGGACGGGCGTAATGCACTTCGCTTTTATGATCCACAGATGCAAGCAAGTATCAATGAGCGCGTAATACTTGAGAGAGAATTAAACCAAGCAATAGCGCAGCAACAATTTCAATTGTATTATCAGCTGCAAGTGGACAATTCACTGCGGTCACTAGGCGCTGAAGCCTTGATCCGCTGGAATCACCCTAAACATGGCTTAGTTTCTCCACTAGACTTTATTTCAGTTAGTGAACAAAACGGGACAATTACGACTATAGGTCAATGGACGCTCAATGCTGCCTGCGCTCAACTTAAGGTCTGGGAACAAGATGCACTCACTTGTGATTTAACCTTATCCGTCAACGTCAGTGCTAAGCAATTTCATCAAGCTAACTTTAGCTCGTACGTCACGATGACGATAAAACAACATGCTATCAATCCAGCACGACTGAAGTTAGAGCTAACAGAAAGCATACTGTTAGACGATGTTGAAGACACGGTTGCCAAAATGAAGGTATTGTCAGACATTGGCATTCAGTTTTCATTAGATGATTTTGGTACTGGTTATTCATCGTTGCAATACCTTAAGCGCTTACCTCTCTATCAACTTAAAATCGACAAATCCTTCATTGATGATCTGGTGACCGATAGTAATGACCAAGCGATTGTTCGCACCATTATTGCGATGGCACATAGTTTGGGATTAAGTGTTATTGCCGAAGGTGTAGAAACTAAAGAACAACAGCAACGATTGTTGTTCGAGGGTTGTACGCATTACCAAGGGTACCTATATAGCAAGCCTGTGCCTATTGATGAGTTTGAGGCTTTGCTTAAGAAAGGCTGATTGTTAATCGTCTACTTAAAGCGAGATAAGCTCAGTTTCGATATAGCCTGACTGTCCGCAGTGGGTCGGTGGCTGCCCTTTGGGGCTCAGGTAAATGATCCATCGCTTACGTGCCATAAGGCGATATTGATGGTTGGGAAGTATATCACCAGATGAATATGTAAAATCATCTAAAAACAGATGCTCCTATTCGCTAACGAAATCTTAGTTTATTCTAGCTATCAATTAACAAATGTCCAAAATAGGCAAAGATACCAATCATGCTCCCTGTAAGGAATTGAGCGTGGACTAGATAGGAGAATTTTTTCAAATCATTTGGTGTATACCGCCATGTAAGAAATAGACCAAACAAACCTTGCCAAATGACCAGAGTTAAAACAGCTGGAAAGAATAAAATATCCATTGGTACTCTCATCAGCACAATATGCAAGATAATAACCGCAACTGTAGCAACCCCCACATAGACATGAGTTCTATTTAGAACACCCAGGAGCTGTTGGAAAATGGATATAGTAGGAGGTGAATAGTCAGGAAGAAGTCGGTTTGCAAGTTTTCCTTTGCCCATCAGTAGCTTCAATAAAGTGCGAGCGTAGATGAACAACAAAGCCCATAAGCCGACCTCACCAAAACCTTCACCTATCTCCGTTAGAAATGTTTCCCGCTCTGGAATTGGTGGGTACACCGTATAGGCATACACGAAATACACAACGGATATGATGAGTACAATCACTGTGTAAATCAAAAAATCTCGAATACTTTTTGACACCATTTTTTACCTGAAATTATCACGGTGTATTGATAGTGACCAATGCCGCGATTTGTTAGTCATTTGACTGCCTAGCTTAACTAGATAACACCATGACAAAGAATATAACGATGCCTAGTGATGCTGAAAGTAATGTGAGTTTGCGTAATTTAGGCGTTTGCCATGCCATAATAAAACCTGTAATCAGTAATAAAAGCAAGGTAGTGGCAAATGCTGCTGCATATACTTTAAATGATTTACCACCTTTTGCTTTATGTAATTGAACAAACTGTCTATACCAACTGGTATTTTTAATTTTTAATTTCGCAACTAATGGTCTTGTTGTTGACTTTAAAATAATATCTTTATTTGATCCCGTCCACTCAAGCATAAAAGACTTGCCAATTCTTTTTATTTTAGCTTGCCCTGATGGAATCTCTATATTTTGTTTTTTTAACTCCTTTGTTGCTAATTCAACAAGCTCTACAAGATCATCTTGAATGGGTTTTTGGAGATGTAGCTCATAATCTGTTGCGTCATAACTACCCTTAATTCCCCAAGTATAAAAAGCACCTGTCACAAAAAACATGATTGTTACCGGCAAAATGAAAGCAGCTAATACCGTGTGTACTTTCATTAGTGTAGAACGATTAAATATTCCCATTTTCGATTACCTATTTATTAATTTCTATATATACTAACTGTAATTCCCTAAATTTCACTGGATTTATCACGATTAACACGGGCAACGTCCTGCGCCCTATCGTGCTAGACCCATTTGTTACATATGCGAATTGGACCAATGCTTCAGCGGTCCCAATCCCAGCAGCAGTCTTCATGTTTGCTCCGGCACTTCTAGGCTTCATGGGTTTTAAAAACTCAGCAGCTTAAATCAAGTCACATTGAAAATAAGAAGCCGTAGTGATTAAGTTCATTACGGATTTTTTGTACCTAACTTATTGAGTATGTTTTGAAACTGGTAATCATTGCTTACCTGCGAACCTCTTTTCAAACAAGTTCAACTCTTTCATATTCGTATCTTGTTTCGAGTTTAGGTTTAAAATATCTGCTCAATCATCACCCCGTCTACCTCTTTTTTTCATCCTATGGTTTTCACCGCTAAATGTGTCCTGAAATATCACACTATCATTGCGCCGACTTTCATCAGCACGCCTATCATCATAATGTTTGAATATACAGGTACATTCATTGGTTTTTTGGCAGCTTTCAAGTGGTAACTGGGACAATTCATTTGTGAGGAATATTTTCGATGAAATCAATCTGGCAGTATCACATGCCTTATCACATGGGATAACTCGAACAGCATGGTATTTAGTTTTAACTTTTTCAGATACAAGAGTACTTTCGGCTTTAGGTTTCTTTTTACCAAACAAATTCCCAAACATAATAACTACTCCACTTCAAAACTATAATACCGCAAACGATAGTACTCTCTTATAACCCAAATAGCATGCTGTAGTGATTAAGTTCATTACGGCTTTTTTATTGCCTGTTACTCGGCTCATGGCAGGATCATGTTTTGAAATTGGTCTAAGCGTTTAAAGTCACTAACCAAGAATTTTAAAGCCTAGTACTAAAGTACAGTTGCTTTTAAAAAAGCTTAACCATATACTTAAATAAACATATTTTTTAACGCCAACCTTGGTGTGAACCAAGCACGGAAAACTTCAGGTCTTTTCTAAAGATAGCTGGGTCGCGTATTTTTCAAGGTGCAATTTAATGAAAAAATTAACTACCGCTTTTAGTTTAGCTCTATTTTCAGGCGCTATGTTGGCCACTTCTGCAGTATCTGCTGCTTCAATTAGTGATTTCAACTTAAATCAATTTGATTTTGATATTACTAGTATTACTGGTGCAAACCCAACTTCAATAGCAACAGGAACAAGTAATGGTATCGGGTGGACAATAAGCCCTACTAGCTACTGGATGGCTCGAACAGTAACAAATGGATCATTCAATTTTGCAGGTCTTCCAGTATCAACGGATAACCTCCACGCAAGTGGAAATTATACAATTACTTTTGATCAAACAATAACTAGTTTATTAGTGGCATTAAGCAATGATAATTTTGCTGACTCAATTAACTTTGGTCTCACTCCATCTGACATCACAGGTAATGTATCTTTTGCTGGCACGCAAGCCATCTTAGGTTCTGCTAGTGGTGGTTTAGTGCTCTTTGAAAACATTAACTCTCTGACAATTATGAACTCTAACAATAATGGAATACTTGATGGTTATGATTTAGCGTTCCATGCTGTTGCTCCATCTGCAGTTCCAATCCCAGCAGCAGCCTTTCTATTTACACCTGCATTACTTGGTTTCATGGGTCTACGCCGTAAGGCTAAAAACTCTGTAGCTTAAATACAAGTTTTAACTGAATAACAAAAAGCCGTAGTGATTAAGTTCATTACGGCTTTTTTGTACTCATATTCAACGTAGATTATTTTGTCCTTGCTTGTAACTGTATGAGACTGTGATCTGGTCTAATGGAACCGCACACTTTAATAACGGATAATTTGATCTGGTCTAACGGGGCATGCTGATTGGACAATGATTGGAAAAAAGTATGGTAAATGGATGCCTGATGCCATGCCTGAATCAGGTCAAAAAGCAGAAGCAGTTTTTGGTATTAAATCGTAAGAGATTTCTGTGGCATTTTCGTGGCGTTTGGGAGCGTATAACAGGGTATTTCAGCGTAATTACGAGAACCGGAGCCCTCGTAACCGCTTGAAATATAACGAATATTTGGTGGAGACGGCGGGAATCGAACCCGCGTCCGCAAATCCTCCGCTCTCGGATCTACATGCTTATTTCATCTATTA
>ENA-OSET01002235-OSET01002235.1-sediment-metagenome-genome-assembly--contig:-NODE-2235-length-18944-cov-31.950496_pt1 | contig 18944 bp, 21 predicted proteins | sample MGYA00237882_ERZ534229 | MGnify/ENA primary metagenome ERZ534229 (study PRJEB26408, sample SAMN06266212) | sediment metagenome | isolation source: Hudson Canyon methane seep mesocosm | place... | reverse complement strand
CCTGGCTATTACTGAAGGGAATTGCCGGTTTTATATTCGTCTTGGGCAGTCTCGTAATACAGGCCTTTTTCTGGATATGCGTAACGGCCGTCAATGGGTGCAAGAGTACAGTAATAAAAAACGCGTACTGAACTTATTTTCATATACCTGTGGGTTTTCTGTAGCCGCTAGAGCAGGAGGTGCTGAAGCGGTATTAAATGTTGATATGAGTAGCGCTGCTCTTCAGGTGGGTCGTGATAATCATCACTTAAATGAGCATTCCCTTGAAAATGTTAGGTTTGAAAAGTTAAATATCTTTAAGTCTTTCGGACGGCTCAAAAAACGTGGGCCTTTTGATCTTTTAATCTGTGACCCGCCCAGCTTTCAAAAAGGCAGTGTTGATATTGTGCGGGATTATCCTAAAATATTACGCCGGCTAGATGATTTTATGGCACCTCAAAGTGAGCTTTTGCTGTGTTTGAACTCCCCGGATCTTAATCGTGAATTTTTAATTAATCTTATGGCGGAGTTGGCGCCCGGTTATGCTCTAATTGATGAAATTAAACCTCCAAGTGTTTTTGTCGAGGCGCAAAGAAAAGGCTTAAAGGTTTTATATTTTAAAAACTACTAGGAAAAGTATATGCAGCAAGATAAAGCAAATGATGAGCTTGAAGTGATCTGTACGTGTACAGGAACCACTAAAGAAAAAATTCACCAGCTTATAGATAAAGGTTCGAATGATTTGGATAAAATATCCAGTGCAACGGGGGCTACTACGGGGTGTGGTGCTTGTGATGCAACGATATTAGATATAATAAAAGAACATGAAGTGTAGAGCGGGGCTAATAATTGATAACGATTTATCCAGCGTCATAATAAAGAGTGGATAAGTTTATTCGTCCTTGAATAAACTTTTATCAACACACTATCTGGTGGATAGTTTTAGAAACTTAGACCCGCTTGTAGCCAGAAGTTTTGTGTATCTGTTCCAAATTTATCGGCATCATAATAAGCGTATTTTGCTAATAATGAATAATGTTTGCCAAATTTTTTCACAGCCAAGAAATCCCATTCTTTTCCGTAGTCGATACTGCCGGTATCATCTGAAAAATCATGGTAAACACCCAATAATTTTACACCAGCTAGTTTTCCACCAATTGATGTATAGACATCACGCAAACCAGCAGCAGGAGTTCCTAAAAATTGATCAGACCAACCATTAAAAGCATGGCCTGTTGCTAAAGGGGTTTGAAATCTTTGCCCTGCACCCGTTCCACCTAACTGTTCCATAGCAATTTTAACAGAAATACCATGCACGCTTGCCCCGCCCATTACATGATAATAATCAACTTCATATGAATTAGGGTTTTGCTCGAAGTCTTTTTGTAAAGCATATTCAAGTCTATAAAGTGCTTTAACATCGTCGGTTACTGCTGTGCCGCCAACAAAACTAAGTCCGTAAGTTTGGTTTGAAGCAGCATGCCCTTCGTTATTATCAATCCAATAACCATAACCAGTTAATGTTCCGTAACCTTTAAAGTTATAAGCAACATTAGCCAACTCAGTTTGCATTGGTTGTACGACAGATGTGATATGTTGTCTTTGGTTGATATATCCGACTTTAACAGTTAGGTTTTCAACAGATTTATTGGTGATCATTACTGCATCATAAGTTGATTCCATTTGACGCCAGCCTACGTTGCCGATAAAGCGATCGTTGTCTATTTTTATGCGTTGACGACCCAATTTGACTTCTGTGTCTGGAATACCTTTAAAAGAAACCCATAATTGATTTAATTCATGCTCTTGCGGGTCGGCAATAACTTGATACCCGCCTTTACCATTCCTTAAGCTGTTATATGTATTTGCACCAAAATCCTGGTTAGTTTCATACTCAGCATAGCCTTGTAATCCCGCAAATTCAGGTGTCAAATAGCCTAAGCGCATGCGAATCATTGATGCGTCACCTTTGTCTACACCAGCAGCTTTACTATCATCCTGCTCAAAACGGTAGCGCAAATCGATTTTAACTTGGCCATATTTTGCATCAGCTTGACCAAATTTCAATGCATTTTCGATATTTTCATTAATTCCAGCAGATGCCGTTTGTGTGCCTGACATCGCTAGTAAAGCGATTGAAAAAGCAGACAAGCCTACGCGTCCGCTTTTGATTAATGTTTTTTGTAAAGTCATAACGACACCCTTTTGATAATTAAAATATTTTATAAAGCTTGTTGATTATTATAGACTATTTTTATCAAAAGACAACAATAAGTCACATAAAAACAACATCTTTTAACGTGTTGATTTTAAATTAATTATTTTGACATGATCGTGGGGCGGACAGGCAGTGTTGTTTTGTAGTGACTGTGTTCATTATGTGATTTATTGCAAATAATCCTTTGTCATATATAAGGCAGCAATTGAACGAGCCTCGGTACATTCTCCCGTTGCTAACAAGTCTTGGATATTGTCTAGTTTCCAAGGTATAACTTCTAATTCTTCTGGTTCATCACCCTGAAGCCTTTCTTCATATAAGTCTTCTGCAATAACTATTTCAATCATGTGCTCCATGTAGGATGGGGCGATAGATAGTGAAGTCAAGTGAGTCAGTCTCCTTGCGCCATAGCCGACTTCTTCTTTTAGTTCTCTGTTTGCTGCGTTTAAAATACTCTCTCCATCGTCTATTTTTCCTTTTGCCAGTCCAAGCTCATAGCGATCGACACCGGCTGAATATTCCTTTATCAATAAAACGGTCTCATTATTTAGCATAGGAACAATCAATACGGCGCCATTGGATTGGTTTCTAGCCAATCGCTCATATTGCCGTTGCTGGCCGTTGCTAAACTCAATATCCATTGCTTCAATGCGAAAAAGACGTGACTCAGCAATGGTTTTTTTATTAAAAACTTTTGGACTTTGAGGCATTTTTGCTATGGTTGTTGTATTAAATGTATAACTATAGACCACCACGATGATTAATTGGCAAGAAATTGATACTGTTTTATTGGATATGGATGGCACATTATTGGACTTGAATTTCGACAATCATTTTTGGCTGGAATTTGTGCCATTACGATTTGCCGAAAAAAACCAGCTGTCAATTGAGCAGGCAAAGCGTCAATTGGTTCCGCAATTTAAAAAAATGGAAGGGAAGTTGGAATGGTATTGTCTGGATTATTGGAGCAATACCCTTAAACTTGATATTGTCGGTTTAAAGGCTGAAATTTCAGGCTTGATTTCTGTTTTGCCACATGTGCTTGAATTTCTTGAAGCCGTGCATCAATCATCGCGTAATGTCATATTGGTCACAAATGCTCATAGAGGAAGTCTTGATTTAAAAATGGACAAAACTTGTTTGCAACCTTTTTTTGATCAGATCATCTGTTCTCATGACTTTGGTGCACCTAAAGAGTCACAGGTTTTTTGGGAGCAGCTCCATCAAAAGCTGGTTTTTAGCAAGCACAGGAGCTTGTTAGTGGATGACAGTCTGGCTGTATTAAAATCAGCCAGATTATATGGTATTGAGCATTTGGTTTCTGTCAGCAAGCCTGATTCAACAAAAGAGAAAAGACAGATTGCTGAATTTGCTTCTATTGAAGATTTTCGGGAGTTGATGCCGGTTCCTTAGGTTTTTCTTCAGCTTGTACTGGCGCTGCTGGGACTGAAGAATTAGTTGGCTTCCTTGCTTTTGCCGGTGGTTTTTTAGGGTATGGTTTTTTCTTATCGGTATAAGGCTTTTTACCTTGATATTCACTGCGAGGTGCTCTTTTTGCTGGCGGCTTAATATCTGCCGCTAAAATATCATCCGTAATTGAATTGACGGTAATTTTTTCACCAATAAAGTCTTCAATATCTGGCATAGAATACGCATATTCTTCACAAATAAAACTAAATGCAACGCCTGATGCGCCAAATCGTGCTGTTCGTCCTATACGATGAACATAATCTTCTACATCTTGGGGTAAATCATAATTAATAACATGTGATACGGCAGGAATATGTAGTCCGCGTGCAGCCACGTCTGTTGCTATCATTAAGTTAACTCTGTTTTCCTGAAAATCATTTAATAAGCGTTGGCGCTTGTCCTGAGCAACATCACCGCTTAACACCGCAACTTTTAAAGCATTGGCATTCATGTATCTTTCCAGTTGCTCTGCACATCGCTTTGTATTAACAAAAACAATACAGCGCTCAGGCTGGTGTTTCGCTAATAAGCCTAATAATAAAGGAATTTTTTGATCATTTGCTGGGCAAAAAGCAGTTTGAGCAATTGCCTTTGAAGTGACCTCTTCAGTTTCAATCTTAACTAGAACAGGGTTATTCATATGCTCATAAGCCAGTTCTGTCACTTTATAAGATAAAGTCGCCGAAAACAGCAGGTTTAATCTTTTTTCAGCATCAGGCATGCGTCTTAATAAGAAACGGATGTCCTTGATAAAACCCAAATCAAACATGCGATCAGCCTCGTCCATGACGGAGACTTGGATATTATCTAAGGTAAATGCTTTTTGGTGATAAAAGTCGATGATACGACCTGGCGTTCCGATAATAATATCAACATTCGATTTAACAGAGTCTAGTTGTTTTTTATAATCAGTTCCTCCGTATAGCAATGCAAATCTTAGATTTAACTGTTTGCTTAACAATACCGCATCTTTATGTATCTGAATGGCTAGTTCGCGTGTTGGAGCAAGTATTAACGCCCTAGGGTTTTTGATTTTTTCACTTTCATCATTAATTAATCGCTGAAAGGTCGCTAAGAGGAATGCGGCTGTTTTTCCTGTGCCTGTCTGAGCTTGTCCTGCAACGTCTTTCCCTCTTAAGGAAATAGGTAGAGTCCTGTCTTGTATGGGAGTGCACTCTGTGTAGCCCGCTTGTTTTAAGCCTTTAATTATAGAGTCAGAGAGTTCTAGATTGCTGAAGCGTGTTTTTGTTAAATGCGTTTTATTCATAATACATAGGATACCTTAAAAATGCATTTCACTAAAATTGATTGACAACTTATTGCTATCAATTTTATAGTGTGACTTTATAAATTTTGGAGAACAACGTGAGTGACTCGGTCCTTCATGTAACAGATAGTGATTTCAGCGAAACCGTTATCAAGTCAGGAACCCCTGTATTAGTTGATTATTGGGCTGAATGGTGTGGGCCATGTAAAATGATTGCACCCATCCTTGATGAAATTGCTACTGACTATACGGGTAAGTTAACAGTTGCAAAACTAAACATAGATGACAATCCTGCTACTCCTCAGCACTATGGTGTGCGTGGTATTCCAACATTAATGATTTTTAAAGATGGTGAAGTTGAAGCGACGAAAGTAGGTGCTTTAACTAAATCACAATTAGCTGATTTTATTGATAACAATATCTAATATCTGTTATTTAATTAAGGACGACTTATTCGAATAAGTCGTCCTCCCAGTTTTTTTGTAAAATTAAGCTTGCTTTCCTCTGTTTTATCACATAGAATTTACGAAATTCCCGTTTCGGGTGTCTTACGTAATAAACTCCTCTTTACGACCTAATTATCATTTTACGGCTATTGCCGATCAGCACTTCCTTAATCCTCATAATATATGAACCTATCTGAATTAAAACTAAAACAAATTAGTGAAATTGTATCTATTGCCGAAGAATTAGGCATTGAGAACATCTCCAGGGCCCGCAAGCAAGAAGTTATCTACGCTGTTTTAAAAAAGCGTGCTAAAGAAGGTGATGATATCTTTGGTGATGGAGTGCTGGAAATTTTACAAGATGGGTTTGGCTTTTTACGCTCCCCCGGCTGCTCCTATCTAGCGGGGCCGGATGATATTTACGTCTCTCCCAGTCAAATAAGGCGTTTTGGTTTACGTACAGGCGATACCATTAGCGGGAAAATTAGACCACCAAAAGATAACGAGCGATATTTCGCCATGCTCAAAGTTGAGAGAATTAACTTTGAACCACCTGAAGCATCAAAAAATAAAATCCTGTTTTCAAATTTAACTCCGCTTTTTCCAACTAAACGATTCACACTTGAGCAAGGTAATGGCACCAGCGAAGATTTAACTGGCCGAGTCATTGATCTTGTTGCTCCCATTGGTAAAGGTCAACGAGGCTTGATTGTATCGCCGCCTAAAGCCGGTAAAACAATGATTCTGCAAAGTATAGCTCATGCTATTGCAGAGAATAACCCTGAGTGTTATTTGATCGTACTGCTGATTGACGAGCGACCAGAAGAAGTGACAGAGATGGAGCGCTGTGTCCGAGGTGAAGTGGTTTCTAGTACCTTTGATGAGCCAGCAACAAGACATGTACAAGTTGCCGACATGGTGATTGAAAAAGCCCGTCGAATGGTTGAGCATAAACACGATGTAGTTATTTTGTTAGACTCTTTAACTCGATTAGCTAGAGCCTATAATATGGTAACGCCTTCATCAGGTAAAATATTATCGGGTGGTGTCGATGCTAATGCGCTTGAGAAGCCTAAGCGTTTCTTTGGGGCAGCCAGAAATATTGAAGAAGGGGGAAGTTTAACCATTATTGCAACCGCCCTTGTCGATACGGGTTCCAGAATGGATGAGGTGATTTACGAAGAGTTCAAAGGAACGGGTAACATGGAGTTACACCTTGAACGTAAAATTGCTGAAAAACGAGTATACCCTGCGATTAACATTAACCGTTCAGGAACACGTCGTGAAGACTACTTGGTTAATCCTGAAGAGTTACAAAAAACATGGATTCTGCGCAAAATTCTACAGCCTATGGATGAGATGGCGGCATCAGAATTTGTCCTTGGTAAGCTAAAAGATTTTAAAACAAATGCCGAGTTCTTTGACTCCATGAGAAGATAAAAAAGCAGACGAAAGACGAAAGACGAAAGACGAAAGACGAAAGACGAAAGACGAAAGAAAGAGCCCTAATGCAATAACAGGCCCTCACTTTTTAGTCTTTCGTCTTGAGCCTTTAGTCTGCTCTTAATCTTTTTGTGGCACATATCCCTCAGGTGTTTCAAAACCGCCTGAAAAAAGAAACTTCTCTCTTTCTTCTTCAATTAACTTTTTAGCCTTAGGGTCAAAACTTGCTAAGCGCTGCTCGTTAATAATCATTGTCTGCATATTCAACCATTCCTGCCAAGCTTGTTGCGAAATGTTTTCGTAAATAAACTGACCTTTAGGGCCGGGAAAAGGTGGATTGTCTAATCCCTGTGATTCAACGCCTTGTTTTAAACACTTCACTGATCTTGCCATGCTTGCCTCTTAATATAAATTCTGGAAAAGTTTTTTTATTGGGGCTGGTAACCCTAATAAACTGATTTGTTCTGTTTTATACCAGACTGGCTGGCCGGCTTCCATCACATTATTAATGTGGTTTTGTGTTTTAATCAAAATTGGGGTGTAATCCAGATGGTAATGAGAAAAAGTATGCCGCTGTTCAGCCAGTAATTCTTTTTCTAAAACAGGGAAATGATTTTGTAGGCACCAGTCCTCTGCTTCTGTAATGGAGTTGAACTCTAAAAAACTGCGTAATCCCCCCCAAATACCAACGCTTGGTCTTGTTTCTAGTAGAAACTGCTGCTGCTCATCTTGCAAAACTAAAAAAAACACTTGTTTAGCAGGTGTGATTTTTTTTGGTTTTGGGGTGGGAAACGCCATTACATTATCATTTAGTCTTGCCGTGCAGTGTGAATTGACAGGGCATTGGTCGCATTTTGGTTTGCTGCGGGTGCATAAGGTTGCTCCTAGATCCATCATTGCTTGGGTGTAATCTGCACAGCGTTCTTTGGGGGTGTATTTCGTGCTGATTTCCCACAGTACCTGGCTAACTTTTGAAATGCCTACCCAGCCGGATATGGCGTGGAACCTTGTCAGAACACGTCTTACATTTCCATCTAATATGGGATGGCTATTATTAAAGGCAATGCTTAAAATTGCCCCAGCGGTTGATCTACCAATGCCAGGTAGAGCAAGTAGTTCATTGAAGTCATTGGGAAGGCTTCCGCCTTGCTCGTTAATAATTTTAGCTGTTTTATGTAGATTTCTAGCGCGAGCATAATAACCTAGTCCTGCCCAGTTCATCAGCACTTGGTCTAGGTCGGCTGCAGCTAGGTGCTCAATAGAGGGGAACTGTAAAATAAATTGATTAAAATAAGGGATGGCTGTAACAACTTGTGTTTGCTGTAACATGACTTCTGACAGCCATGTTTTATATGGTGAGCAATCTTGTTGCCAGGGTAAGTTTTTTCGACCGTTTACGTCGAACCATTGAAGAATTTGTTGTTGGAAAATTTCTGGGGACATTTAGGGGGGTAATGAAAATGGTATTCAAAATGTAGCCCGTATGTAACGAAGTGAAATACGGGATAGTAACTACGTCTCCATATTACGCATGTTCCATCAGGGCTATATTATATTTGTTGTTTATTAGTGGCTAAGTGATTAAAACAAGCCTTTAATTAAATTATTAATACCAGGCCCTAGTTTTTCATCTAATTTAAGTTTTTCAACGACTTTATCTATTTTCTTATCAATTTTGGCTCTGTTTTTTCCAACGAGCATTGCCGCAATATCTAATGTATAGGTTGGCTTAGAAAAGCTACCACCGACATTGATAACTAAAGGGACACCATTTATTTTCTCAGGCTCTGTTTCAGTTGCCAAACGTCTCAAAAGTTTGGCATTAACCTTATAATCCAGTTTTTCGTTTGCTATATTTGCAGAGCCTTTGCCATTAACTCGCAATTTAGATGCTTCAGCATAAAGGTCGTTATTGCTTAGTAAGCCATTTTTAATTTTAGCAGTCCCTTTTATGATGGAAAAAACGGTCTGGTCTTGTTTGTTTTCAGTAGGCAATGGCGTTCCTTCAAGTAAAGACTTGCCACTATCAATTATTTTTTGCAGATTAAACCCCTTGATAACACCGTCTTTAAAATTGAAGTTAATATTACCATTTAATGAGGATTTGATCGCCGCAGTTGAATTTCCGCGACCATTGATTTTAGCTGACGCATTGACCACTCCGCTCATTTTGTTTTCACCATTCATATCTTTGAGTAATGGCTCAATATTCACATTGTTTAATTTTTCGTCTAAAGCAATGGCGGGCGTTTTATTTTTTACATTAATGCTTGTGTTGCCAGTGTAGTTGCCTTGGTACAGCTGTTTTACTTTTTGCTGTGTATTGATTAAGCCATTTTTAGCATTGAGATTTAGACTCAAGCCTTGCATGTTTAATTGGTTGATTTTTAACTGGTCTATGCTTAGTTGGCCCTTTGCATTTAAGGCTCGCAATGTTTCAACCGGAAATAAACTTGCGCTAGCAACAGCTGCGCTGGCAGGCGTAACGACTTTATTGGGAATGCCTTTTTTGGGAGCGTCTTTTTTAATAGGTGCTAAATATCTATCCACATCTATTTCATCAATATTGATATTAAAAGCAACTTTTGGTTGAGAGAAATTAACAACGTTAGCGGAGCCTTTTATGGATGTGTTATCAAGCGCAATTTTTAATTGCTTTATCTCTGCAGAGCTTTTTGTGGCAGATAAGTCAAATGCTAAAGAAACCTTAGTTAATGCATCACTTGCCTGCATTTCAGGTAAAGGCATTGCCATTGATTTCATTAATTTTGCTAAATTAAATTCGGCTATCTTAATTGGGCCTTTGAAAACGGGACTGTCCTTAATTTGAGTACCGCTAATATCAGCAGATAAATTCATTTCTCCGCTATTAATGACCAAGCCTTGTAGTTCAACGGTTTGTTGAGGTATATCTAGGGCTACATTGGCTAATAGAGAGACTATCACTCCGCTTTCAGGCATGCCATCCCCTTTGGTGGTGCTTTTAAGCTGAATATCCTGTAGCTTAAACTGATTCAGGTTTTTATTAATAACGAGTGCGGTTGAAAATGTTAATTGTTCAGTTAGGGCTGGTTGCTTGTTTAAAACAGATAGCGATAAATCGATATCAATTGCTTTATCAAAAGCCAGTTTGCCTGTTTTAAAATTAAAATCATTAATCTCTACATATTTCTGCTGTTGTTGATCGTCCCATACTATTTTTGCCTGTTCTATAGCGATACCGCCAATAGCTAAAGCAGCTAAAGGTGATGCGCTTTTATCTTTGGTCGTATCATTGTTTGCGGCTTTGTCGCCAGAGTCTTGGCTTGACCCAGCCAAATCATCCCAATTACTAATGCCTTTTTTGTTTTTTGCTAGATTTAAGGTTAGCCCCTTAAGAACTACGCGGTTTACTTCTACTTCTTTAGAAAGTAGTGGTAATAATTTAACTTTAAGGTTGCTGCTTTCAATTTCTGCGAAAGGTTTATCTGAAAACCCTTCTGCATTGCTTAATGTCATTTTTCCAGTGGAAATGCCTATCCATGGAAAAACCGATAATTCCAGCTCTCCTTCTATCTGTAGGTCTCTTCCTAAATTGTCTTTGACTGCCGCTTGAATTTCCGGTTTAAAGTCATTTGGGTTTAAAAGCAAGGGCAATGCGATAGCTGCAATAATAACTAACAGGGCAACTGAGGCAAAAATTGATAAAATAATTTTGAGCAAACGACTCATGTTCTTATCTCGCTATTTTAAAGTGTGTATTCTCAATACGTTAAGGTATACTTTCAGTATTGAGTAAATGTTAGATTTTAAACTAAAAAGGGAGGAGCAATGATAATTTTATTGCCAGCAATCATTACTGCTATTTTGTTTTTTTATTCTGGGAAAAGCAGAAAAGACAATGGGGTTAAGTGGGCTGTAGTCGGAGTAATTGGCTACATTTTAGGTTTTACTATCGGTATGGTTGTTATCGGTGAGACTTTTGTGTCTATATTTATTGCCTGCGCTATTGTTTATTTAGCACATATCCAATTGTCGCGGAGTGCTTTAAAAAGCAAAGCAAGCAATTAAAAATTATTTAGACTCTATTGGATGTAGCCCAAATTATTTTGTAGTTTATCAGGCATAAAAAAAGCGGACTAAAAAGCCCGCTTTTTTAGCTAAACTAAATAATATAGCTTATAGCTTATAGCTTATAGCTTATAGCTTATAGCTTATCAGAATTGTCATTCAAATAAGAAGCAACGCCTGCTGGACTTGCGTCCATACCTGCATCACCTTTGTTCCAGCCTGCTGGACATACTTCACCGTGCTCTTCGTGGAACTGTAGTGCATCAACCATACGTAGCATTTCATCAATATTACGACCTAAAGGAAGATCATTTACCACTTGGTGGCGAACCATTCCGTTTGTATCAATTAAGAAGCTGCCGCGGTAAGCAACTGCAGGTACTTCTGCTTCTACGTCATAGTCTTTACAGATTTGGTGGTCAATATCCGCTGCCATTGTGTAGCCAACTTGACCAATACCGCCATCATTAATTGCTGTGTTACGCCATGCATTGTGAGTAAAGTGCGAATCAATTGAGACAGCAATTACTTCTACGCCACGTTTTTTAAACTCATCCATGCGGTGATCTAATGCGATTAGCTCGCTTGGACACACAAATGTAAAATCTAATGGGTAGAAAAATACGACAGCATATTTTCCACTTGTTGCATCTGAAAAGCTAAAAGAATCAACAATTTCACCGTCAGCTAATACCGCTGGAACTGTAAAATCTGGGGCTTGCTTACCTACTAATACGCTCATTACTCGTCTCCAATTAAATACTTAAAAAACAAAAGGTTGAATAAAAAATAAGACCAATTTGGTCTGGCTTTTGGCTATTCTACACCAAATTACTAGGTAATTACCTAATAAAAATACAATAAAACTTGAAATTATGTGGAACTTTTATGGTAACCTGTAATCATTATCCTACATTAGTAGCAAATAACCTCTTTCTTTTTATAAGCAGCTTCCATCAAGGCGACTGCTTACACGCTCTAGAATACATTCTTCGTATAGGTAGAGCCACTAGGAGTCTTAAAGCATGGCAAAAAACAAACACATCACCGAACCAGATGCCTTTGGTTATCAAGTCCGTATTGTCAGACGTGGCAAAGAAAGCAGTCGCTATTTTTCACATAAGTTATGGGGAAATAGGCATAAATCCTTACAAGCAGCAATCACCTGGCGTGATCAAATGCTGGTGGTATTAAAAGGCAGTAGAACCCGCTTTCTAAAGCCACCAAAGAACAAGACAACGACTGGAGTGACTGGCGTATCAAGAACGATCAAATACGATCATAGAAAAGATAAGAGTTATCTTTGCTATACCGTGTTCTGGGTAAAAGACAGAAAGTCTAAAAACAAAACATTCCAGGTTGGAAATGTGGAAACTGTCACTGCAGATGATGAGTTGCATGCCTTTAGAACGGCTCGCCTATTCAGAAGCTGTTATGAGCACTCTATCGACCATGACTTGCAGTTTGATGAAAAACGTTTTGCAGGCTGGAAAAAATTACGCGTTTACGAAGATGTAGAGTTGAGTGCTGTCGCTGCTTAGATACTTTGCTCGGTTTGCTGAGATAGATCTTAGGGTCTATTTCAGTACCTTGTTATCAACATGTAAGCACGCATGACCCAAGGAAGGCTTGCGGTTGATAGCTTTATGCATCGCTGATATATGTTAGCCATTGCTTGGCTACTTTTTTGTGTTTGCTAAATTTTGATGCAGTTATGAAGGCTTTTTTGGCTAACCTCACATTCTTGAGTTCATAATGACTCATTCCCAACATGATGTAAGTCATTCCAGTATTTTTTAACCCGCCTTTTGCAAGTGCTTTATTCAAAGCAGAGACCGCTTGAGTCCATTTTTCCTGCTCAACATAAATCTGTCCCAGTTTTTGATACAGGCTGCCTTTTTCATTAAGCTTTGAAGCGGTTTCTAATGCCGAAACAGCCAGGTTAAATTCTTTAGCCATTGTCCAGGCATTGGCTAACTGTTCCCAGTTTTTTGAGTTGCTTTTAACCCTCTTTTGCTTAATCTCTTGTTTGATTAACTTTGCTGCTTTGTAGGGTGAGTCTATGTATAAAAATAAGTTGGCTAATGCCAAAATATCCTTTTCTGACTTTATAAAACCTTTTTTATAAGCAAGGTGTTGAACTGATACTGCTTTTTTATATTGTTTTATTTGCTGGTAAGTTGATGATAACTGATGCCAGTATTGTTTTTTGTCTGGGTATAATCGGATCAGTTTTTTTAAAATAATTGCCGCTGATGAATAATCTTCTAATTCATAATACAGTGCTAGATTTAATTGATACCAGGATTCTTGCGGCTTTTTTGTATTTGCAATCGCTTTCTTGATAAAAGGCAGTGCTTTACGGTATTTTTTTAGTTGTGAGTAGGCATTAGCAAGCAAGGCATTTATTTGCGCGTTCGCTTTTGGATTATTTAGTAACCAAGGCTCAAGTATGTTTATGGCTTTATTATATTGTTCTATTGCCATATAGAGCTGCCCTAAATTTAAAAAAGCTTGTTGCTCTTGTTTTTTAGGTAGTACTTTAAGTTTAATGGCCTTTGCTAGTGTTTCTGCTGCTTTTTTATACTGACCTTTTATAGCATAGATTGACGATAGGCTGCGTAAAACAACGGCTTGTTCGTAGCTGTTTTTATCCACATCACTCAACATGGCGTTTAAGCTCTGTTGAGCTTTTTGATAATCTTTCTTTGCAATCAGATTTTCAGTTTTGGTTAGTTTTTTATACAACCAGGGCGAAATTGATGGCACCTTTTCCTTTGTTTCCGCATTCGTGGGAAGCGGTATTAATAGACAAAGGCTCAAAAGCAAAGTAAGTAGGCGCATCATTTTGATAATTTAAATTGTAATACTTGGATTGCTCGCTGCTCAAAAGCTTCGCCACCAATAATTTTGGCTTTAAACTTCCAGCGTTTAATGGCTTGCAACGCGGCTCTATTAAATATCTTGCTAGGTTGCGCGTCAATGACTATCGCATCTTTCACTGTACCTTGTTCAGTAATGGTAAATTCAACTTTTACCCAGCCTTCTATATGTCGATTTGCTGCTCGCATCGGGTAGCGAGGTGGAATCCGTACTAATGGGATTACATTGGTACTTATGCCGCCAGCACCTATCTGAAGACCGTTAACCAAAGAGCCGCTGAATTGTTTGGTACTCAGTGGAATATCTAACATAGGCATATCCATTTGAGGCGCGGTAGTCTGGGTGACTTGCGTCTGCTGTACTCGCATTTTAGGCGGAGGAGGGCGCTTTTCCGGTGGAGGTTCATCAGGTATTCGCCGCTCTTTTGTTTGTAGCTTGGTTTCCCTTTTTAAGCGTACAAACTCGGTCATATGTATATTTTCGGTTTTCTTTAAGCCTTGCTGGTTATTACTAATCATCATTTGCATTAGCCAAAATAAGGCTAAAGATATAGCAACTCCAAGACCAATAGATACGGGCAGTGTTTTCACTTTGATTCAGTTTCCGTAGCAATCGAGGCATTCATAATGCCGGCCATGCGAATTTGATCCATAACTTGAGTCAAGACCTTGACTTTAGTTTCCTTGTCGGCGGCGATAACGACAGCACCTAAAGGTTGTTCTGCATGCAGTCTGGAAACATTAGCCCTGACTGCTCGAATATCGACCAGTCGCTTATCAATCCAAACATCACCATTGGGTTTAATGGCGACAATAATATTACCTTGTTCTTTGCGTGTTGCTGTTTGTGCGGTAGGGCGATTAACATCAATTCCCGACTCTTTAACAAAAGAAGTGGTAACGATAAAAAAAATCAACATAATGAAAACGATGTCTAGCATCGGTGTCATATCTATATCGGCTGCTTGTTCGCTGGCTGAACGATTGCTTCTACGGCTCATAAAATTAGTGGTATTGTAATAAATCGGTTAAATGATGGGTTTCTTCGCTAACCCGCTGCTCAATTAACTTGCTGAAATAAAGCCCTGCAATAGCAATTACCATGCCTGCCATTGTGGGAATGGTTGCCTGAGAAACGCCTGATGCCATTGCTCTTGCATTTCCTGTTCCAGTCACTGCCATAACATCAAATACATGAATCATCCCCGTTACTGTGCCTAATAGCCCTAGCAATGGACATAAAGCAACGAGCATTTTAATAATGGGCAGTGTTTTTGCCATGCTTACTTTGGCTTCAGAAATGATGCATTGGCGAATGTATAATGCTTGAGGAGAGTTTTTTACAGGTCTTTGTAGCCATTGTTGTAGCCATTGTTGTTGTAGTTTTGGATAGGATTGTCTGAAATACACTAACCTTTCGGCAATTAAGCTCCACAAGCAAATAGAAACCCATAGAATAATCCATAGAACATTTCCGCCCGTATTTAAAAATTCGTGGATTGAGTCAAATGCATTCATTTCTTTTCTGCGCGTCGGCTAATCAACCCCGCTGTTTGCTCATCTAAAATCTGCACCAGAACTCGGCTGCGGGAAGATACTAGGCTATGTAAAAATAATAATGGAATAGCTACATACAAGCCTAGCATGGTGGTAACTAGTGCTTGTGAGATTCCGCTAGCCATTAGTTTTGGGTCGCCTGTGCCAAAAAGACTGATTGATTGAAATGTTGCTATCATCCCTGTCACTGTACCTAGTAAACCAAGTAAAGGCGCTACAGCAGCTAATAATTTAATCATAGATAAACCATTCTCCAGCACGGGAATTTCTCGTGTAATCGCTTCATCTAAAATGAGTTCTAGGTTATCTGTATCTTCCGATTTGTCCTGTTCGGCCGCTAAAAACACGCGCCCTAAAGGGTTGTCTGCAGAGGAAACTGATGAGTCCAGTTGTGCGGTCATTTTCTTTCCTGTCATTGATAAGCTGATCAGGCGAAAAATAGCGTAACAAAACCCAATGGCCCCCATAATTAAAATAATGTAACCAATAAAACCACCTTGTTTAATTCGCTCTACCGTATCGGGGGCTTGAATCAGCATGCTTAGAATAACGCCTCTGGTTGGGTCAATTCCAGCCGCGACTGGGCCTTTTTGTGTGGCTGCTAATTCTTCAGCAAGCACTAAATATTTACTTTCCGGTTGTCTTGCTAGCAGTGTTAGGCGTCCTGTATCTGGCGAATATTGTAGATACTTACCATTTGCTAATGCGTTGAATGTGCCAATTCGAATGACTTCTGATTCAACTGGTTTGCCTGATGCTTGCTCAATTTGAGTGTTAAAACGGACAACCTTGCCTGATTCGGTCATTTCTTCCTGCAAACTGAACCATAGTGTTTCTAATTGACTGATGGTTGGCAGTGCTTTGCTACTTGCAATTAAATTTAATTTCTCTACTCGGTTAGGAAGTTGTGCTGACACTAATGAGCTGTTCAAATCAATTTCAAGGTCACCTGCAGCCTGCCGAGCTACCCCAAACAATTCACCTAGTACGCCACTGCGGTTTTTTAACTCAGTTTCTAGCTTAATTAAAGCCTCTTCATTGGCATCTAAATGAGTCTTTAGCTGTTTGCTTAACTTTTCCTGTTTGGCTAACGCGCTTTGAGCCACTTGCAATAGATGTTGTTGCTTATTTTTTTCGGCTAAAAATGAGGCTTCTCTAGTTTTGTTGGTTTTAGCGTCTAATCCTTGTGTTTTTTTAACATCTCTTAATAATTGATCTAAGGCTAAATGTTCAGCAAAAAGTATTTGAGGTGCAATCATTAATACTGCAATAATTAAAATACGTTTATTCATCGACCAGCCTCCGCTGCAGGTATTGGAAGAGTCAGTAAGTCGGGCGCCGTCTCTTTACGCGCAATACGCAAACCATTGCGAATAGAATGTCTGTAATCGTCTGACAATATTTGCCATTGACTGCTTTCTTTATCCCAATAACCGGTTTCACTACCATCAAAACGTTGATAATACAGAGCAACACGGCCCAGGCGTAAAAAATCAACCGAACTGCTTACACCCGCCACGCTTAAGTCTGCACGGTATGCCTCTATGGTATTGCCATAATCATTTTCAACTTGATAAGCTTCAATAATGCGTCTAAATTTTTCTGCATTAGTGACATCTGCTCTTGTAATCATATCTTTAAGTTTGGTTAATCGCTCCTGCCTTTCATGAGGTAAAAAAGGTAAGTCAAGGGCAATAAATTTTTCCAGGCTATCAAGCATTCTTAAAATCAACGGTACGATCTCGCGTTGCGTTGTTTCAATATCCATTAGTTGTTGCTGTAAAGATTCTTTTTCCACTTGCTGTGATGAAAGTAAATCCTGGAGGTGCTTATTGTAGATTTTTAGTGTGTCTGTTTGATGAGTGGCTGTGCGATATTTTTCTAACATTTTTCGTGTTTTATCGCTTAACTTATCGATTTTCTTTTGTGACTGAATCGCTGCATGATTGGTTGCTGATTCAACATTAATGGCATCATTTAAATGCTCTGCATTTGCAGTTAATGTGACTAAACCAAAAATAATCAGCATTGCTGTCCGAACTGAATAACGGCAAAAATTCATTTATCTTCCTGAACTGATAGTAGTAGATGTAGTATGTGTGTTTGAAAAATTTTACTGTTGGGTTATTAGCCACTCAATTAGTTCTTTTTCATTGATTGTCCCTAAGTGTTTAAGCATTTTTCCGCTTTTGTCAAAAAAGTAGCTGAGAGGGAGTTCTCCTCGCCATTTTTTATCAATATCAAAATATAAACGTGCTACATAGCTATCTGCAAACACCCACTTCTCGGCATGACCTAAACGCTTTGAAGACAAAATACGATTAACCGTTTCCTCTTCTAAAAATGCGTCTGTAGTGACGGATACTAATTTGGTATTTGGGTATTGCTCAAGTAATCGACCAAACATTGTAAGCTCTTCCATACAATAACCGCAGCTTTCAGACCAAAAAGTAACAATAAATGCCTGATCTGATTGAGACTGTTTTATCTCTTCAAATGAGCCCTTGATAAAAGGTTTAGTCGCACCTTCGTTTGCGGAAGCAAGCGAAGTTACCAGTAGGCATAAAAAAAACACAGCTTTACCCGTATTTATTATGGTTAACTTTGAATGTGTCATTAATCTATTAAGGGGAACAAAAACGATAAAAATCATAACACAAGCTAGACAACTATCCGATAGTATTCTTGTTCCTTCTATATTAGTGAAGCTTAGTAAGGAACGTGCACGAAACAACTTCCCGATTTCTAACTTGCCTTTTTGTCCCAGATTGGGTGATCTCATTCGTTACGTAGAGTGACTATGCGCCTCATGAGATCACCCCATCTGAAACAAAAATTCTGCGTTATAACTTCGGGAAGTTATTCCATGCACGTTCCTAAGTAATATATTTCTAGCATATTCAAGTCTTAATGTATCCGCTTGCAAAGACTTGCGGGTTTTACCACATCAAGTCATCGGGCACTTCAAAGCCTTGATATTCATCATCGACTTGCTCTTCATCTTTTTCTTCAAATTGAACAATCACTACATCTTCACTACGTTGTTTTATTTTTTCAGCCACGTTAATGCCAACCACTTCATAACTTGATTTGGATTTAACAATGGCTAAGCGACCGGCAATAATTTTATTTTTACAGTCTTCATCAATATAGATTACTTTCACTTTATTTTGATCTGTAAAATTATAAGCAATGCCGTCTTCATCTTTAGCCATCTTATTTAATTCAATTAACTGAATTATTTGATTGGCAATTTGTTTTTTCTCAGCCACTTCATTACGTTGCTGGTTTAATAGGCGATCTTTTTCCACCTGCTTGGCTTTAGCCTCTTGTGCTAATTGCTTAGTTTCATCCACCACCACAACCTTATTTTTTTGCTGTTGTTTAGACTGCTTTCGCTTTTCGGTTCTAACTTGCTTGGCTTTGGTTTTATTGGTTAAGCCAGCGCCTAACAGTTGATCTTGAAGGGATAAATTTTTCATTGCTAATGTATATTATTTTGGTATTAAACATAACCGTTCAGTCCCCCTCTTTGGAAAAGAGGGGTTAGGGGGGGTGATTAAAAGTGAAGTAATTGTATTCAGCAATATTGTAGAGCGGACTTCAGTCCGCAAATCATGCTGAAATATAGC
>ENA-OSET01002234-OSET01002234.1-sediment-metagenome-genome-assembly--contig:-NODE-2234-length-18947-cov-5.922893_pt1 | contig 18947 bp, 15 predicted proteins | sample MGYA00237882_ERZ534229 | MGnify/ENA primary metagenome ERZ534229 (study PRJEB26408, sample SAMN06266212) | sediment metagenome | isolation source: Hudson Canyon methane seep mesocosm | place... | reverse complement strand
ATAATACCTCTACAGACTTAAATATTGTGTTGCTTGATGAACCAGATAGTCATATTCATCGAGATATACAGCAACGCTTATTGTCGGTTCTCATTCGTTTTTCTAAAAATACGCAAATTTTACTGACGACACATAATGAATCTTTAATTCGCAACGCGCCAACACATTATTTATTTCATTTAGAAAGCAAAGCTAATAATCATTACTCTAATTTAGGCACAAAAGAAATTGAAGCCTTAGAGCCACGTTTTTCAGGTATTTATCCCGCTATTACCAATCCCATTATTAGCGAATTAGGAAATTGTAACGGCTTAGATTTTGTCAATGCGATTGAGTCGGACTGTCTTATTTTTGTAGAAGGTGAAGACGATGCGCGTGTAATTGATATTTTATTAAAACGTTGAATTTCTTCACTTTGAGAAATTATGATTTGGTCACCTAAAGACAAACCACTTTTCACTTGAATTTTTTGTACTGAGCCACGTCCAAATTCAACGGCCATTTTTTTAGCACTATCGCCTGTAGCGTCTAACTTAAAGAGTTTTACGCTGCGATTACTTTGTGCAAAAGAAGGTCTACGCACAAATAACGTATCATTGAGTTGAGCAACAAGAATTTCACCATCAATACTTAAGTCTGGACGTGCATCACTAGGCAGTGGTTCAGTTAAAGAAACATCTACTTGTACATCGTTATTATTTACTGAAGGAGCAATACGAATAACTGTACCTGCAATATGATTGTTACGCGTATCAATCATGATTGACTGTCCTAATGCAACATCTCGTATCGCTAATTCTGGTATTTGTAATTCAGCAATCAGCTCATTTTGCTGTGCAAGTTTAGCTAAGTTGCTGCCCATAATGACTTGTTGACCCGCTTAAATGGCAACATCTTGTACAACACTGTCGATAGTTGCTCTTACTTGTAAATTAGCTACTTGTTCTTCCATACTCTGCAGTGTTTTACGCATTTTATTTAAGCGAGCATTAAGTGCATTTCAATTTACAAAAAAAGCAAAGTAACTAGACGGTAAGTACCCTAAACAAGCAAAGTTAATAAGTTTCGGTCGATGTTGAAAATATGAGCGAGAAGTTGGATATATGTGTAAGTAATTACACCTAATTAGCTTCAAATACTCACAGGAGCAGTTATCAGAAAGATCTTATTATAGTAGGAAATTTTCTAGAGGTTTTGATTTTAAAAGGAAAAAAATGGGGTGGCTAAAGGGACTTGAACCCTCGACAACCGGAATCACAATCCGGGGCTCTACCAACTGAGCTATAGCCACCACTGATATTACTTAGAACGCCTTGTGGTAAGGCGCGGAGAGTATATTGTATTTATGCGTAGATTGACAAGAAAAATCTTCGATTTTTAGCTTTTTATACGGTACTTTTTATCTGAACCATATTTATGTCTAATAATTCAGTTAATTGTTAAAGCAATTTTTCTCATATCTTTTCCAACTGTACTTTGAATTAATATATTATAAACATTATTCATCTGAATATTTGGCGGACTTATGTCACTAGAAAAAATTTCTGCGCAATTAAATAATATTAATAGGTTAACTGAAGGCAAGGCTAAAAAACTACCCCCCATAGAATCTTGGAACCCTCCTTATTGTGGTGAAATTGATTTACAGGTTAAGAGTAACGGGGACTGGTTTTCTGGTGGTACTGTTTTTAAAAGGCTCTCACTCGTTAAGTTATTTGCTTCTGTTTTATTAAGAGAGGTAGAGGGTGAACGTGATGAGTACTTTTTAGTTACACCTGTTGAAAAAGTTAAGATCACTGTTGACGACGCACCTTTTGTTTTAACACAGTGGGCATGGCAAGATGACACCAAATCTACAATGACGGTCAGTACTCATTTAGATGACGAATTCGTGCTTGATGAGAGTCATCCGTTAACGATAAATGCTAACGGTGAGATATATGTTTTAGTACGACGCAACTTACTGGCAAAAGTGCATCGAAATATTTATTATCAATGGGCTGATTTAGCCAAGGAAGTTGTTACTGAAAAGGGAACTGAACTCATGTTCTCTAGTGCTGGTCATCAGTTCAGTTTAGGTATGTTAGATTAAAATATTATTGTTGCAATACTTTATCTTTAGACATTTAATCTTTAAAAACTCATCTTTAACGCTTTCATTTCTGATAATGTAAAGACGAGTTTATAAGGTTAAATTACTCGCGAGAAACGTTGCTGATTAACGTGTTTTTTCATATAAGCATCGAAACTCATACAAATATTACGAATGAGCAAACGCGCTTTTTGATCAACGCGAATAAAGTCAGTTGTGTTTATAACTAAACCATCTTCAATAAATGTGCTGAGTAGTGGTAAGTCTTCAGCAAAATATTCTGCAAAGTCGATACTGTATTTTTTGTTTATTGTGTTCTTATCAATGTACAAATTACACATTAATTCGCGAATAACTTCACCACGAATCATGTCATCTTTTGATAAGCTAACCCCTTTCACTTGCGCATTTTTTTTAATGTCTATCGCTTTATAATAGTCTTGTAATTCTTTGATATTTTGACTGAAAGAATTACCAATATTACTAATAGACGAAACACCTAAGCCTAATAAATCACAACCACCTTTAGTTGTGTAGCCTTGGAAATTACGATGTAACGTGCCACCTTTCTGGGCAATAGAAAGTTCATCGTTAGGCATAGCAAAATGGTCCATACCAATAAAATCGTAACCAAAACTACAAAGCTTTTCAATGGCAAGTTTCATTAGTGCAAATTTTTCCTGCACGCTGGGTAACCATTCATCACGTAACTTACGTTGGGCAGCAAAGCGGCTAGGTAAGTGTGCGTAGCTAAATAAAGAAATACGGTCAACATTCATTTCATGGGCTTTGTGTAATGTTTTAGTAAATGTTTCTATCGTCTGATGGGGTAATCCGTAGATTAGGTCGATATTAATTGAATTGAAGCCTACTTGTTTGGCGTGAGCAATAAAGTCGCTAATAAACTCGGTTGATTGCAAGCGGTTAATGGTTTCTTGTACTTTCTTGTCAATGTCTTGAACGCCGATACTTAAACGGTTAAAGCCTAAATTAAATAAGTGCTCGGCAAGATTCATTTCAATTTCACGGGGGTCAATTTCAATACTCATTTCTACGTGATCAGCAAAGGTAAACTTCTCTTTTAATAAAGTGACTAATTTTGTTATTTGAGTATGCGTTAAAAAGCTGGGTGTACCACCGCCCCAATGAAGTTGCTTAACCGTGTAATCAGTGAAAAACTCAGCGCGTGAACTAATTTCTTTCGCTAAAAACGCTAAGTAGGTATCCGCTTTGTCACGGTGTCGGGTGACAACTTTATTACAACCGCAGTAATAGCAAAGACTATGGCAAAAAGGGATATGAACATACAAAGACAATTCACGATTGGGTGAATCTTTTACTGCATTAACAAAGTCTTGTTCAGAGAAGTCGTCATGAAATTCTAACGCTGTAGGATAAGATGTGTACCTAGGACCACTCGTATTATATTTAGATAGTAATTTAGGGTCGAAAAATTGATTTGCTTGCATTGTTTGTTACCGAATTAGCGATTACTTATGTTCTAAGTCGGAGTATAACAATGCAAGTATTATGGATATTGATCGAGCGCAACAAAGGTAAACTATTTTATTGAATAGCCATAAATTTAGTTTGCTAGCGCGCTGACACGCTCTTGAGCATATTGGTGAAGCGATGTGACATCAATTTTTATCTTTGCTGATAAATTGTTTTCAGCTTTCATACGATGTAAGTCAAGCTTCATACGTTCGTTTTTGGCGAGTTTTTTTCTTTCTTCAAGAATAGGCATATGTTTAATCTCATTATAAAGCTCAAAGATGGCTGGAAATTCTTCCGACAAACCTTCACTAAGCTTTAAAGAGTCAAGTAATACACTTAAACGCCAACACCCTTCAGCAATATCGCATTGTTCTTCTTTCATGGCATGAGCAATGATGACGACACTTTTAAGGATCTTAGTGTCGTGTTTCGCGAGTGCCATCTTTTTTTCTTGTTCAGCAAGCTCAATTTTAGCTGTTTGTTGTTTAAGTTGAGATAATAACTTAACAGCGTAAAAAGCGAGCGCAGCAATAATAACTACGGCGCTAACAATTGCATAAATCCAAGGTTCAGTGAGCATGAAGATACCTTATTCGAATTCTGACAAGTCGCTATTATCAAACTTGTCCCAAAGATCTTCACCAGATTTTGGTTTTTCAGCGCTTTCAGCTGACTCGTCTTCCTCTTCATCATCTAATCCGAGCATTTCACGTAATTGCTCATGACGTTCCATTTTTTCATTAAAGTAATCAACATCTTCATTACTTAGTGAAATGTCGTTTTCTTGTTGTTCAAGAATACTCTGTAAACGGCTATCGTCTTCAATAGCAGCTAATTCTTGCTCTAAAGAGGTATCAGCTTCAACAACACGAATAGCAGCGATAGGGGAGCTATCAGCTTTCACTTTGTTTTTTATTTTTGCTTTAAAAGGTTGTGCCGTTGCTTTTACTGGTCCGCCAAGATCAATTGGTTTTTTGCTACCAATACGTGGATCTTTGTTTTTAGCAGGTTCCTTAGCGTCTACACCTGAATCAAAAGCTTCTTTCTGACGATTTCCCGCTTGCTTTCCTGATTTTTTCTTTGGTTTTCTATCGACAGGAACTAAAGGTTTTTTCTTATCATCTTTTACTGCACCAATTGAGCCAGCGCCTTGTTTTCTAGATTTCTTGTTACGAGACATAAAATAATATCACTAATAAATTCAATGGGTGTATTTTACGTTATATTGTGGGAAACAGCGATAGGGGTTGATGATTAATTTTCAGGCATAAAAAAACGATGAACAAGTCATCGCTTTCGTATTAATTTAAGTGGTTATCCTAACCTGTTAGCGCTTCCTATTAAGTCTTAACGTATTATTATTTTTTATGTTGCGTTAAATACTTAATTTATTTTTTATTATTGGTCATCCTGACACTTTCTATATCTTTCCGTGTTGTGGTCAAAGACCTAATTATCAACAATCATCCTGATAGTAAATTAATCATCCGTATTCTTTAAAAAGTAACACTCTACAAGAGAATGTTTAAATGCTTTCCGTGCAATTCATTCCATATTGTTATTTGGCTAAAAAATAGCTCGGAAGTAGTATGCCTTAGTTTGTAAAAGTCGCAAGTGATAAATACATATTTATTTACATTTCATCAGCTAGTCGTTTTTAGTTGTTGTTTTTTATGATTATTTGTTTTTTATTAAGTTAATAAATAGTAACTTTTATTTATTTGTATGGCGAATGTCTTACATAAACAATCGCTTATATACTAAGCGTGTCCGATGGTTTTATATACGAAATTCTTCGTTTAATAGACAGATAATTTAGTGAACTTAGAAAATAATGAATAAGAAAGTATTCGTAATTAATTAGCAACAAATGAAGTAATAGATTTTTGGGAGGATAATGAACTCAGCAGCATACAATATATTCTACTGAGTTCGCCTATGTAATTTGATAGAGGGTTTTAATCCATTTCGTGTAACCAAGCAGCATGCTTTGGTGCAACTTTGGTTTGATCCCATTCTGCAATCATTAAAGGCGCTACGCTTTTAAGTTCTGCCATTTGCTCAACCGTTCCGGTATTTGCGGCTAACTCTAAACGGTGACCATTTGGATCGAAGAAGTAAATTGATTTAAATACGCCATGGTTTACTGGTCCTAAGACATCAAGACCTTTTGCCGCTAAATCATCTCTTGCCGCAACAAGTGCATCAATATCTTCTACCTCTAAGGCAATATGTTGCACCCATTTAGGTGTGTTCTCGTCACGACCCATATCAGGTGAGTTAGGGATTTCAAAAAAGGCGAGAACATTGCCCATGCCAGCATCAAGAAATATATGCATGTATGGGTCTGGCGCTTTAGTTGAAGGTACTTCGTTTTCAGCAATGGCGACAGTAAGTTCCATATTTAAATGTTTCTTGTACCAATCAACGGTCTGTTTTGCATTTATACAACGATAAGCTACGTGATGAAATCTTTTGATTTGAATCATAATACTTTACCTATTCTTAATAATAATTTTATATGGGGCAATGTTCACATAAAGTAACTTATGTTACTAGTTTGTGTGTTGCTTACCAAATCTAGCTTTTAGGCTTTTCGTGTCAAAAGATTTACACTTTACTGTAAAGTCAACGCTTACAGCGCCATTTTTCGCTCAGTGTGCTATCCACTTCTGTAATGCCAATAGCAGCAAGTGGTGAATCAATAAAATTAATTTGACTAGAAATTAATTGATCGTCTCTGAAGTAATGACAGGTTACTTTAGCGTTTTCGGGCAAATGTTCAGCAAGTTGTTGTAATGATTTTTCGCTCACCCTTATATTATTAACGGATACTAGAACATCATTAACGGCTAAACCAGCTTGTGCCGCTGGAGAACTTTCTATTACCTGAGTAATTTGAACACCTAATGTCATTCCTTTGTATTGAGCGCCTATATAAGGGGAATATGCATTACTACTTATGGTATCTAAACTATTAAGTTGTTTAAATTTTTGTGGGGTAAAAGCGACGCCTACTTGGTTAAGTAATGGTGCTAAATCGACACGTTGAGCATTATTGAGTAACGTTAAGAAAGCGTCGGTAATATCGTCATTACAGAGTATGTTCGCAATATTAATGAAATCTTCTTCGCTTGTACCCATATTGGTTCTACCAAAATGTATCCACAATTCACGCATTAATGTATCTAAACTATAAACACCTGCTGACTTTTCGCGAATGGTTAAATCTAACCAAAGTGCGATTAAAGATCCTTTTGTATAATAGCTAACAATATTATTAACTGCATCAGGCCCTTGCTGATAAAATTTGGTCCAAGTATCGAAGCTAGAGTCTGTAACACTTTGTTTGAGTTCACCTTGTCCACGATAAACTCGTGTAGCCGTTTTCGATAATTGCTTTAAATAGTCTTCAAAAGTAATTAATCCTGTACGAAACAATGAAAAATCATCGTAATAAGACGTTATGCCTTCATAAGCCCATAACTGACGAGTATGCACTTCTTCTTGTAAATTATAAGGATGAAATTCTTTTGGCTTTATACGGCAAACATTCCAGGCATGAAAGTATTCATGTGAACATAAGCTTAAGAATGTTTGATAATTCTCACTGGTTTCATTGGGTTTATTCGGATTCGGTAAATCGAAGCGGCTTGCTTGCAAAATAGTTGAATTTTTATGCTCGAGTCCACCAAATCCACTACCCAATAAATGAGTGATAAACCAATATTCTTTAAAGGGCGCTTCACCAAATAAGTTTATATGGTGTTGACAAAGCTTTGCAATATCAGCCTTTAAGCGTTCTCTGTCACCAAAGTGTTGGCTGGTAAAAACTAAATGATGAATCACACCTTCAACGGTAAATTCGAAAGCATCAAAATTACCAATGGCAACGGGGCAGTCGATAAGCTCTTGATAATCGTTGGCGATGTAATCACCAAATTGATATTTTTCAGTGGCTTTGGCTCGAGTTAATCCTGTTGCAACTTGCCACTGAGTATATTTATCAGGTGATGTTTTGATGATTGATTCTGGGAGTAAAATAGACAACGAACACTTTTCGTCTGGTAATTCTTGTACTTGTAAGAAAGTGGAACTGCCATTAAAAAAACCACGTTCACTGTCTAAATACGCGGTGCGTACTGATAAGTCGAAAGCAAATATTTGATATGTAATGACAGTAGAAGTACCTGTAGCGACAAACTGCCAAGTTTGCTTGTCGGTTTTATTAAGTGGAATACCCTTAATCGTTTGCTGTTTTTCTTGGTTATCATTATGCGCATAAATTTCAATAATATTTTTAGCAAAGTCACGGATCATATAACTACCTGGCAACCAAGCAGGTAATGACAAATGGTAGGTTTGATCTATTTGAGTAGCAAAGGAAAGCTCAACAGAAAATAAGTGGCTGTTTAAATTATCAGGAAAAATTTTGTATTGGATCATGGAAAGAGGCAACTAAGTGAGGCAGAGAATATGCTCCAATGTAGCAGAAATACACGATAAAAACAGTAAAGCACAAAGTGAATATTGTGCTTTACTGAACAAGTTTATTGCGGATATTTGAGTGTGCTAATGTTACTTCCTAAAACTGCCTTATGAAGAAGGTGGCTAAAGTAAAATAACTGTTTTTCCTTCATTCAAACATATACGCTGCTCGGCGTGCATTCTAACCGCATGAGATAATGCTGTTGCTTCAATATCGTGACCACTATGAACCATTTTTTCTATCGTAAAACCATGGTTAATCGCTTTAACTTCTTGAACAATGATAGGCCCTTCATCTAAGTCACTTGTAATGTAATGTGCTGTTGCGCCGATAATTTTAACCCCGCGCTGGTGAGCTTGATGATAAGGTTTTGCGCCTTTAAAACTGGGTAAAAATGAATGATGAATATTAATCGCACGACCTTGCCATTGTTGACAAAAATCATCTGACAAAATTTGCATGTAACGGGCAAGCACTAATAGATCGGTTTTATAGTCTGCCAATAACGTGAGAAATTGATCTTCTTGCTGTTTTTTAGTCTGTGCTGAAACCGGTAAATAGTGAAAAGGAATTTTATGCCAATCAACTAATGATTCACAGTCTTGATGATTTGAAACTACAGCGACAATATTCACAGGCAATACACCTGCTTTTGCTTTGGTTAACAAAGAGACCAAACAATGATCATCTTTAGATACCGCTATAACTACATTTGGAAAACTATCGCGCTCGCGTAATTGAAAGTTCATCGAAAGAGGTTCTGCGAGTTCAGCGATTGCTTGGCGAAACTCATCTATTGAAACGTTTAAGTTTCTGTCATCAAACGCGATGCGTGAAAAAAAGGTGGCCGTATAGGGATCACTGTACTGAGAGGTTTCAGTGATAAACGCGCCATGTTGGAAAAGATTTTGAGAAACTTTAGCTAAGACTCCTGAAGTATCAGGGCATTGCCAAGTTAATATATAATGGTGAATGGGTTTCATACTTGACTCCAAAAATGATAAATATGAAGCCAGTGTGACAGATTTTTTACAAAGTGATTAGTTTATTGCGCTATAAGCTAAGAACTAACTTTCTATTGGGCTGAGCAGGTTGTGTTACTAATTATATTTATTTATTACAGTTCATTTTTATGTACTTTGTGCAGATTTTTAACATAAAGTGCTTCTACTTTTTCACGAGCCCAGGGGGTTTTACGCAAAAATTTTAAAGTCGAATTGATACTTGGATTTTCGGTAAAGCAGTTTATTTTTATTTGCTGACCAAGCGCAGGATAACCAAAATATTCAACAAGTTCGGTAACAAGTACTTTTAATGTGACACCATGTAAAGGATTGAATGGTTGATTGTCCATATTTTTATCATTGATATTGTTTGTAAATTATTTACTTATTTTAACAGATTAATTTTGAAGTAGCTTTGTAAAATTAAATGTATCGGAAAGTTGATCTATTTTTTGGCAATGATAAGGTTATGCAATTAAATTGAATCATGATGTAAGAGAGTTCAAGCGTGTTTAAATTAAATTTTTCCCGTAAAATTATTATTGTTTCTACAGTATTAGTGTTAGTTGCCTTGTCTGTATCTACTTCAATTAATTATGTTTTTTTGAAGGATAACACCCACAAAAATCTAAATAAAGCAATTGACGAAATAGGGCATTCTGTTTCTGGAAATATTGCTAATTGGTTAACTAATCGACTGCAAATCATTGATGCGGTAGCGTTAAATATTACTGACATTAATAGCCATGACGAAATATTCAATGCGGTACAACAAGCCGTAAAAGCTGGCAAGATGAAAAATACCTTTGTTGGATTAGCGAGTACAGGTAAATTCATTCTTGATGATTTAACCATAGTACTACCCGATGATTTCGATATTCGACAGCGTCCTTGGTATCTCCTAGCAAAAGATGGACGTAAATCTTCTTTTACTGAAACGTATATTGATGCAACGACTGATCAACAAGTCTTGACTGCCGTCGCGCCTATTTTAGACGGAGATACATTTGTTGGAGCTGCAGGTGGAGATATTTTTCTTGGAGAAATATCAGAGATTTTGAATGAAATCGACTTTCTTGATTTAGGTTATGCCTATTTAATGACGTCAGATGGAAATATTTTGAGTCACCCTAATGTGAAAAATGTTGGTAAAAATGTGCGTGAATTATTAGGGGAATCTCCAGCGCTTTCCATCGAATTAAATGAAATTAACAATAAAACTATTGTATCTTTTATACCGATTAAAGGTATTGAATCAGTTGATTGGTATGTAGGTGTCGTACTCGATAGAGAAAAAGCTTACGAACCTATGGTTAATGCTCGTAATACAGCGATTATTGTTGTGTTCATGAGTTTATTAGTGACAATTATTCTTTTGCACTTTTTGTTTAGCCATTTAATGAAGCCTATACATACATTGAATGTGGCGATTAAAGGAATTTCGACGGGTGACGGTGATTTAACCCAACGTTTATCTGTTGAAAGCCAAGATGAATTTGGTGAATTATCACATAATTTTAATGATTTTATTGAAACGATGCACGATTCAATGCAACAAGTGCAAGAGTCTGCTGCAAATTTAGAACAACATATTGATCAAGTACGCCAAAGCTCGAAAGTTGGCATCGATATGGCGGGTGAACAACTAAACCGTGGTAATAGCGTTTCTACTGCGGTAACTGAATTGAATGATTCATCTCAAAAAATATCGAATAACGCAGTAACTGCATCTGATTTAACATCAGGTATGCAAGCGCAGTCGAATGAAGGTTTAACTGCACTCAGTGAAAATATCCAATCCATAGAGCATTTATCAGAAATCATGATTCGTTCAAGTGATGAAATTGAGAAGCTGAGTAGCGAAACTAAAAACATTGTCAGCATTTTAGATGTCATTAAAGGCGTAAGTTCACAAACCAATTTGCTTGCCTTAAATGCAGCTATCGAAGCGGCTCGTGCAGGAGAAGCGGGTAGAGGTTTTGCTGTTGTAGCTGATGAGGTAAGGCAATTAGCACAACGCACACAAGATGCGACGTTAGAAATTGAAACTATGATTGATAACCTAGAAAGCGGTACCAATGCGGTTGTTGCTTCGATGGAAGCCAGTCAGAAAAATAGCGCAAATAGTGTAGAAAAGGCAACGATAGCAGATGAAAAAATGCAACTCATTATACATACGCTACATCAAGTTGATGATGAAAATCATGCGGTTGCAGATGCTACACAGCAGCAGGTTAGTGTGATTAAATCGATTGATGAAGATATATTGCAACTGATGGATTTGAATCAGCTGGGCGTACAAAACTTGCAACAAACGCAGGAAGCTTGCGATAGTTTACAGCAAGAGTTCACCGGACTGAATGATTTGGTTGGTAAGTTTAAAGTCTAATCTATTAGGCTAGACCCAAATGGTCTAGCCTAATATTCGTGTCTTGATTACAGGCATTTTAATATCACGATACAACAAACATTTCATCGTTACTGTAAATCAATACGATCATATTTTATATTTATTTACATGACTAACTTCTAGTTTACTTTAAACAGCCCCTGTAAATATATAATTACTTTTAATAAACAATATCTTATATATTGCATTCCGCCTAAAATACACTCGTAATTTAATTACATCATTATTGTTTTTATTCGATCTAAACAACGATAAAATTAAATAAAAAAGCTATTTTGTTGTTTAATTACGAGATTTAATTACGAAAAAAGTTTACATCTAATTTTATTTTAGTATAATTACTCTAGTTTTTGAATTTGAAAGAAACAAATTTATATTTTAGTTAATTAAGGTTTATTATGAAAAAGTTAGTAGCATTATTATCAGTTGTTTTATTTGTTAGTTCTTCATATGCTTCGCAAAATGGTGTGAGAATTATGCCGACGGATAACACAGCAGAATCAAATTTATGTGTTATTGCTGGACAAGAAGGTTATAGAGCTGCATTAAAGCAAGCGAAGAAACTGGGAGAGGGAGTTGTTTTCGCGGTTAAATGTAATGGTGAAAGTTTACGTCGTTTTGCTAATAACTTTTACGTAGATTCAACATTAGAGTTGGATATTACTAAAGTACAATTATTACCAGCAAACACAAATGATGCATCGAAAATTTGTATTTTAGCTGTGAAAGAAGGATTAAACGCCGCAGCAAATGCTACAGATTATGATATTCGCGATATCACTTGTAATGGACTTAGTCTAAAGCGTTTTTCTAAAAAGTACGCATTATAGATTCCAATAGATATAAATATCAAAAAGCCGCGAACATATCGCGGCTTTTTTGTAACTTTAATTAAGCTAAAGTCGCCTTAATTAAAATTTTATTAAAGCTTCACCCAAATGAAATTTACTGAAAGTAAGCTTCTAAGTCTTCGCTACCACCAATGTTTTTACCATCAATAAATACTTGTGGAACAGTATCTGAATTTGTTATAGCTCTGAACATAGAAGTATTTACATCCGTACCCACTGTTAAATCTTCAAATTTTAGACCTTTGCTTGTTAATAATGCTTTAGCTTTTTTACAGTATGGGCAATCTGGCTTACTAAATATTGTAATCTCTTGAGATTGAACAGCAGCAGGATTAATATAACCTAACATAGTATCTGCATCTGATACTTCAAATGGGTCGCCAGGTAAATCAGGTTCAATGAACATCTTTTCGATAACACCATTTTTCACTAACATCGAATAGCGCCAGCTACGTTTACCAAAACCAATTTCTTTTTTATCTACCAGTAACCCCATTGCATCAGTAAAATCGCCGTTACCATCAGGAATAAAGCTGATATTTCCTGCATCTTGAGCTTGTGCCCATGCATTCATCACAAAAGTATCATTAACAGAAATACAAATTATTTCGTCAACGCCATTAGTAGAAAATTTTGCTGCAAGTTCATTGTATCTTGGTAAATGTGAAGATGAACATGTAGGAGTAAATGCGCCAGGTAATGAAAACACTACAACTGTTTTATTGGCAAAAATTTCATCACTATTTCGACTTGCCCATCCTTCAGAAGTTATGATTGGAAATGTAGTGTTTGGGACTTGCTGTGTTTCTTTATTGGTAAACATAATCGCTCTCTTTAAATGGTTGGAATCTGTTAAGTGGAATGAGTATGGGTCATTAATTGAATTTAATAAAATGATAAAAACAGTTTGTTATGATTGAATAAAGCGATTGGTATATTGACTTGTCTATAATTAAAACGATTTAGATGATAACCAAGTACTGATTTCATTGATTAGAGTATCAAGCTGTTGATAGAGCAGTGTCGCAGATATTTTTATATCATTACTCTTTTTATCCTTTGCATGCTGGCTGAGCGCTATGATCGTTTGAGTTATTTCATCACGGGAAAAATACCGAATACTTCCTTTTAATTTATGGGCAAGTATTTGTATATGTTTATGATCATTACTTTCAATCGCATTTAACCATTGTTTTTCATCTTTTTGCCAAGAAACAATAAAAAGTTGGCCCACATTTTTACTGAGTTCAATATCGTTTTCATTATTTTTAAGTAACATTTCAAGATTAAATAACGTGTACGTTTGCTTGGGAGAGTTATCTAATTGTTGTTTTTTCAATAACTGACGATAAGCATTATTGAGTTTATTAGTAATTTCTTCTTGTGGACAAGGCTTGGCCATATAGTCATCAAAGCCTGCAGCCGTACATTTTTCTGCTGCACCACTAAGTGCGTCAGCTGTAACAGCAATTAGCCAAAGAGGTCGGTCTTGAGGTTTATTTGTAAGTGTTTGCGCAAGTTCAAATCCGTCGATATTTGGCATATGACAATCAGAAATAATAATGTCGTAGGCTTCTTTCCTATGTAAGTCTAGAGCTTCTTTACCGTCGTAAGCAATGTCCGCTTTTATATTTAGCCGTTCAAGTTGTGCATTGAGCACCTTAACGTTTACGAGATTGTCTTCAGCGATAAGGATCCGAAGGTCTTTAAAGCGATTATCGTCAGTGGCATTAATTAGACGAGTTTTATTACGACGATTATCAGCAGCACTCTCTAAATTAGATTGTTTAAGTTTCAAAGTAAAATTGAAGGAACTACCTTGATTAATCGTAGAATCAATTTCAATTTTACTGCCCATTGCTGTAATTATTTCTTGGCAAATACTTAATCCTAAACCGGTACCTCCATATTTTCGTGTAATGTCATCGTCGGCTTGAATAAATGGCGTGAATAGAAATGCTTGTTTGTCTAACGCTATTCCCATGCCCGTATCTTTAACGTCAAAGTAAAGCGTGTCGTAGGTCTTGTTATTGGTAGTATTACTTTCAACCACTGAAACGGTTAAATCGATTTGCCCATTATCAGTAAATTTCATTGCATTACTGAGCAAGTTATTAAGCACTTGTGTTAAACGCGTAGGATCTGTTAAATAACTGTGTGTTATTTTGCTGTCTATGTTTAGGTTAATATCGAGCAATTTATAGTGCTGAATGTGGCTAAAGCCACTGATAATATTTTTACACAGTAGATGAAAATTAACCGGTACAGATTCTAAAGTAAGTTTACCTGCATCCATTTTAGAAAAATCGAGTACATCATTCAATAAAGCTAATAAATTAGTGGCAGAACCCTGAAGTGTTTCGAGCAAATCGTTTTGCTCTTTATTTAATGAAGTAAAGGCAAGTGCTTCTGCCATACCTAAAACCCCATTCATTGGTGTTCTAATTTCATGACTCATACGCGCAAGAAACGTGATTTTTGCTTGAGCTGATTTTTCAGCGTCTGTTTTTGCCGACTCAGCAATTGATAAGGCATGTTTTATCTTTTTCTGAGCAAGTTTTGTTACTCTGAGTTGGCGATAATAAATCCAAAATATAATGAGACCAAATAGCATGAATGCTGCGAAAAAATAACTTACATTTCGATAAGCGTTAGCTATTTGTTTATCCGCATTATTTTCATGAAAGGCTGAGCGGCTCCATTTCGCATAAAGTCTTTCGTAGTCCATAGCGGAAATGCTTTTGATCGTTCTATTGAGTAAGCTAACGACTTCATCATGACCGAGTTTACTGGCGAAAGAAAACTGAGCTTTATTATTAAAATTTATTATTGGTTGGCTGGTTAAATTGGATAATTGATTCTCTTTTACTAAATAGGATGAAATCAGCGAGTCCCCAATAAATACATCTGATTCACCCAAAGAGACAGAAGAAATAGCCGAAATCATCGAATCAAAAGTGTTAAAGTTTGAAAAGGGTAGTTTTTCTATTAATAAGTTTGTCGCATTAAAGTCATTTACTACCGCAATTTTTTTACTACCAATACCACTTAACCCATCGATTATTGTGTCATTGTGACGGTAGACCATACTGTAACTCGCCTTTAAATACGGAACAGAAAAGACCATCGTTTTTTCACGGTCTTGATTACGTTCTACGAGAGGGAGAATGTTTATTTTTTGTTGATCTAAATAAGAAAGAACTTGCTCCACATTTTTGACATAAACAGGTTTATAGACAATACCTGTTCGCTGAGTAGCAATATCAAATAAATCAATGGTGAAACCTCTTTCAGTAATGTGATTAAAATTTTTAGTAATGATATAAGGAGGAAACCCATTAGATTGCACAGGAAAGTAGAGCAGATTATGATCAATAATATATTCTTTTTCTGAGTTCGATAAATTTGTAAAATAAGACCCAAAGGTTAAGGTAATATCTCCTTTTTTTAATTCTATATATTTGTTATTCCATAATTCTGCTTGCTGTAGGCTAACAGAACGAATGCTATCGTTAATGGTGTGCATCAACGCTCTGTTATTTTTGTTAATAGCAAAACGAAAGAAAATCTCAGGAATTTCGTTTTTATTAACATGGAAATCATCACTGACTTTATATTCATTTAACTTTTTCTTAAGTAACCAAGGTTTTGATGAATATAAAGCATCAAATTTTTGATAATCACCAAATAAATTATCAATGTCATCGTAATAATATCGTTCAATATGCTCGCCAAGAAAACCCAAAGCGTTTCTATCTTCAGAGTGAATACCAATTTGAATGCCATTGTTTTTATTACTTGTGATACGACGGAATACACTTTGCTTCCACTTAGCATAAGGGATGCTGAATAATAGATTTGAACGATTATTTTGATGACGTGTTATAGCAACAATATCGATACTATTATTGGCGAGTGATTGATAAGCGTTGTCCATAGACATATAGCTAAATGAGATTTCACGTTGATTATCTATCGCCCAAATCTGCCAATATTCTTTTAAAAAATTAACTAATAATTGGAATTTTTCTCCCGAAGCAGCATTAAGCGATGAACGATCAGGTAATGCTATTTTAAGGGGGGCTTGTTTTTTATTGGAAACTTGTTCTGAATGGGCATTAAATGTGGCGAATAAAACGCTACAAAATAAAGTGTATCTAAACCAAATGGATAGACTGTTTAAAATGTTCTTTGTATTAAGAGTAATGTCATCATCCATGTTTAATTTTTTGAGTCTACGTTTGAAAGCCAAAGAGAAATTTTTCTAAATACACTCTATGCTATAAGTGACTAACCAGCAAATACTATTAAAAATAGTGCTGAATTTAATAGATTAATAGCAAGCGTTTTATACGTGTAACCGGGCTCAAATTGTTATTTACATCATCGTCATTGATCAATAAATTTGCTTGATATGGCAACCGCGTGATAAATTAAAGAATAGAAGTTGTATATACAATTAAAGGGTTGAAAATGTCTGATAGCTATACTTTGATAAAAGGCTGTATTCCGTTACTTATTAGCATGCCACATAATGGTGAAGCGTTACCTGGCTACATTGCCGATAAAATGACGGAACAAGGAAAAAGTGTCGCTGATACAGACTGGCATAAAGACAAACTATATGCGTTTGCTAAAGCACTTGGCGCTTATATTATTATGCCAAAGTATAGTCGTTATGTAATAGACTTAAACCGAGACCCTGAAGGTATTGATTTATATCCGGGCGCTAACAGTACAGAACTTTGTCCGACTACATCTTTCGATCTAGCACCACTTTATCTGGATGGGGAAAATCCTGATCAAGCTGAAATAAAGTATCGGGTGAATACTTATTGGCAGCCTTATCATCAGGCCCTGAAAACCACCTTAATTGATATTCAGACCCAATTTGGTAAAGCAGTTCTACTTGAAGCACATTCTATTTTGTCAAAAGTCCCAAGATTTTTTGACGGTCAATTACCTGACTTTAATTTTGGTACAGCAGATGGGAAAAGTTGTGATCCTGAATTATTGGTCGCACTGGAGGAACTAGATTATTCGCCTTATAGCATGATCACTAATGGACGTTTCAAAGGGGGGTTTATTACCCGTGAATATGGCGAGCCAGAAAAAAATATACATGCGGTACAATTAGAGTTATCCCAACGTACTTATATGCAAGAACCCAGTTGTGAATATAATGAAGCGTTAGCAGCTGAAGTAACTCCTAAGCTTGAGCAATTAGTTAAAGCCTTGATTCAATTCTCACAACAAAAAAATTAATAAAGGGGTTATCGATGAAATTATTTGCAGAGCGAATTTTACTGAGCAGTGGTTGGCAGACGGAACAAACCTTAACAATCGAAGACGGCGTTATCACCGCTATCGAATCAGGCTATACAGGCGATGCTGAAAAAGTGGGTGTTGTGATTCCTGGAATGGTTAATTGTCATTCTCATGCATTTCAACGTGCTTTCGCTGGTTTTAGTGAGCAAGGTAGTGAAGGGAAAGATAGTTTTTGGACATGGCGAAGTGTCATGTATAAGTTCATTGATCAACTTAACGTAAAAGATGCGCAAACAATTGCAACGCAACTTTATATTGAAATGCTTAAAATGGGTTATACCCGTGTCGCAGAGTTCCATTATCTTCATCATGAAATAAATGGCGATAACCATACTGAACTTGCAGAGATGGCAAAAGCTATTTTTAAGGCAAGTCAGCAATCGGGTATGGGTTTAACATTGCTACCCGTACTTTATCGTTTTAGTGGTTTTGGACCTTTGCCAGCAAACGATGGTCAAAAGCGTTTTATTAATTCAGTTGAACAATTTAATCAATTAGTTAGCGACTGTTTTACGCTAAGCAAAGAATTTGAAAATACGAATGTTGGTATTGCGCCACATTCATTAAGAGCGGTTGATAAACCATCGTTAGAACAAGCTGTGAAGCATGTTCGTAGCTTAGACAACAAAGCGCCTGTGCATATTCATATTGCAGAGCAGCAAAAAGAAGTCGACGATTGTTTAGCGCATTATGGTCAACGCCCTGTGGAATGGTTATTAAATAATGCAGAATTAGATGAACAATGGTGTTTGATTCATGCAACACACATTAATGAGGAAGAACGCCAAGGCATTGTGGCCAGCAAAGCAATCGCAGGAATTTGTCCTACGACTGAAGCTAATTTGGGTGATGGAATATTTCCAACGACCGAGTTTTTAGCAGAAAAGGGCACAATAGCGATTGGCTCCGACAGCCATATTTCGGTGAACCCAGTGGAAGAACTTCGCTGGTTAGAATATGCCCAAAGATTAATCAAACAACAGCGTGCTATTTTAGCATCAGATGATGAAGCTTCAGTAGGCAGAAATCTTTGGCAACAAGCGGCGTTAGGTGGTGCTCAAAGTACTAACAGCAATACAGGTGAATTAGCGATAGGAAAACAAGCTGACTTACTGGTGCTTAACACATCGAAAGTCGCTTTATTTGCTCACCATGATCAACATTTACTTGATAGTATGATTTTTGCTAGTCAACAAAACATGGTGAACGATGTGATGGTCAATGGCCGTTGGGTCATTAAAGCTGGGGCACATGAATTAGAGGCAAAATCTGAACA
>ENA-OSET01002233-OSET01002233.1-sediment-metagenome-genome-assembly--contig:-NODE-2233-length-18963-cov-3.689770_pt1 | contig 18963 bp, 15 predicted proteins | sample MGYA00237882_ERZ534229 | MGnify/ENA primary metagenome ERZ534229 (study PRJEB26408, sample SAMN06266212) | sediment metagenome | isolation source: Hudson Canyon methane seep mesocosm | place... | reverse complement strand
TCGCGCCAATTTCAAAGGAGCGCTATATGAGCGATTTAAAAAAGACGTTTGAAGACACTGTTAACTACATTAAAAATGCTGAAGGCGATGTTGAGCTTTCCAACGAACAAAAACTACAAATGTATGCACTTTACAAGCAATCTACAGAAGGTGATGTTTCAGGTAAAAAACCAGGCATGATGGATTTTGTAGCTCGTGCAAAATATTCAGCTTGGGAAGAACTGAAAGGTCAGTCTTCTGATGATGCAATGCAGAAATATATTAGTGAAGTTGAATCGTTCAAAAGATAATAGATCATTTGGCTTAAATTATAGTTAGGCCAATAAAAAGTCCACGATAAAACACAATAATAAGAGATTCGCACACGGATAGTGACATAAAAAAAATCTCTAATAAGTAGTAAAAGGAAACACCCAGTATGACAACAACTGCGCTAGATGAATCACTACCCGGCTTATCCAATGAGCTAGCAGAAGCTGTTCGACATCAAGACCTCAGTACCCGTACCAGTCAAACATATCAGCATTGGATATCTCAATACCTTGCATACTTTGACTTAAAAAGCCCATCATCACTTTCAGAAAAAAATGTGAAAGAGTTTTTACGCCATTTAGGTAAGAAAATGACGCTTTCGCGCGCCCGATTAAACCAGGCACGTGAAGCTTTGTTTTTTCTTTATGATCAAGTTCTAAAGACTCCGCTTAGGCGTGCAGAAGTAGGCATGATATAGCAAAAGTGCGTCAGAACTTGTGAGACCCTGACGGAGTCAATGTCATTAAAGTGTCATTGGCTCCAAGTTCTACATTAGAGTTTGAAATATTACTCTGAAATAATTTTTATTTTATCTTCTTTAAACTTTAAGTAAAAACAACTTCGCCTTTCAGTATGGCAAGCCGCGCCTTTCTGGTCGACTAGCGCTAACAATACATCACCATCACAGTCTGTACTCATTGCTTTTAACGTTTGCCAATGACCCGAGCTTTCACCTTTTCGCCAATAGGATTTTCGAGATCGAGACCAATAACACATTCTAGAAGTTTTTAATGTTTCTTCTAATGAAGTCCTATTCATCCAAGCAAACATAAGTACTTCTTTGGTTTGATAGTCTTGCGAAATAACAGGGATAAGACCATCTTTGTCAAAGGTTAATTCTTTCAATACTTTGCTTAGTAGATATGTTGTATTTTCAGGGTCATTTTCAATCGATTTAAACCAGGATTTCATTTAGTCAGCCTATGCAGTTAAATGTTTGGGCCTAACAAGATGCGTTAGAATACTGCCATTCGCACCCACCAAGAAGGACGCCACGTAGATACTACCGAGCACCAGAATTATCGAAGGCCCTGTTGGCCAAGCAATATGATAGGACAGTAGTAAACCTACATAACAACTAATAACCGCGAGCAAACAAGATAGCAACAATAGCATGTCAAGACTCTTCACCCAGTATCTAGCTGCTGCTGAAGGTAAAATCATCATACCGACAGACATCAAGGTCCCTAATGCATTAAACCCACCCACTAAGTTCAACACCACAAGTACCAAAAATGAAAAGTGCGCAATTGGACTCAAATTACTAACAGACTGTAAAAATAATCTATCCATACACTCCAGAACGAGCGGTCTGAAAACGCACGCTAAGGTAAATAATGTAATACAACAAATAACCCCTAAAAGATAAAGAGCTTCATCATTTAAAGCTAAAGCCGACCCAAATAAGACATGTAGCAAATCAACCTGACTGCCATTCATGGAAATAATTAAGACACCTACCGCAAGTGATATCAAATAGAATGCGGCCATGCTGGCATCTTCCGCAACTTCTGTCATACGTGAGACTAAGCCTGACAATACTGCCACAGCACAGCCTGCCACTATGCCGCCCAAAGTCATCGCCTCAATAGATAAACCCGAAATCAAAAAGCCGACTGCAGCACCAGGTAAGATTGCATGTGCCATTGCATCGCCCGTTAAACTCATCCTCCGTAGCATCAAAAACACACCAATCGGCGCAGCACTTAATGAAATTGCCAGACAACCAACCAAGGCACGCTGCATAAATGAAAATTCAACAAAGGGCAAAATTAGTAATTCAAACATAAAATCCCTTTAGTGAGTTCCACAATGATCTGCATGTTCATCAAATGCTTCATTTAGTTGACGAGCTTTACGCCAGTTATCTTCTGTTAACACTATCCTTGTTTCACCAAAAGCAATTTGCTCACGAGAAAGTAGAAGGCATTGGGGAAAGTGTGTCTTCACTTGTTCTAAGTCATGAAGTACTGCAATAATCGTTTTACCTTGCTCAGACCAAGATGCAATCATTTGCAGCAGGTCATGGGTCGTTCGACTATCGACGCCTGTGAATGGCTCATCCAGCAAAATCATTTCAGCTTCCTGAACTAATAAGCGAGCAAATAAGACACGCTGCATTTGTCCGCCAGAAAGAGTGGAAATCATTCGCTTTTCAAACCCTTTCAGACCTAATTGGTTTAAAGCAGAGGCCACTTGGCGTTTATGTCGACTTCTAAGGCGTCCAAACGCACCTGTGTGCTTCCAGGCTCCCATTGCGACCATTTCTTGTACACTGAGTGGAAAGCTTCTATCTACCTGACTTAGTTGTGGTAAATAGGCTATATCAGACTTCGCCAGATCTAGATTTATGGTGCCATCTAAGGGTTGTATTTGTCCCATCAAGCCTTTTAACAGCGTCGATTTACCAGCACCATTGGGACCCACTAAAGCTAATAGAGCGCCTCGTTCAATTTGAACAGTTAAATGATGCACAGCAGGGTGAGATTCATACCCTAAGGTCAAGTTTTCACAAGATAAGATCATGCTACCCTGTAACCGCATAAATGCCGATACAGACAAGTGAACTAACGCAGACAGCTAATAACAAACGCTGTAGAAGGCCTATTTCTAGAAGGGTACGACGGGACATAGTATTTACATGTAAATTAAGATGCGGGAATGTTAGGTGATCAGCCTCATAATAGCAATTTCGACACAGCAATTCTAATTGCATCGGGGGCCTTAGTGGGAGAATATAATCTAAAGTGTTTAACTATTTGTTTTTTAGTCAACAAACAAGACCATTTATGGATTATTCTCAATATACGGTTGACTCCTCCTCAAAAAACAACAACAATTTATGCCGCTCAATAAACAATAATAACTCGCACAGCTAACAAGTTAATTGGAGGCAATAAAATAATGAGTCTACTTCATAGTATTGGTATTTTGACCCATCCGGACCGTGAATGGGAATCAATTCGTTCAGACCAAGAATCAACCACTAAACTCTATTTAGGCCATGTTCTAGTACTGGCTTTAGTTCCAGCACTGTCCGCATATTTTGGGACCACTCAAGTTGGCTGGCAAATTGGCGAAGGGGAAGTTGTTAAGCTTACTCAAAATAGCGCCGCTCAACTATGTATTCTTTTTTACGCCGCTATGCTTTGTGGCATTTTCCTTATCGGTAAGTTTATCGACTTCTTTTCGCTTACTTATGGCGCCGACGAATCGGAACATAACGGTATCGTACTCGCATCTTATACCGCCACCCCACTATTCTTAGTCGGTATTATCGCGGTATACCCTGTTTTGTGGGTTAATATGATTGCGGGAGTTATTGCCATATGCTGGTCGGTATATCTACTGTTTGAAGGTTTACCCATTTTAATGAAAATCCCTGAAGAGCGAGGCTTTATGTTTGCTTGTTCTATTCTAACGGTAGGTTTAGTGATGCTTGTCGGGCTGCTTGGCATTAGTGTCGTTGTGTGGAGCGTTGGTATAGGCCCAATTTATACTAGCTGACAATAACAGGAGGCCATTCTGCTTAGATAATAAATTAATTATTTAAGCAGGAACTAAACCTTAATTTCAAACTTTATTTTTGGTAGCTAGCCATCGAAATAATAAAGCTTCTGAGCATCCCTTGTATTGCAGCAATAGTCGGAATTGTGACCAATTGGCTTGCTATAAAACTCACTTTTTACCCAATAGAATTTAGAGGTATTAAGCCATTTCTAGGATGGCAGGGTATCATTCCATCAAAAGCCAGAAAAATGGCTGAGATTAGCGTTGATTCAACTTTATCTCGTATCGGTTCAGTATCCGAAATTGTTGAACAAATAGACCCCTCAGTCATTACAGCTCATATCCTCAACACACTTGAACCTAGAGTAGAAGAACTCGTTGATGAGATCATGCTTAAGCGTCACCAGACACTTTGGCAGAACCTTCCAAATCAAGTAAAAAACCTCATCTATACGCGAGTCAAAAATCAACTTCCCACTATTATGCAAAACCTAGCCGACGACATTGGCCCTAAAATCGAATCATTATTTGATTTAAAAGGTATGGTTATTGATAGACTTGAAAACGATAAAACACTACTGAACCAGATATTTTTAGAATGCGGCGAGAGCGAATTCAACTTCATCATCAAAAGCGGTTTGTGGTTTGGTTTTTTGTTTGGCCTCCCTCAAGTAGTGCTGTGGTATTATTTCCCTAACCCCTTTGTACTTCCCATCTGCGGGTTTCTAGTTGGCTGGGCAACTAATTGGGTTGCTTTAAATATGATCTTTCGACCAGTTAACCCTAAAAAATTGCTAGGCATAACATTTCAAGGGCTGTTCCTTAAACGACAAGCAGAGGTATCTAATTCATTCTGTAAAATAATCACCGAGGAAATACTTACCGTCAATAACATTGTCTTAGCGATGCTTACTGGCCCCGAGTCGTCAAGAACCAGACATATCATTCAACGAAATTTTGAAATTTTAGTCGATGAAACAATGGGGATTATTAAGCCTTTTACTCAAATTGTAATCGGGCCTAAAAGCTTTGCTGAATTAAAAAGTGATACAGGGATGAAGGCTATAGATCTTTCTACCAAGACATTAAATGACCCTATTTTTAATCAGGAACGCGCTGAAGCAGTACACTCACTGATGTTTGAGCGAATGAAAGAACTGCCACCCGAAGATTTCCAAGAACTACTCAGGCCATGCTTCCAAGAAGATGAAATCAAATTAATCGCTATAGGTGGCGTTCTCGGCGCATTAGCCGGCGCAGCTCAAGTGGCATTTGTTTTTGGGCACGCTTTTTTTCCTGTTTAACGATATTAAGAAAGCACAAAGTAGATAGGCATACATTATTGCTTATTTCCCAAAACCACTAACTCTTTTAATGCCTTAATTTCATCTCGTAAATCTTCCAAGGTAGCCTTACCTTGTTCTCTGTCTTGCAGTTCTTTGACACGCTGATTTTCTTCTTCCAACACATTAACCACAATACCTATCACCATATTCAGAAACGCAAAGGCGGTAAAAAATATAAATGAAATAAAATAAATCCAACTAAAACTATAATGCGCCATCGTTTCGTACATAACATCGGTCCAATCTTCAAATGTCATCACTCGAAATAGTGTCAGTAAAGAAATCGCTATATCACCCCATAAGTCCTGATTGATATGCGCAAAAAACGTTGTGCCGACAGCCGCATAAATATAGAAAATAATGAACATGAGCAATACCACATACCCTAGTTGCGGCAATGCTTTGATTAAAGAATTTAATAACAGCCGTAGCTCAGGAATAATAGATATCATCCTCAGCACCCTAAATATGCGTATTAACCGCCCAACAAGTGCAATATCGCTATCCTCAATAGGCACTAAGCTGACCAATACGATAAGAGAGTCAAAAATATTCCAGCCACTTTTAAAGAAATTTGCTTTATGTTCTTCGCCTAAAAAACGAATGGTAATTTCCATTAAAAATAATAAGGTAATACCCCAATCCAACCACAGCAACACAAATTTTAATTGGTCTGAAAGATTATAAGTTTTTGCACCCACCATTAAAGCCGAAAAAATAATCACCGAGACAATAAATAGCTCGAAGACTTTGTGGGACCTTATACGTAAAAAGGTTTGCTGAAAAGATTGGAAATTCATAGTATTTCATTGCTTATCTAAGTAAATGAGTACAAGTACTGTTCGAAAGTACAATTAATTGGCGCTAATTCTATTACACTCAGTAAAAATAGGTAGATTCAAGACAGCATTATCGATAAACTTTTTGTGACCAGTAGTCGCGAACCTATGTTTTGCATTAATTATGAAGAGAAATGAATATGATTGCCGAAGGCATCAGTAAAGCAAATCAGAAACAATTAGAATTTATTCGAAGAGAGCAGGAGATTTTAAACGCTGCGATCAACTTATTTGAGGGTCCACACTGGGAAACGGTAACCGTGGAACAAATCTCAAAAAAAGCAGAAATTGGCAAAGGTACTGTGTATAAGCATTTCACCTGTAAAGAGGAGATTTACGCAAATATCACTATCGCTTTTACTCGCAAAATATTAAGCGCGTTTGATCAGGGGAAAACAAATGAACAGTCAGAAGTTATTGATAGCCTGAAAAAAATTATTACTACAGCCTTTAGTCTGTTTTTAAATAATCCAGCAGAAGCCCGAGTATCTTTTTATTGTAAGCGTGCAGACTTTAGAGAAAGGCTCACACCTGAACTGAGAAAAGAATTTGATTTACTTGATCAACAATTCGAGTTATATGTTGGTGCAATTTTACAAGTAGGTATTGATAAAGGCTTATTTCCAAACAAACCCGTGGAGCATCTGATGATGGGCCTTGAAGCAACTTTTGATGGCGCTATCAGTATGATATGGAATGGCGATATAACTTGTCAGCAAGAGACTGATATCGAAGAATACGTCACTATCATCAGTGAATATATGTTAGCGGGTCTGGTTGGTTTAGTCGCACAACCTATGAATAAATAAAAACAGTACCACAAATAGAAAAGGGCAGTACATACAATGCACTGCCCCAAAAATTTGCGCTTCCCTTACTAATCCTTTAGTGATTGCTATCCTTAATCATCCTTGCACGTTCCTTGTTCTGCCACATCCTTATGTAGTTCGTCATTCCAATGACGTTGAAGTCCTTTAACATCCCTGAACAAATCCTTGTTATGTGATTCCTTCACATTACGCTTGTTTCCCTAAGCGTTATATCCGTATGCTTCCTGAAACAGATCCTTCTGCTTTACTGTCCTTACGAGAAACATAATAGTCAAGGTTGAGGGTGTCTGAAAGAGGATATTACGCAAAGCCATGTAAGAGATATCTCACACGGATTTTGTGGTTGAATTAAAGAGACACTATTCTGCGGCTTCTTCTTGCTTAACATTGAATTGAAGCTGCTTTCGAGACCAATCAACCTGCTTTAACTCAACTGAAATTAATTGATCGAGCTTAAAAGATGCACCTTTTCCAGTCAAAGTAAGCATATCTTGATTAAAACTGTACTTTCCTTCCATCTCTTTTGTCGAAATAAAACCTTCAATGCCATTTTCAAGCAATTGCACCTGAAACCCTGTTGAGAAAGTTCTTAATACTTTAGCTTTATAGGTCATTTTATTTTTAGACATAAACTGACACTTTAACCACTGCTCCACATCATAAACTGCCCCTTTAACTTGTGAGACTTTAGCTTCAATCGACTCTAGTAAACTTGCATCTATGTCTGTTGGTTTTTCAGAGAGAATATCGCTTAATTGCCGATGAATCAGATAGTCCTGGGCCTTTCTTAAGGGTGATGTGAATGTGGTATATTCAGTTAGCCCCATACCAAAATGTGGCGCTGAAGTAGATGAGAAACCGCTTTTCTGTAATTGTCGGGATATTAATAACTCATAATCCTTATACTCCTCATTGCCTCGCACGCTTTTCATTGTTTTCACATAGCCATCCAAGTCTACAATTGAATTTTCTAAACTTGACGGAACAAATTTATTTAGAACATTTTGCACGGCTTCTATACGGTCACTACGTACACCATTATGTTTGATGAACAGGCTATTGATTTGGTTCTTTTCTTGATTTTCCTTTAAGAATTTCGCGATACAACGGTTAGCCGCCACCATCGACTCTTCAACAATTCTATGTGCTGCTGTAATATGCTTCTCTTTAATCGAACTGATTTTTTGTTGATCATTTAGCTCTAAGTAATACTCATTTCTACTTGGCTGAACCAGCATTTGTGAACATCTTGTTTGATGTAGAGCATCAGTGGCTGACTTCAGCATTTGCAATTGCGAAATTAGCTCACTATCTAAATCATCTTCTACGACCTCTTGCTCCAATACTTTACTCACGCCGGAATAACTCATTCTTTGACGCGATTGAATAAAGCCTAAGTCCAGAGAGAATTCACCAATACCCCCTTGCGCATCAATTTCCACTTGTAAAATTTTAGCTAGCCGCACCTGACCTTCGTTAAGAGAACAAAGATCACTTGCTAATTTATGGGGCATCATCGGAACATGCATACCTGGAAAATATATAGATGTAGCACGCTCAATAATTTGTTTATCAATAGGTGAGTCTTTATCTATCAATGCTTCAGGATCTGCAATTGCAATCAGTAACGACCACCCCTGTTCCGTTTTTTGTACTGATAATGCATCATCAATATCTAACGTTGACTCCGCATCAATTGTAATAAAAGGTAGCGCTGTAAAATCTTTCCTGCTTGATTTGTGCGACTCTAATGAACTTTCATTCAGAGATTCTAACTGAGCTTCAATCTCTGGGGAAAAGGCAACTGATAGATCATATTTAGAACAGACATAGTCGCGCTCAATACCAACTTTTTGTTCCGTGCCCAATATTTCAATGACAGCAGCTTGCGCCTTGCCCGTTTTAAGTGGGGGCTGAGTCACTTTGCACTTCACCAGATCCTTAGCCTGAGCGTTCTTTCGCTTCTGTGGTGGCACAAAAAACCACCTACTCATCCCAGGAATATCTGCTTCAATAAAGTGCGCGTTCCCTTTTGTAATATATTTACCACAAAATTCTTTAATCGGAGATGTTAATAACCTTTCTATTTTGGCTACTTTTTTCTTCTTTGCGTCTTTTACAATCTCAATTTCAATTCGGTCCCCAGGTAATACCTTTTCCATTTCTTCGGGCGGAAGATAAACATCTTTTCCTACATCCAAAGATACAAACCCAAATTTATTGGCCGAACCTTTAACGGTGCCATTCATTAAATTACGATTAGCTTTAATATCATTTTTGAGTTGTTTAAGTTGGTTAAGTGTATCAAACTTTAGCATTCAAGTTTCCTGTAGGGGTTTCTACATTTATCAAAAAAGTTGTTTACGAAATTAGTCACGGTTTTGAGTAACCAAGGTTAAGAATTCACTGCGAGTGGCTTGTGATTGTCGAAATGTTCCAAGCATCACAGACGTATTCATAACTGAATTTTGCTTTTGAACACCTCTCATCATCATGCACATATGCTTGGATTCAATAATTACACCTACACCTTTGGCGCCCGTCACTTGCTGAACAGCTTCTGCCACCTGACGCGTCAAATTTTCTTGTATCTGCAACCGACGTGCAAACATATCTAAAATCCGTGCGAATTTAGATAGGCCTAACACTTTTCCTTCAGGAAGATAAGCTATGTGGCACTTACCTATAAAAGGAAGTAGGTGATGTTCACATAAAGAGTAAAGTTCGATATTTTTAACGATTACCATTTGATCATTCTGTGACTCAAAAACAGCACCATTTACAATATCATCTAGGTTTTGGTCATACCCATTCGTCAAATATTGCATTGCCTTTGACGCTCTTCTAGGCGTATCTAACAAGCCTTCACGAGAACTATCTTCTCCAATGCCTTCAATGATCGCTTTATAATGCTTTGAAATATCGTCTAACATCAGTCGTTCCGAGTGTCTATAGAAAACGGGATTTTACATGCTTGATTAGATAGGGGAAAGGTTTTTCCGCTTGAGCTTATAATTTCTAAGCCAAGCAACTTTATAAACTAGTCATTAAATCGATAATATTAAAAAACCCGCTTAAATTGCGGGCTATACTTCTACTATATGGTACATCAAGTTAATTACCTAGAAAGGGTAATTAACTTATCTATGACTTGTTGAAATTGGGTATCTACCCCGTCGTCATCATTTAATACTGAACCAGATTTCTCAATTGAGGCTTCCAGTTCTGACTTAATCTGACCCGTGAGTTCAATATGCGAACTAATATTTGATGACAAGTCGCTAACCAACTCGGCACTTGATATAGCCATCTCTTCCATGCCACTTAAATTGCTCATCGTTTCATTTGCAATGGTCACACTACTTCTTACCACTTCAGCTACTTCTTGTTGTTTGGAAATAACTGAATTTGAAATCTCGGTTATCTTGGTGATTTCACCTTGAATTTCTTCAGCTGAACCATTTGAAGTATTAGCAAGTTGGCGAACCTCATCTGCTACAACGGCAAACCCTCGGCCATGCTCCCCAGCTCTGGCTGCTTCTATTGCAGCATTTAGTGCCAGTAAATTGGTCTGGTCTGCGATGGCTTTGATTGATTCGAGTAACTTACTAATTGTTTTATTACTTTCATCCAAGCTTTCTAACAAGGAAGTGAACTCTGAAATATAGCGTGATGATATATCAAGATTATCAGCCAACTGTCGCATATCCGCACTGCACTGCTGTGAGGCTTCTGACGCCTTCGCCGTTTTATCTGTAGCATCACTGGCTGCAGATTGAACACCTTCGCCCTGACTAAGTAGGGACTCAAGTCCAAGACGATTATTTTCAACCTGAGACACAAATGCGGCGCCGCTCTGGATTTTCCCTGAAACATCTGACGCGATGCTCTGAACCAATGAAACAGGATCTTCAGAAAAAAAACGATCCAATAGAGCAGCTTTAGTTTCTAAATTCTGCAATTCGGTTTTATCAATCGCAACTTCATTCACATTCAATGCGTTTTTATTAAATCCAAACATAGTTTTACCTAAGTATAATCATTGCGATGCATCAAATTACTATCAGCATCTTCAACAGTATGTTTTGTAAAGCTTCCCCGTGCGCACCTAGAGATGGTAGAAGGTGTTACGAGTTATTTAAACTGAATATGGAAGCAAAAATTAACACCCGTTATCCACACTCAATACGTAACTTTCAGTCTAGCTACTTTTTGAAAATTTGCTCATCAATTATAAAAAATAAATTTAACTCATTTAGTGTTTGTACTTGAAGTAGCGAGGGCGTTCCAAAATTTGAAAATGGTGCCACAATATATAGCCGTTCAGTTATTCAAAGTGGCTATATATTGTGGCATTATGATTTTCTGCATAAGACAGACTCAGTAGGCATGACATTCCGTTCAAGCACTATTTTATACTACGACTGAGCCAAGACTCCCAATTCTCATTTTCTAACAACTCACATATCTGATAGCTGAAACTGATCGTTGACGAAGTTGAATCATTTAAGTGTTTACTCTCTTTTGCACCACTAAACTCATAAGCTCTACACGACTTTAGCAAATCTTTAGCCAAGTAGTCAGCATTCATAATATCTGTACTGGGCAATAAAATGATGAAGAACTCATCACTATATCGACATAATATGTCAGTATTTCTAAGCCTACTTTGGCAAACCTGTGCCAACTCTTTTATATATAGGGCGTGGGCTTGTTGTCCAAGAGTCTTAAGAAGGCTACCCTGAGCATCAAAGGTGAAGGATATGTTAGATACTGGAGTTGCATAACGCCTGCGCAACTCTGTACATTTCTCAATTTCTTTTTTAAATTGTGATGGGTTTAGACTACCCGTTAACGCATCCATTGTTTGAGCATCAATCAAGTCTTTAGATAATAACTTTACGTCCCTCATGATGACCGACATGACGGTACAAAATACGATCAAAGGTAACATGCTTTGGAATGTTAACATTGGTGTTGTATTAATATTACTCAGTATTAGAATAATGATACCTACCGCATTAGTAATATCTACTTTATTTGGACTCATACTAATATATGCAACAACACTTAGTACAAATAGCCAAGGTGAAATATTAATAATGGAATGATTGAAATTTGAGATTATAAACGCTATCCACAACAACAAAATAGGGATATATAGTTGATTTAACTGAAGATTAAATTTTGACGAAGTGCTTAGTATTTTAAGAGTGCTTGCTAAAGCTAGGGAAAAAACACTCCCAGATAAAATATAATTGTATGAGAAATGAAATACAGCTTGATAAATTCCTAGTAAGATTAATATATATATCGTTAGCTTTTCTGGGTTTACGAGTCTCGACATCATACAATACTCTCCAGAGAAAGAGGTATACTTATAGCTCGCTCAGCGCTAGCGTTTCTAGATAGGCTATATTGGGTATCACAGCTTCTTCACCATCTACTTTTACAATCACCGTATCAGCATTACCCTTCTTCTTTTTCGATTTTTTAATTAAATCACTACTGACTTTTACCAACCGAGGAATGCCTTGTGTCACAATAGCAAAGAAGGGTAATTTATGATGATTATCACCAATCGAATTAATCACGGCTATTCTTGCATTATTCGTTTTTTTATCTGGCTTCTGACCGTTTGCTATCTCATAAGAAATAACCGGAATATCGATCCCTCTCCATCGAACTATCCCAAGAAAATGCTCAGGTGAATCCATTGATTTGATCGGTTGTTGATAACCAACCACCTCAGCTACGCTGACGTTAGGTAACAACAATTGCTGATGGCTAACAGGTAAATATATACTAGCAATTATGCTCTGTGCTTCAGACAATTTTTTATCCTCTAATAACTTCGCAGTGTCATTTTGTATAATTTCAGCGACAACCAACTCGCTGTATTAGTGCTTTCGCTAAGGCTTGCGGCGATTCAGAATAATCACTGCAATCTATATCTATTATAGATTGTGGCATCGAACCATTAGCACATGTTTCCGGTTTTTGAGTCCAGATAGAACAGCCGTGTTTTTTCAGAGTAGGTGCTAATAATGAGCCATCATTGCCCATACCACTAAAAACAATGACATGACAATGAACTCCGTATTTTTGGAAAACATTTTTCAGTAAGTGATCTATTGAAGGCCCATAAGGTCCATCCCACGGATTCAATTTAATGTTAACACCAAAACTACCAAATTCTACTTCATTATCAACTGGTACAACTAAAACCTCACCCTCATTTATAACACTACCTTGCTCCATAGCTTTCAACTCTAACCTGGAGTGCCGCCCTAATACCTTGGTTAATACAGTAGAAAAATGGGCATCAACATGTTGTGCATATAAAAACCCGGCTTTGATCGAGGCCGGCAGCTCGTCTAAAAAGGCTTTAACTGCAGTAGGTCCACCTAATGAAGCCGCAAGTACCCAAACCTCTTCAGCAATAGTTTTTTCTTTTATATCTAAAGCAGGTAACAATTTCTCTTCGTCATTCTGATCTGTCAGACCCAATGCTAAAATTGAATCCTCAGACTCAAGTACTTCAACCTTGCCAAGATGCTCCTCTAACTTTGAAAATAATCGTCTTTCCCAAGAAATATACTGCTCATTTTGCTTAGGAGGCGCCTTTCCCAGACCAAATAGTACCGGGATATTTTCTTGTTCGATCAGTTGATCCAAGGCCTCAAATTCTATATCTTCATCGTCTAATTCCAAAATCCAGCAATTGACTTTTTGCACTCGATCTTCTAATTGGTCCTGAAATACTGTTGGCTCACAACTCAGCGCGACATTTATACCGTATGCTTCTAGTGCTTTTTGCAAGGCATGCCGTTGCAAAGCACAATCTGAAATAACACCAATATTAGGACGAGATTGCTCCTCTGCCATTAAAGAATAAACCGTTCAATGTTTTCTAATAAATCTTTTTCCTGGAAAGGCTTACCTAAATATTCATTTACGCCGATAGAAAAAGCCCTATCTTTATGTTTCGTACCAGTACGAGAGGTTATCATGATGATAGGAATATCTTTTAATCGTTCATCATGTCGAACCAATGTCGCTACTTCGAAACCATCCATCCTAGGCATTTCAATATCTAATAACATCAAGTCAGGTTTATGGTCTTGTAACATTGCTATGGCATCAACACCATCTCTCGCTGTTACTACATCATAGCCATTTCGTTCAAGCAGTCGAGTGGTGACTTTTCTCACTGTAACGGAATCATCGACTACCATGACAAGCGATAAACGAGTCTTTTTCACTTGCTCCAGTTGAGGCGCATCTACTACATCTAATCTCCCTGACATATCATCACGAATAAGCGCAGGTAAATCCAATATCACAACAACACTACCATCGCCTAGGATAGTTGCGCCTGAAGCACCATGTACATCAGAAAATTGAGGCCCTAAGCTTTTTACGACAATCTCACGGCTCCCCATTAGACTGTCTACTTGAAGAGCCATTGGTTTATCACCGCCTCTGACCAGTATCACGGGTAGTGGTAGAGGTTGTCCTTGTAACTTAGGGTGATGGCTGCCATGCAATAATTTACCTAAATACTGTAACTGATATTTTCTGCCTGCGTACTCGTATAATGGCGCATCCGGCTTATAATATTCTTCAAGTTCATAAGGGCTTACTCTTACTATCCCTTCAATGGTATTAAGAGGAATAGCATAAAAGTCTTCGCCGGTATTAACCATTAATGCTCGATTCACTGAAACAGTAAACGGTAGGCGAATTGTAAATGCTGACCCTTTACCTAGTTCTGAATCAATCTCTATCTCGCCACCCATCTGCTTTATTTCGCTGGCAACAACATCCATACCAACACCCCGGCCTGAAATTTGGGTTACCTTTTGCGCAGTACTGAAGCCAGGTAGCATAATAAACTGCATGATCTCATGACGTGTTAGTGTGACACCTTTTTTGACTAAACCTTGCTTGATCGCTTTTTCATGAACCACTTTATCATTAACACCAGCGCCATCATCCTTCATGGTTAACACAATATTTCCACCCTCTCTCATGAGAGATAAGGTAATTCTGCCGACTGCCGGTTTGCCTGATTTTTTACGTATACTAGCTATTTCAATACCATGATCTAATGCATTTCTAAGCATATGCTCAAGAGGAGCAACCATTCTCTCCAAGACAGAACGATCCATTTCACCTTCAGCATTCAGCGCATCAAATTCCACTTGCTTATCTAACTCTCCACCTATCTGACGCACTATACGTCTCAACCTAGGAACAACGGAAGAAAATGGAATCATCCTAGTTTTCATCAAGCCTTCTTGCAACTCAGAGTTAATCCGAGATTGTTGGAGTAAGAGTGTTTCAGCATCTCGAGATCGATCTGATAGTGTATCTCTCAAGTCTTGCAAATCAGAGGTACTTTCTGTCAATGCTCTGGATAGTTGCTGAATTGAAGAGTATCTGTCCATTTCCAGCGGATCAAAGTCAGCATAGTCGGGTCCATTTAAACCCTCTTTCTCAGTGGAGAAAAGTACTTGAGCTTCTGTCTCCATATCCATCCGGCGTAGTTGTTCGCGTAGCCGATCAATGGTTGCAGACATTTCTTCCAAGGTAAATCCAAAGTCACTTATTTGTTGCTCTAATCGACCTCTAGAAATACTTGTTTCGCCTGCTAGGTTCACTAAAGAATCTAATAAGTTTGCCGAAACACGAATTGTTTCCTGAGGAGCGGTTTTATTAACGCCTTTAGACGTGGCATTGCTTGTTTCTTTTGGACTTTCTGCTTCAGGTATTGTTGCTTTATTCTCAACTGCAGCAGTCTCTTTTGAAACTTTTTGAGCAGGCACTTCACTTGACCTTGCATCAGCGACAGCACTTTCAGATTCAGCAGCAGACTTCGCAAACGATTGAAGTCCATCTACAAGACTAAGTAAAACATCTTGTTTCTCAAGCACGGCACTTTTAAGATCCGATTCAAAGCGTTCATTTTTTTCTTGAGCAATTAATAAGCGAGCTTCTAGCTCGTGGCTCTCATCAGCGAGAGCTGCAATATTTGAAAGGCGAGCACCACCTTTTAAGGTATGTAATATTCTCTGAATTTCAAGGTTACAATCATTATTTGAAGGCGCTTTTGACCAGAGTGAAATTTGTTCTTCCAAGGCTTCAATTAATTCACTCGCCTCTTCAACAAACATTTCAACAACTTCGGCATCTACGTCATCAAATGAGATGTCATTTAGTAATGCACTACTTGAAGGAACTAGTACTTCTGACGCGTCAGAGCTTGATACTTTTTGATCAACACTAGTATCAGCTCTTCCGGACTGATTAACTTCTTCTATAATACTAGGAGCGGGTTTTACCTCTTCGCCATGAATCAGGCATTCCAACATCTCGGTAAGCTCTTGATATGCTTTTGATACGGATTTATAGAGTGAAGTGTGATCCGATATACCGCCATCAATCATATTTTCTAATTGGATATTAACAGCATCAGCCAAATCACCAATTGCGTCTACATCAGCTAATCGTGCACCACCTTTCAGAGTGTGCATTTCCCTTTGAAGTTCAACAACACCTTCTAGGCCATCCTCATCATCACGCCAATGTTCAAGATATTCGGCTGCTGCCGACAGTATATCTTTACTTTCATCAATGAATAACGGTAGCAAATCACCTTCAAAATCAGCCTCACTAATAATATTTTCAAGTACTTCGGGCTCTGGTTCGATTGCCTGAACTTTATCATCAACACTACTTTGGGCCGATGATGTATTCGTCATTGTTAATACTTGGGAAAGTAAAGCATCTGCGGACTTGACCGCGTCTCCATTCACGATGTTATCAACCATGATTGCTAAAGCATCATGGCAGTTAAGACAAAGCGAGACCATCTCGGTTGAGGCATTAAAATTTTCATTAACAATGGCTTCGAATAAGGTTTCCAACTCATGAGCTAAGTCACCAATCGGGTTAATTTCAGCCATCCGTGCCCCACCTTTCAATGTGTGGAGTTCACGTTGAAGCTCACCAACTAAGACAAGGTTATGAACATCATTTTCCCAGCGGTGTAGTAATTCACCAGTGTTGTGAATTATTTCCTGAGCTTCTTCTAAAAATATTTCTGCTAGTTCAGGGTCCAGGTTCATTATTTCAGCGCTAGAGAATTCGGTGTGCCCTACCACTACGGTATCTTCTTTCTCTATTGAATCATCAGGTTGTATCCCTGGTAATGCTTGCGTCAGGCTGGCAATCAATTCTGTATGAGGCACGCAAGGTTTAAACTGAGCCACGCTTTCAAGCAACCCAGTTAATGCATGCGCTGAATCATCTAGCAATCCCATCATTAGGGCTGGAATACTTAGCTTGGATTCAAGTAGTTTATCAAATACTATTTCCAATATATCAGCAAGATCTCCCATTGCGTCAATACCTGCTAAGCGTGCCGCTCCTTTTAGGGTATGTAAGTCACGTTGCAGTTGAAGTAATAAATGTTCATCACTATCGGGTTTTTCTTTAAGTTGCTCAAGTGTCGGTGAAATTCCTTTTACTAATTCTTTTGCTTCATCCAGGAATATCTCAACTAGCTCCTCATCCATCAACTCACTCTCTTCAGGTGTAGTTGACTCATCTATAGTTACTACTTCATCTTCTTTATCATTGGCTAAATACGATGGTAAAGCATCATCAAGCTCTTTTTCTAGTTCCTCTAACTTAACGTTCAAAGAGTCTGAGCCAGAGGTTTCTTTAGCCGCTAATTGCCCACTACTAGAAACATGTTGCCTCAAATCTGCGAGAAGTCTATTGTCTAGCTTAAGAGAAAGTCCTGCGGCTAATTGGTCCATCATATCTATTAGTGCATCATGCCCTCGCTTTATGTCTGTGAGAAATGCTGCGTCCGGACAACGTCCCTCTACATCGATACTGCCATAACAATCCTCTAGACATTCACATAATTCCGCTACACTATCAAGCCCTGCAACTTTCGCTCCGCGATGCAGTGTTTTCACTTCAGAAAACAGCTTCGTCAAGGCTTCACCTGAAACGGGATTATCTTGCCAGCCACATAAAATGTCCTCTGCATCTAGAAGAATATCTAAACCTTCTGTTAAGAAAATATTAACGATTTGAGGGTCTTGAGGCACATTATCAAGCGAAGACGTAGTGTTTTGTGTTTTTAGAACCTCTTTTTGAAGTGCCTCTAGTGAGCTTAAAAACTCATCAGTGCCTTCTACAATACGGTGCGGCGCAGAAGTAAGCTGCTCTATCCCTTGAAGAATAAGCTCCATCGCAGATGTGAGCATCCCAGCTATATCTTGGTCTATCGCTATCCCTCTTGCTCTTGCTTCTTTGATAAACGATTCAACAGGAATTGTAATCGCTGAAATAGGAGCAATATTTGCAGTATTTGCACTCCCTTTAAGCGTATGTAATGCTCTTGATAAATTATCATCAATTTCAATGGACTGCTTAGCTGTTACCTGCTGAATAAATTCAATAACACTGCTGACATGCCCTTTCGCTTCGTTTTGGAAAATGTCTAATAAAGCAGCATCTATTCCGACAACATTATCATCAAGTTCATTTTCAGTTTGTGTATCAACATTTAATTCTGTCTGAGTAGATTTTGATTTACCAATGACAGCGGCTAAAGGTTTAACAAAGTCTCCCGCGGATAAAGAAGTTGCTTGTTTTACAACGAATGCTAAATCAAAATTTGGAATAACTCTTTTTTCAAAACTGTCAATTAAACCGGGCATTGCTTGTACAACAAACCGAGCAAGGTCAGCAATGTCATCGTTCATCAACACCGAACCATCTATCACACGATTAAATAAATTTTCGATTGACCAAGCAGATTCACCAATAATATCGGCATTTACCATGCGGCCACTACCCTTGAGGGTATGAAAGGCTCTTCTTAACTCGGTTAAAGCATCTTGATCTTGAAAACCATCCAAATACACCGGCATATGGGTATCAATAGCTTCTAGAACTTCACCAGCTTCTTCAATAAAAATTTCTAAGATTTCATCATCTATCAAATCATCATCAAAATCAGCAACTGGTTCTGGTTCTGGTTCTGGTTCTGGTTCTGGTTCTGGTTCTGGTTCTGGTTCTGGTTCTGGTTCTGGTTCTGGT
>ENA-OSET01002231-OSET01002231.1-sediment-metagenome-genome-assembly--contig:-NODE-2231-length-18967-cov-5.700265_pt1 | contig 18967 bp, 10 predicted proteins | sample MGYA00237882_ERZ534229 | MGnify/ENA primary metagenome ERZ534229 (study PRJEB26408, sample SAMN06266212) | sediment metagenome | isolation source: Hudson Canyon methane seep mesocosm | place... | reverse complement strand
AAATTAATGACCTATGAACGTATCTGATATAACTTAATATAAGTTTATGCTAGTTTTATACTTTTGATGGGATGTGAAACACTTTACACCCTCTTAAATGTATTTTATATTTAAACGAAAGACCTTCTTGACTACCAATTATTGAATAATCAAATCTTCTTGTTATAAATTCTTTGTGTAATGCTGCTAGATAAAATGCTTTAGCACTTGTCCAACCGGAATTCCCTACTTGCTGGTTAAAGCAATCAACTAATTCTAAATCTGTTAAAGAGCCAAACCTTTCTGTGAACTCCTCGAATAATTTGTTTTTTTTCATTTTGTAATTCCGTTAAGTTAAAATCTGATTTTTTGCCAATTTCCTGGATTGTCAAACTTTTGATAGTCGATTTCGTCTTCTAATAAAGCAAATCGCCATGAAGCGAAACCAATTTCACACATCCCCTGCTTAGTATATAATTTTGGATTGTGAATATGCTCTAGATACACTATATCCCATTTTTCGGAATAGGCTCTTACCGTGTAAGTTTTATCTCCGTTTGGGAATCTTGATTTAGGCAGCTTTTTCTCAAAATCTGAGTTCATACAAAGTACCTTATCTCCTATTTTTAATCGCATAATAATTTAGTTTTTAGGTTTGTTTTTATTAATATTTTGAATGATACTCTAGCTAGAGTTTCCCTTTTGAGAAGCGCCCTAATAAAGTTTTTTGATAATCTCTCATTTGTCCAACTTTATGTGACAATGTTCCACCCGATTTACGTGCTACATTTAAATAAACATCCAATTCAAAAATTAAATCACCCCACAACTCAAGAACTTTTTTTGATTGTATTGACCTATTAATTTCACTAAAATGCCAAATGTAAAACCAGATTTCATTTCTACCGGGTAATGGTTCATTTCTGATTTCTTCTAAATGCATTGAGCTTCCCATTGAACAAAAACCTCTTACGGTATATGTTTTTCCTTTTTTCGGGAAATTCATAAACATTACTTGTGGATCTCGAACACTGAAAGCATCGTTTACACAAAGCACCTTATCTCCTATCTTAAATTGACTTTTCGATTTTTCCATCTTTGTATATTTCAGCATTAATTTTAACTCGTTGATTCCATTGCGATATTTTTCGTAGCCACTTTTTTTCTGCTCTAAAACTAGCAGAACACATACTTGGCATAGCAAATCGAATTATTGCTGAATGCTCTTCAAGACTTCTTGTATTTAGAGTAAATCGCTTGTTTTCTTGATCACGTTCTTTCATAATAATAGCGATTTTACGTTCATAATACTGTCGAGGAAAATTTTCTGTATATGTTGTTTCAAAAGCTGAAATTACCTTTTGTTTTTTCTCGTTTTGTTCTCGCCATGCAGCATGAGCTACAGCAGCTCGATTTGAAACAAATCGGTAGGGTTCTTTTAATGGAAATGGAGTGCAATTGATTTCACGACTTCCGTCTCGATAGAAAATTTCGATTGGAATATGGTCATCTAGTAGCCAAGAATGCTCGACAACTTCACCGCTAATGGTTCTAATTTCTTTGATTTCTGATTTCATCTCTTTCATGTTTAAATAAATTTAAACACCAAGAACAATGTGTAAGGAATACCTTTGTTTTTAAGCAGATTGCTTCACATTCTATCCACCGTGCCCTGGCAGGATCGGTTGGCATACTCAAAGTAACTCTTGATGTATTGGTTGTACAAATAAATAAAACGTTTGTGACAGTTTATGTCAAAAACTATGCATCAATATAATTTAGGGATAACCTATTTAATTTTTAGACGGTTGTCTCACATTTTATTCCACCGCGCCTTGATTAAAGATCGGTTGGCATACTTAAAAGTAACTCTTGATGCACTACAAACATAATAAAATTTGTTAATAATCAATCGTAAATAATCTGTTTTAAAACTTTAAAAACCAAAAGAGCAATTTTTTTCCAAGGCAGAACCGAATAAAAAAAAGATAAATCGTAGATTCGACATACATATGAATAAACTAACAGTAATAGACTTTTTTTGTGGAGCAGGTGGATTTTCCGAAGGTTTCAGACAACAAGGTTACAAGATTGAAGCTGGATATGACCATTGGAGACCAGCAATAGATTCTTTTAACCATAATTATGGAACATCCTCAAAAGTGACAAACATTTTAGATTTTAAAGAATCTATTGAAAAAATTGATGAATTACCGAATACAGATGTCATTATTGGATCACCCCCTTGTGTTTCATTTTCAAGTTCAAATATCTCGGGTAAAGCAAATAAAGAATCAGGAGTTCTACTTACAAAAGTATTTTTGAGAATTGTAGCTGTTAAAAAATTCCAGCCAAATTCAACTCTTAAGGCTTGGTATATGGAAAATGTAGCAAATTCGAGAAATTATTTAGCTGACTATTACACTTTCAATGATTTAGGACTTGGAGAATGGGCTAAAAAACATCGTTTAAGTCCAAAAAAAAAGGCAATAATTTTAAAAGATAATCAGCCATTAATTAACTCTGCAGATTATGGTTCTTATCAAGCAAGAAAAAGAGCAATATCTGGCGAAATAATTAAGCTTCAAAAGTTAGTTATCCCAAAACCAAAAAACTCTAGAGAAAACACAAGTAATTTACCAAAATGGAGGTCATTAGGAGAACTTCTTAAAAAAATGCCTTCTCCCACTGAGCAGAATTTGAAAAAAAGAATAACAGATCCTATTTACAATGAAATCAAATTAACTGTTTCTAAATTAACTGATCATTTCTATGATTCTGGTTTATATAAAAGTGAGTGGAAACAATCGGAATATTTAAAAACGAATCATCCATATATGGGAAAAATGTCATTTCCCGAAAACCTAAATAATCCAAGTAGGACAGTTACAGCAACTAAATCTGGTACATCTAGAGAAGCTTTGATTTATAAATCTGAATATAGCAGATTAGGTAATGGCGAATATAGGAATCCTACTATTCGAGAAATTGCAAGTGTAATGGGTTTCCCATATACATATCAATTTTTAGGAACTGAAAACAGCAAATGGAGACTTGTAGGTAATGCTGTCTGTCCGTCAGTAAGTAGAGCATTTGCTTGTGAATTAAAACAAATATTAGAAATTCCAGCTATTGAAAAATTAGCTTTAATAAAGAAACCAAACCTAAAAGATATTCCTAATCTAAATACATTCATTGAAAAAGAATTTAATAAGCAGCCCAAAAGAAATAAAAACTCAAGGTTTAGAAGACAGCCATTAAAAGAGGGAAATATGACCGTAACATTATCAAACTATGATATTGTTAAAAATAATAAACCAAAAAACAAATGGTTTACTTCAATACAGTATGGCACAGGAGAAGGGTTTCCTACACAAAAAGTTAGAAACGAATACTATAAAGAGATTGAACCAATTATTTTAAAGATTAAAGAAGGTGAAAATTTTCTAAAAATCATTAACAATGGTTTTACTGAAAAAATAGGAACTTCGGAAGAAATGCAAAAGTATTACGAATTACAAGTTTCAAATTGTTCTGTTTCGCAACCTACTGAATTAGTTGAAGAAATAACTTACATATTGAATCAAATTGAATTTGAACAAAATGAATTTGAACAAAACGGAACATTAATTTTTAAACACAAAAATAAAATACCAGTTAGGCAATTATTTGCTCTCTATGCAATTAATAAAATTTCTAGTACAGTTAATTCTAAATAATGCCTGTAACCTTTCTACCATACAATCCAATTTCGGCATTAGATAAGATAATCACTAAAGAAGATGATTCCCCTTTGCAAGGAGAAATTAATATTTATAAAAAATTATTCACTGATTTAAATATTAGTGAGGATGATTGGTATGTATGGCACGATTTAAAATTGCCATCACATTCGGATAGTTATAATTATTATAAAAAGACTAGTGCTCAAATTGACTTTCTAATCTTATGTAAAGAAGGGTTATTGGTTTTAGAAGTTAAAGGTGGCTCAATATCAACTAAAGAAAATGATTTTTTTTATGGTAAAATGTTTCAAAAAAAAATGAAACAGAATCCTTTTAAACAAGTTGAAGGATATAAATTTACCCTAAAAGACAACTTATTAAACAGTTTTAAAAATTGTTTTTTTTGTGATGCAGTTGCATTACCACACGTTAATTATGAGTTTAAATCTAAACTTATTGATTCAAATTTACTTTGGACTGAATTTACCGCAAAAGAATATGACAATTCAATTGAAAAATTCATTAAACACACTTTTTCTTATACTAAAAAAAGGCATAAAAAACACTTTCGTACATACTCAAACATATCATCCAAAGAGATTAATGCAATAAAAAATATTCTCAGTCCTATAGTAAATGATAAAAATAAGTATGATACCAATGATACATTAAAATGGCTTGGAATACAAAATATTGAAATTCTAGAAGGATTGAAAAAAAATCCAAGAATTATGATTGAAGGACCTCCTGGAAGCGGAAAAACGACTATCGCCAAAGCATTTATAGATAAGCAAATTGGAAAAAAAGGTATATATATATGTTGGAATAATTTGTTAATGCACTATACCAAAAACACATTAAAAGTACGAGACAACACAAAGGATATAGAAGTGACTACTTTTTTTAGATTCATTAAAAAACATAATCCTCAAAAAACATATGCCGAAATCACATTACTTTCGGAAGAACAGTTCTATCTGTTACTAAAATATACACTTGCCAATCTAGAGAAAACAAATTTTTATGATTTTATTGTTATTGATGAAGGACAAGATATTTTTGATAGAGGGTTGGATTTATTTTTAAATAAGTTATGTGGGTATAATGAAAATGGATTAACAAATGGTAACTCGTTGGTATTATATGATATTGATCAAAGCTATTCATTAGGTGGCAGGTCAGTTAGTGAACTAGCGGACCTTTTAACAGAGTATTTCACTCATTTTAAATTAAATGAGATAAAACGGAGCGCTCAAAACCCAGATATTCGATTATTATCTTCAGTTATTTTAATAAATCCGAAAGAAATTTTGATTGAAAACTTCAATAAAACATATAGCAATATTGTAATTAAAAAGCACTCTTCCTTATCTAAAGTTAAAAAACACTTAGTTAAAAATGTTTTAAACTCAATTAGACAGCAAAATTCATCCCTTAAAGGGACAGATTGCATAATACTAATAGAATCTAAGCTATTAAGAGGAGAATATTTAGGTCATCCAGATATGCATTACGAATTAGAAGTTAAAGATATTGAAGAGTTAACCGAAAAAAACATTACAGATACAGCAAATAAATTAAGATATACATCTATTTTGAAGTATAAAGGACTTGAGAGTAAAAATGTATTCTTAGTAATAACAGAACCTTCGGACTATAATAAATATGAGCTTTTTATTGGGGTAACGAGAGCAATAAATAATGTTGAGATAAATATTGTTTGCTAATGAAAGTTATTAATCAACATATAAACAAATATATAGATGCTTTTATAGAAAATCCAACTAATAGTTTAGAAAGTGTTTTTTCTGAAATAAATAAGGATGAAAAAGTTAGATTAAAAAGGTTATTAATTTACATTGATAAAACACTGGATAATATTGCTTTTTCTGAAAACTCAGAAATAAACTATCTACACCTTCATATTGAAAAAGATTTTGATTTTAATGATAGAGCATTAATCCTAGAGTTTCTAGTATTAAAATACTTTTTTTATTCTTTAGAAAATGATAAATCTGAAATAGCTAATAAGACAATACAAGATAATATTTCACATCTAGAATGTGAAATAAAAAACAATCAAATACCAGCTAATGCAAGCGGAAAGAATGGTGGGAATCGAATTTATAAAAATTGGAAAAATAAAAAGGATGAAAAGAGAACTGAGTTAAAATTTAATAAAGCTATTCTTTATACTAACAAACTACAAGTGAATACTCTCGTTAATACCTTAACTAGGTATTCTACAGAATGTATTGAAAAGTTTAAATCAAAACAATTTGGGGTCAAAATTGAAGATGTAAATGAAGATAGAACTTATGTTGCCATCAATAAAGAAAAAACATTAAATCAAATAGATGAAATAGATAATATCGTAGACAATTTGGAAAACATTATCCTTTTTGATAGCGAAAGTAAATCAAACTTCATCAATTTTAATCTAAAAGAACTAATTGAATGGAACAAAGATGGTGCATCATTCAAAAATTTAATAGTTATAACTTTTGGTAAAAAGAAAGTAAATATAAATAGCCTAAAAAATAAATTAAAACAAGTTGAATTTAAGTTTAATACAGAAAAAAATAACTCGACAAGACGTTATATCATTACAAATTGTGAAGTCAATCATTTAATAAAAGAAGATACTAAAAAGTCACTGAAAATAAATTTTTATGGTAATGAAAATAATACCTTTTGGGATAGCTTTTTATCAGAAACTCAAATACATGAAAATTTATACGAATTAATCTCAATAAAAATGAGAAACATATATTCGTTAGTTTTAAATGATAAAATAAAAGAAATTGTACTTGATTGTATCTTTGATGATAACAAAGAGTTAACTCTTATTTCAGAAACTACACAGCAGGAATTTCCTGATGAACTTAAAAGTGTATTAAAAGAAAATCTGTCTAATACATTAGACTACATTATTAACTCATCTTGGAAAGATGAAATTAAATGTCTGATTAACGAAAACACAACTCTAGTTATTTCAAATGAATTCTTAGAAAATAATATATTAAAAAATGAATTAAAGAAAGAACTAGGGCTTTCACACTCTAACAAATTAATCAATTGGGAAGATTTAAATTCAGCTGCTACTCAAAACTTAATAATTATAAATTATTTAGATCCTGGTCATTACCCTTACTACTTTTATCCGAACATAATTGAAATACCTGCAATAAATTCAAATGGGTTATTTCTTAACCTATTCTTTAAAAACAAGTATCAATGGGCAAACTTCAATAACAACAATGATTATTTCAAACTACTTAACCATCAAGTAAGATCTGACTATTTCGATTGGAATACGGTTAAAAACAAAGTAAATAACCTAAGACCTACAGTAAAAGAAAAAACTTCTTGGGATATAGAAAGTTCATATGTTAATAATGGGAATAAAGAAGTGATAAGAATTAAGCTCTCATCCGAAAATAGACCTCATAATTATTACACCTCAGACTTATTTATATATAAATCTAATGATATAAATAAAGTTGTAAGAGCAATAGACTTATTGGCTCTAAACCCAACTGAAATACAGAGCTTAGATGATATTATAAATGCGCTTCCTATATATGATAAACTAGCAGATGTAAACAAACAAGAAGAAGAATTAGATGTTATTCGTAAAAAATTCAATTTTACAGACGGTGAGGATGCTGGTCGTCTATGGAAAGTTCTATTAAAGCGTAAATCAGAAGACAAAGGGAAAGAGTCTTTGTATACTGAAATTCAAGAATTATTAGGCCAAAAGAACCTTAAGATGGTTTCTTTTCAACATTTTGAAAATCATTGGATAAACCCTGAAAGTAAATCGTTAGCACCTATAGTTAAAAAAGTATTTTTATCAATTTGTAATTACCTAAATCTTCCTAAAACTTATATTATTCTGATAAGTAGAATTAAAAATAAAACAAAGCAAACTACCAGAAATAACACAAGAAAAATAAATCTTTTATTTAACGATTTATTTGATGATGGTTGTTTTGATGATATTTCAAAGACAAGAGAAATACTAAATACAAAAAAAGAGTATTATCAACAAAACCACTCTTTAGAAGAGTTGGGTATAGATGAAAATCATTTACTTGAAAACCTGGTGGCATTAGTAGAGTTAATTAACCCTGAAATAAGCTTGCAAAAAGTGGATTCAATTGAAAGTATCAATTTATGAGTATAATAAACGAAAAAAGAGAATCACTTGAAAGATTTATAAAAGAGCAAACTTTAGGTCCAGGAATAAATGGTTTTAGATTCATTGATATTGAAAATGAAGATTTTCAAAAAACAAAACAAGATAAACTAAAACCTATTGATTATGCTAATGAAATAATAGACATTGTTCCTGCAGCAGTATATAGCACTGGCATACTATTCCCGCAAGATAATAGTAAAACCTGCACAGAAGGGATTGTTCTTGATAACAATGAAGGTGATGATGAAGAAAATGAGTCAGAAGAAACAAGTTCTCAGAATAAAAGCACTGATAATATTGAAGAAACAGATACGATAGCACTCGATCAAATGTTTCCTAAAACAATGGGGTTCACTTGCTGCCTTGATAGTGGTTTTTTAGAAAATGAAAAATTAGAAATCAAACTCAAAGCAAGATATTATAGTAAGTTAAAAAGAAAAAAAGATGCTGTATTTAACAATAGATATGGGGTGAATTGTGAATTACCTTTCAAAATAATTAATCAATTCATTATCAATCATCAATTAAATAGCTTTCATTTAAAAGAGGTAAATGGAAATTTATTTTTACTCATCAAGTATCTTAATTCTGAAGAAATTTCTCAACTAAAAGCTAGAATTAGAGAGATTCAAAAAGAAATTTCTGAAGAAATTTTCTCTGAACATAAACACGCTTTTTCAAATAACCGATTTTTAACAAAAGGAAAAAGAAATTTAAGCAGTTTAAAGTCAACCATTTTTAATGATTTAAAATATAAAATAACAGATGTAAAACAAAGGAAATCTCTTTATACTATTTCTCAAAAAATAGAGACTCTAGAAAACACTATTAGTCATTTTGTAGATTTACTAAATGTAAACGGTGGAGGATTTGGATTATGGCAATCAAAATTAATTACGAGAATTATATCGATCAAAAATGTTAATTTCCCAAAAAATAAGAATAAAGTTTCCTTCTTGTATAAAGATTTAAATAAGGATTTTATTGTTTCTGATATAGATGGGAATATTATTAGTAATGGCTTAACAGATGTTTATCAGAATGAAATAAGTAAAGCAGACGGCAAAGCTTCACTATCATTAAACCTACAGTTTAGTAGAGATACAAGAAACTCAAAAAACTCAAAAAAGATTTTTGTAAAAGTTCAGTTAATTAATACGAGTACTCCATTTACACAAGAAAAAGATAGCTCTAGATATTATTCAACTTTTAATGAAAAAGTAAATGAGAAATGCTTTTTTGGTGTTAAACTATCAATTACTAACAAACACCTTATCCCATATAACGAATTAAGTATAGATACCTCTAAAAAGAAGTATTCAGAAGACGAAACAACTAATTACATTTATAGACAATTTGAAGATTTTGGTATAGGTCACGGTTGTTCTGTAAAGTGGAATAAAAAGCTCAAAACCATTGAGTCGGAATATATTCCTATTTGTGACACTCCAGATGTTGACCCTACACCTAGAAACAAATCAAAAGATTTAATTATAGACAATACTGGGAATTACAAAAACCGATTGTTTTTAGAAAATTCGAAGGCACAACAATTTAAATGGCTCTCAACTTTTTCTGACGCAAAAAATGAAGAGGTCATTAGTGGATTAAATGCTTTTGTTGACGCCTATGGAAATTGGATAAAAGACAAGAGAAATGAATTAAATGAGCAAGAAAAAACAATAGCCAATCAAGAACTGGATAAATGCTATCGGGATTATGAACGAATGAAAGAAAACATTAATACACTTCTTTCAAATGAAATAAACATAGAATCCTTTAGATTAATGAATTCTGCTATGTTTATGCAAATATGGCACTCTGTTAATACTAAAAAAAATAAAGTACTTCCAATAATGGAAGATGTAAATTTTTCAAACTTCAATGCCGACTTTTATAAAAAAGCTAGTGACAAATTATTTTCGGAAACAGAATCTGCTTCTTGGAGAGCCTTTCAATTGGCCTTTATTTTATTGAATTTAGACGGTATTTTCAAAGTCGAAGATGACCTTTACTGGAATAAAAGAAATGAATATGTTGACTTAGTTTGGTTTCCAACTGGTGGTGGTAAAACTGAGGCATATCTTGGGTTAATCGCTTTAACTATAATAAACCGTAGAAAACTACACAAAGAATGTGGTGGTGGTACTGCGGCAATAATGAGGTACACATTAAGACTATTAACATTACAACAGTTCCAAAGAGCTACTTTGATGATAATGGCATTAGAACTAATTAGAAGGTGGGATGTATCTGTTTTAGGAAAAGAACCAATTAACATAGGGCTATGGGTAGGAAATAATTCAATTCCAAATAAACTTACATACAGAGCTAATGATAGAAATAAAGATTCTTTACAATATGAATTTGAAAAACTAAATGATGTTAAGGAAAAAGAGAATAAAATTCCTTTTAATGAATGTCCTTGGTGTAATTCAAAAATAATTGGAGATACAATACCTGATAATACGGACAATATTTATGATAAAGACCGATTACATTTAAGGTGTTCAAATAATATATGTTCTTTTTCATTTGGAAAACGAGTTTCAAAAAGAAGACCAGATCAAGGTGCTATACCTGTTAATCTTTGTGACGAATCAATATACCAACACCCTCCTAGTTTGCTTTTTGGAACGGTTGATAAATTCGCACAATTAGCTCATAAGGTTTCGAATTCAGATAAGTCAAGAAACAAAGATTCTAGAAGATTATTTGGAAGAGGAAATTGGGAAAATGGAAAACCTACAGATGGATATTTTCCTCCAGATATTATTATTCAAGATGAATTACATTTATTAAATGGTCCTTTAGGTTCATCCGTAGCGTTATTTGAATCGGCAGTTGACCAATTATGCACAAGAACAGATGGTACAAGGCCTAAAGTAATATCATCTACGGCAACAACTAGAAATACTGGTCTTCAAATTGCAGCATTATTTGATAGAAAAGTAAATCTTTTCCCAAAACAAGGTGTAGAATGTGATGATTCGTTCTTTGCATTTTACAAAAGGTCGTTCCTTAGTAATGATAAAGAAGATTTTATTTTCGAATCCAAAAGACGGTATGTAGGTATATTGCCAACAGGAAGAACTCAAATTTGGATGCAAATGAGATTAGCTGCTATAACAATGACCCATAGAGCTTTGTTTGAATTAGACCAATTAGGGGATAATGAAAGTATAGATTTTGAAAAATATGATTCTTTTGAAAAATCTATGGATTATTTTCATACTATTATTTCTTATTTTAATAGTCTAAAAGAAGTTGGTAAAACTCAGTCCCAAGTACAGTCTTACATTTTAAAAGAAGTTCGTAGGGTTTTCAATAGAGTAATTAGACCGCAAAAACTACTTCATTCTTTATATACTTATGGTCCAATTGAAGAATCCGAATTAACAGGAAGACTCTCTGGTGAAGAGGTGAAAAATGAGCTTGAAAAAGTAGAAGAAAAATGGAAAGCTTCATTAAGATTTGCTCACATAAAAAATGATGAAATAAATAGAGGTAATGTTCCTCCTGAATTTTTGGTTGCTACAAATATGATTTCTGTAGGAATAGATGTTTCTCGCTTTAATTTAATTATTATGAACTCTATGCCTAGAAATACAGCCGAATATATACAAGCTAGTAGTCGTGTAGCAAGAGATTCTTATGGTTTAGTACTTACAGTTCATCATCCGTTTAGAGCAAGAGATATTTCTCATTATGAGAAGTTTATAGAATTTCACAAAAAAATGTACAGTTATGTTGAACCAATATCGATAACTCCATTTACATCAAAGTCTGTTAGCAGATATTTAGGATTATACTTAGCTACAATGTTGCGTCATACAACTGATTTTGTAGTAAGAGCCTCTGCATCAAATATTTCCAGTTTAACCGATACAGATGTTAACCATATAATTAGGCAACTAACAACTAATTTTGATAATCGTATTATTAAAAACAAAATTTATGATAAGGAAATTCAGAATCTTCTGAAGCCACAAAACCTTGAATTTATAAAAACTTGGATAGATAAAGCTTTTATTGAGTGGAAAACAGAAGCCTCTAAAGCTCTTGCAGATAATAAAACATTTGTTTTTAGTAATAAATCAAAAAGAACAAATGCTAACCAAGAACAATTATATGTTGAACTAGATGCTTATGAAGGTGATATTCATAGTAAAAAATGGCAGATACCAATGTCTTTAAGAGTTATTGAATCTGAAGCAGCCATAAAAATTAATTCAAAATGAAAATACTAAATCAATCACAATATAATCAAGGAATAGGTAAGTATAAACTTCTATCATCAAATGCTGGCGTAGGTTCCATTATAACCTCAAAATTAGGTTCATATGCCCTGATATTAGACATTAATAAATGGAAGTTTATAGAATGGGCTAATAGAAAAATTTCCATCATTAGAGAAACTGAATCGGATAACCAAAAAATCTATAATCGAGTACAAAAAGAAATAAACAATAGAGGGCTACTAATCGTAGACGATAAGAGATTTGTAGAATTCTTGAAAATTGAAAAACAGCTAGAGTCTTTAGTTTGTTTGATTGACATTCCCCATATGTCATTAAATGATAGTTTTAATACTCCTAATTGGAAAAATCACCCAATAAAAACTGCACTTGATCGAAATGAAGAAGAAGGTAAGTCTTCTGATTATATGATAAATGCAACTCATTTCCCAAAATGGTTTACAAACAGGAAAGGTCATCTTAAAAAAATAAATGATTGGAAAGAAATTTGGAGAAAAGAATGTCAAAAACAGGGGGGTATTTTAAAAGATTTCCATTTTGCTCCTCCAAGAGATGGAAACGATTTTAAACGTGAGTTTAAATCGAAAAATATGGAAGGTACTCTTGTGAATAATAGGGTGTATCAACCTTTAAATCAAACAAACATATTATTAATTTGTCCGAATGGTCATTTATCCGATATACCTTGGTCTAAATACTTAAATTGGAAACTTAATCACAGAAATGAAGACCCTGAAGCTAAAGATTTATTAGGTTATGATGGTTGTTGTACAAAACCAGAATTAATTTGGACTGAAAGCAAGAATAAATCTGAAGGGTATGGGAGTATTTATATTCATTGTAATAATTGTGGTTCAGGTAAAGACCAAGCTTTTAAAGTTAATTTAGAAGGTATAAACAGTATTAAACCAAAATGTAAAGGAGAAAAGCCTTGGGAACAAGAATTAGATAGTTTTTCAATTCCAAATGAAACCTGTAATCTCAAACCCGAAGAAGGAATGCGGATTTCATTAGTAACTGCAAATAATGTTTATTATGCTAGTGGTTTTTCAAGCTTATATATTCCAATGCATCTAGCAGAGAATAAATCAAAAGAATTGATTGATGCTTTAATTGTATGTAATGATAAATTTAATCGAACACTAGGCACAAAATTTGAGAAATCAAAAGAAGAATGGTTTAATAAAAATGTTGATGAAGAGTTTTTAGAAATAGACTGTGGCATAAATATCTCAGATTTATCATTTTCGATTAATGAACTTATTTCAAAATTGGGAACTGAGTTTAATAATGATTGTACAGATGATAATATAGATAATTTCGAAAACTACAGATGGCAAGAATATCATTGTTTTACACAAAATCCTTCAAATGAAGATGATGGATTGAAATTCACTGACATTGAATTGTCCAAGGAGTTAAGCACTTACTTTTCCAAAGTTCAACAAATTGAAGAATTAAAAGTTACACAAGTTCAACTTGACTTCACTAGAGTTCAACCGAGAGATAGAATAGTGAAAAACGGCACAGTTGAGTATTCCAAAGAGGCTAAAAATATTTTTTCAGAAGAAGCAAATAAACTCTTTATTTTACCTGCAAATGAATCTTTAGGTGAAGGTTTATTTTTTCAATTCAATCAAGAAAAAATAGATGAGTGGATTAATTCAAATGAGAAGGTGTTATCTGAAAGGTTTAAACGTTTTATGCAAGAACCAAATATTGATATTCAGGGAGCAGCAACAATGCGGAAAATATATAATAATGGCATTAAACATTTTTTAATTCATAGTTTTTCTCATATGATTATGCGTGAACTTGAATTCTCTTGCGGATACCCAACTGCAAGTTTAAAAGAACGTTTATACATATCAAATTACCCTGAAAAACAAATGTCAGGTGTTTTAATATATACAGCAGAAGGATCAGAAGGAAGTATGGGAGGTTTAGTTTCACAAGGGGAACCTGAAAGGATATCAGCAATCATGAAAAAAGGATTAAAAAGAATGGAAAACTGTTCTTCTGATCCTTTATGCTGGGAGTCTGAAGGTCAGGGTATTTTTGATCTGAATTTGGCTTCTTGCTTTTCTTGTTCACTGGTTTCTGAAACTGCTTGTGAAGAAATGAACTTAGGGTTGGATAGAAGAGTGTTAGTTGATGATAAATTTGGATATTTTATGGGTAAGAATAAATAGCCAAAGCCATACACATTTGCAATTCGCTTCAGCCAACACACAAACCCAAAATTGCAAAAGAGTATGCCTCAACTCTAATATTTAATAAATTACTAGTGTCAAATCAGTGTCCCCTAACCTATTTCGTTACGTATTTCATTTATAATCAAATCTCTACAAATAGGGTTCTAGAGGGGGGTAAAAAGAATCGGTTTCGGGGGGAGGAATAGTGTCTCTACCATAGTAAACGCACAAGTAAACTATTATTATTTTTTATCTTGTGATATAATTCTCCTAGATTATGAAAAATATACTTTTCCTTCTCCTATTTGCTCCAATCTATGCGTTTGGGCAATCAATACCAGAAATTGGTGATTATTACCAAGGTGGTTACGTATTTAAAATTAATTCTAATGGAAGTGCTTATATTGCATCGAACATTGATTTAGGTGGGAATACATTCTCATCTGCTATAGGAATATGTAATGCATATACATCTGAAGGTTACAATGATTGGTATTTACCTTCTGTGGATGAATTACAATTAATGTGTCAAAATATAGGCCCAAACTCATCTCAAGACGTCGCTGATATTGGCCCAACTAATTACTGGTCATCAACTACTTATATTGGGACTCTATCAAAAACAGTCAACTTCAACACTTGTGGAATTAGTAATAACTGGCAGTATGATAATTTCATGATAAGAGCTATTAGAACTGTATACTTTGTTTACGGTTGTACAGATGAATTAGCTTCTAACTACAATCCTTATGCAGATATAGAAGATAATGGTAGTTGCGAATTTGAATGTCCAATAAATGATTCTGGAGAAGTTTATAACGTAACATTTGATTCTGATGGAAATCTTATAACAAACTGTTACTATTGGGTTTGGATAAATGGTCAATATTCAGTTGAGCAAATGACTCAAGTGTATAATTATGATTGTTCTTGTGTTGACAATCCCATACCTGGCTGTATGGACATAGAAGCTATAAATTTCGACTCACTTGTGACACAAAATGATGGGAGTTGTGTTTTTGCTGGTTGCACCTATTCACAAGCCTGTAATTACAATCCAGACGCTGTTGAAGATGACGGAACGTGTATTATGCCCCCTGAAGGACTTAATTGTGATGGAAGTTGTGTTGATTTAGATCTAGATGGAGTTTGTGATACAGATGAAATTTTTGGTTGCACAGATGACACAGCCTGTAATCATAATGAAGAGGCAACTGAAAATGACAACTCCTGTGTTTATCCAGAACAATATTATAATTGTTATGAACAATGTATAAACGATGTTGACGAAGATGGAATTTGTGATGAATTAGAGGTCTATGGTTGCACCTATTCACAAGCCTGTAATTATGATGAGAATGCAACCGAAATAGATTATTCATGTATTTTCCCCGAACAATTCTATGACTGTCAAGGGCAATGTTTAAATGACGTTGATGAAGATGGAATTTGTAATGAACTAGAATTATATGGTTGTACAGATATGTACGCTTCAAACTATAACACTGATGCTACTGAAGACGACCAATCGTGTCAGTATAACTTATATCCAATAAGTGATTCATTATTCCTTAACTATCTGATCACAAATTACCCAATAACTATAATAAATGATTCTTTGAATATTCTAGCAACAAACAATATAACAACTATAAATCTTGATTCACTGGATTTGACAAATATTGATGGAATTCAATATTTCGATGACCTCCTCTCACTTGATATTGATGCTCCTTATATGTTCATGTACAGCTTTGGAAACGACACAAATAAACTTTTTAATTTACCAGAATTGCCAAGTAATTTAATGCACCTTTCGATTCAGTATAGACAAAACATTGTATTACCTGAATTACCTAATAGCTTAAGATCTATTTACATAAGAGGTTGTAATCTAACTAATTTACCAGAAAATTTACCAGACAGCCTTAGTGTGTTACACTGCCCTGATAATCATCTAACTGACATCCCTATTTTGCCAGAGAGTCTTAATACATTTTACGCTTGGGATAATAATTTTGAAACAATAGATTTATCTATTGGGTTAAAAAGTGTAATCCTTTCAAGAAATTATTCTTTATCAGATATTGGTAATCTTCCTCCAGAACTAAGACAACTTCGACTAACAAGTTGTCCAATAACATCTATTCAAACTCTCCCTAACAATCTACGTGAACTTGATCTATGCCACACAAATATTAATTATTTACCTGAATTACCTGAATCATTAGAGGAATTATACATTCAAGGAACTCCACTTATAAATCTACCTAATCTTCCAGATTCTCTTGAAATTCTAAGTTTCAATACTAACGCTTCAAATCATCATTTTTATATTGAAGAATATAATGCTTTTATCCCTGAGATAAATAACCCAATAGAGTGTGTTAACTATTACCCAACACTTTATGAAAATCAACTAGGAGATTTCCCTCATTGTACTCAAGAAGGTTGTACTTCTGAAAATGCTTTAAATTACAACCCTCAAGCATATATTGATGATGGCTCCTGTATATTCTCAGGCTGCTCATATCCTACAGCTTGTAATTTTAATGAAATTGTTAGTGTTGAAGACGGATCATGTCTATTTGCTGATTATTTATATTGTGAAACCTGTTCAGGAGAAACAGATGGAACTGGAACTATAGTAGTTAATGATTCTGATAATGATGGAGTTTGTGATTGGAATGAGGTATATGGATGTTCAGATTATACCGCGTGTAATTTCAATGAACTTGCAACTGAACAGGATTTCTCATGTGTTTATCCAGAACTTTATTATGACTGTTTTGGTCAATGTATTAATGATTCTGATAATGATGGAGTTTGTGATGAATTGGAACTCAATGTAGTTGATTATGGCAATATTGGCGAAGAATGTAATTCTGAAATTGAAGAAGTTAATTTAGATCCTATGATTATCCAATACTCACTATGGGAAGATTATTGGAGCCCATCTCCTGGACCATCATTTGAATCAGCAATAGGTTTTAATGTGGTTACTGATTCCTTGATTCTTAATCTAAACATTGGAAATATATGGTTTTACGGAGGGTGTATATTGGATGTAGCATATGCAAATGTAATCTTTTCAATAAGTATTTTTAAAGATGGTAATTTATTAGATACCTGGGATTATAATAGTGTTGGAGGCAATGATGGATGTATGATGGGACCAGAATATACCACTATATCATCAAATATTAATTTTCCAGATCAAATTCTAGTCACCCAAGGAAACTATGAATTAATATTTGAGGTTACAGAATCATTTTTTGAAAGTGCTGGGTTAGGTTTTTCTCTTTTAATAAATAAAGAATGTGTTAGTTATGGATGTAATGACTCATTAGCATGTAATTACAATCCTGTTGCAAATGTAAATGACAACTCGTGTAACTACATTGAAAATAATTGTTTATGTGACACCTCATGCCCAAATTGCCAAAATATCACCTTACCTGTAGGATGGTCTATTTTTTCTTCATACATGATACCAAATAGTTTATATTTTGAAGATATAATGACTGATTTAAATCAAAACAATCAAATTATTATAGCAAAAGATTATTTGGGCAATGCATATTTACCTGAATGGAATTTTAATGGAATTGGAGATGCAATAATTGGTCATGGATACCTAGTTAAGACAAGTAATAACTGCATACTAAATATTTGTGGAGATTACGCTTATCCAGAATCCAATTCAATTTTATTAAATAGTGGCTGGAATATTATTGGATACTTAAGAACTGAACCAGCTAATATTTCATTAGTTTTTGAAGAATTTACTTCAACAAATAATTTAATTATTGCAAAGGATTATTTGGGTAATGCATTTCTTCCAGAATGGGAATTTAATGGTATTGGAAATATGAATCCTGGGCAAGGGTATCAATTAAAAATTAACGAAGAATCTTACTTTAGCTACATATCTAATGAAGACTGTTATAATGAATCAAATTATGATTGTGATGGAAATCTTGACATTCAAATTGGTGATGAAGCATTCGGTGGGATTGTTTTTCATATTGATTCAACTGGGCAACATGGATTAATTGCATCACAATACGATGTTAATCCTAATGCTATGTTATGGGGTTGTCCATGGGAAGAAATTAATGGTGCTGATGGAGTAGAACTAGGTACTGGACTTCAAAACTCATTAGATATACATGCAAACTGTGATGATAATAACATTGCAGCTAAAGAGTGTTTAGCATATTCATTTAATGATTTTGATGATTGGTATCTCCCTTCAATAAATGAACTTGAGTTAATGAGAAATACAGTAGGTCAAGGAGGAAATAATGGAAATATTATGGAGTTAAATAATAGTTGGTATTGGTCATCAACAGAAGTTGATTTACAATTTGCAAAGAGGTTAAATGCTACTACTGGAATTATATTAAATGATTCAAAGGGTAATTATAATAAGGTGCGACCAATCAGATCATTTTAATAATTCAATGATATAGCACTAGTATAATCAGTATAAATATTACAAAATACCCCGCTCTTTGGAGCGGGGTATTATATTAGTTTAAGGTTTTACTTTAGAATAATGAGTTGTTTTGTTTTCTCATACTCTCCAGCTCTCATAGTGTA
>ENA-OSET01002229-OSET01002229.1-sediment-metagenome-genome-assembly--contig:-NODE-2229-length-18975-cov-9.575564_pt1 | contig 18975 bp, 16 predicted proteins | sample MGYA00237882_ERZ534229 | MGnify/ENA primary metagenome ERZ534229 (study PRJEB26408, sample SAMN06266212) | sediment metagenome | isolation source: Hudson Canyon methane seep mesocosm | place... | reverse complement strand
TATTTGTCTGTTTTAAAAATTAGAGATATATAATTCAAATTTATGAGTGAGGAAAATAAAAATCAAGAGTATAGTGCAGGTAATATTCAGGTGCTTGAGGGCTTAGAGGCTGTTCGTAAAAGGCCAGCCATGTATATTGGTGATATTGGGGTGAAAGGATTGCATCATTTGGTGTATGAAGTTGTGGATAATTCAATTGATGAGGCGCTTGCTGGGCATTGTTCGAATATTGATTGTTTTATCAATGAAAATAACTCTATTACAGTAACTGATAATGGTAGAGGAATTCCAACTGGAATGCACGAAAAAGAAGGGCGTTCTGCTTTAGAGGTGGTAATGACAGTGCTTCATGCGGGTGGTAAGTTTGATAAAGGTTCTTATAAAGTTTCTGGTGGATTGCATGGTGTTGGTGTTAGTTGTGTTAATGCACTTTCTTCTGATTTAAGAGTTGAAGTGCACCGAGATGGAAAAGTTTTTGAACAAGAATATAAAATTGGAGCACCTCAATATGATGTTCGTGAAATAGGAACTACTGATAAAACAGGAACTTTTGTTACTTTTCTGCCAGATGCTTCAATTTTTGAAGATACTGTTTATCATTTTGATATTATAGTTGCTCGTTTAAGAGAGTTAGCTTTCTTAAATAAAGGTATTCATCTCTCTATTACGGATAAAAGAAGAAAAGATGATGATGGTGAGTTTGTGAAAGAAGAGTTTTATTCTGAGGGAGGGTTAAAAGAATTTGTTTCTTTTTTGGATGAAACTAGAGATTCTATTTTAGATGATGTTATTTATTTTGATGGCGAAAAAGATGGAGTGCCAGTAGAGGTAGCTATGGTGTACAACACTTCTTATACCGAGAATGTTTTCTCATATGTGAATAACATAAATACGCATGAAGGAGGAACTCATCTTTCAGGATTTAAAAGAGGACTTACACGTACACTTAAAAAATATGCGGATGGTTCAGGCTTATTGAAAAAAGTTAAATTTGAAATTTCTGGTGACGATTTTAGAGAGGGCTTAACTGCTATTATTTCAGTAAAAGTAATGGAGCCACAATTTGAGGGGCAAACCAAAACTAAATTAGGAAATAAGGAAGTTACTACAGCAGTTTCACAATCAGTTAGTGATATGCTTACTTTTTATTTAGAGGAAAATCCTGAGCAAGCAAAAAGAATTGTACAGAAAGTTATTTTGGCCGCAACAGCAAGAAATGCTGCTACTAAGGCTAGAGAAATGGTTCAAAGGAAAAGTGTTCTTACTGGATCTGGATTACCTGGTAAACTTTCAGATTGTTCTGAAAAAGACCCGGCAAAATGTGAGATTTTCTTAGTTGAGGGGGATTCTGCAGGTGGTACAGCAAAGCAAGGTAGAGATAGACACTTTCAAGCAATTATGCCATTAAGAGGTAAAATTCTTAATGTGGAAAAAGCAATGCAACATAAAGTTTTTGAAAATGAGGAAATCAAAAATATGTTTAAAGCATTGGGTGTTTCAATTGGTACTATTGATGATGAAAGAGAATTGAATATTGAAAAATTGAGATATCATAAAGTTGTAATTATGACGGATGCGGATATTGACGGTTCTCATATTGCTACTTTATTATTAACTTTCTTCTTCCGTTTTTTAAAGCCACTTATTGAGCAAGGTTTTGTTTATATTGCTACTCCACCTTTATATTTATTAAAAAGAGGTAAAGACCATAGGTACTGTTGGGAAGAAAGCCAAAGAGATGCAATGATTATGGAAATGAAAGGAGGGAAAGATGTTAATGTAATTATCCAAAGATATAAAGGACTTGGGGAAATGAATGCATCTCAGTTATGGGATACAACTTTGAATCCTGAATACAGAACGCTTAAGCAAGTTACGATTGATAATGCAGCAGAAGCGGATAGAGTATTCTCAATGTTAATGGGAGATGAAGTGCCTCCAAGAAGAGCATTTATTGAAGCAAATGCCAAATATGCCAATATTGATGCATAAGTTTTAAAAACAAATTAAAAAAACAACTAAATAAATAAAAGAATGAAAGTTACAGTAGTAGGTGCAGGTGCAGTAGGAGCTAGTTGTGCGGAATATATCGCAATAAAAAACTTTGCCTCAGAAGTAGTATTAGTTGATATTAAGGAAAATTTTGCTGAAGGAAAAGCAATGGATTTAATGCAAACTGCATCTTTAAACGGTTTTGACACTAAAATTACAGGTTCAACTAATGATTACTCAAAAACTGCTGGAAGTCATGTTGCAGTAATTACTTCAGGAATTCCAAGAAAACCAGGAATGACAAGAGAGGAATTGATTGGAATTAATGCTGGAATTGTAAAATCAGTTTCTGAGCAATTAATTAAGCACTCTCCTGATGTAATTTTGATTATTGTTAGTAACCCTATGGATACTATGACTTATTTAACGCATAAAGTAACTGGTTTACCTAAACACAGAATTATAGGTATGGGTGGTGCTTTGGATTCTGCAAGATTTAAATATAGATTAGCTGAGGCTATGGAATGCCCAACATCTGATATAGATGGAATGGTAATTGGAGGTCATTCTGATAAAGGAATGGTTCCTTTAACAAGAATTGCCACAAGAAATTCTGTTAGAGTTTCAGAATTTTTGGAAGCTGATAGATTGCAAAAAGTATTGGAAGATACTAAAGTTGGTGGGGCAACATTGACAGGTATGTTAGGTACTTCTGCTTGGTATGCTCCAGGTGCTGCAGTTAGTGGGTTAGTTCAAGCAATTGCTTGTGATCAAAAGAAAATGTTCCCTTGTTCAGTTATGCTTGATGGTGAGTATGGTTTAAGTGATTTGTGTATTGGAGTTCCAGTAATTTTAGGCAAGAATGGTATTGAAAGTATAGTTGAAATTGACTTAGATGAAGCGGAATTAAGTCAGTTAAGAGCTTCTGCTGAAGGAGTGAAAGCAACTAACACTTTGCTTAACGATTTAAATCTGTAAATATTTATCATTTAGAATGTTGCTAAATTGATAAAACTTACTATTTTTGCAGCCCTAATTTAAGAATTAAGAAAATGAAAAAAGATATCCACCCAAAAGAGTATAGATTGTGCGTATTTAAAGATATGTCAACAGAGTTTACAATTTTAACAAAATCATGTGTTGAGTCTGAAAGTACTATTAAATGGGAAGATGGTAATGAATATCCATTAGTGAAAATGGAGATTTCTTCTGATTCTCATCCTTTCTATACAGGAAAAGCTAAGTTGCTTGATACTGCAGGAAGAATTGATAAATTTAAAAATAAATATAAGAAATTTGCTAAATAGTAAATTTTCAACTTTAATAAAAAGCCCGCACAATTTTGTGTGGGCTTTTTTTTTAACTTTGCAGTATGAATGTAATTTTATTTGACTCTAATCGATCTAATTTTTATCCATTATCATATACACGACCAATTTCTGAGTTTCGAATAGGAATTTTAACGATAAAGGAAAAGTGGACGCATTATTATAAAAATATTTCTACTAAAACAGAAGATTATTTAGTTAGTAAATATCCCATCAGAAAGCAAAAAGAAAATCTTTGGATTGATGCTTCTGTTTTACCATCAAAAGAATTAAAAACGGAGTTAGATAGCTTAAGAAATGGAGAAGTTCTTGAGTCAAATGGGAAAATTATTGCATTTAAAAATTTGAATTATTCTTTTAAAAATTTGAATAAAATTAACACTTCAATTCTTGTTAATTCAATTGAAAATATATGGGATATTTTTTCTGATAATGGAAGGGAAATTGAAGCTGATTTTAAATTACTTACTAAAGCAAGAAAATCACAAAAGATTAGCGATACCAATACTGTAATTGGTAAGCATATATTTGTCGAGAAAGGCGCGAAAATTTCATGTAGTATTCTAAATGCAGAAAATGGTCCTATATATATAGGTAAAAATACTGAAATTATGGAAGGAGCTATCATAAGAGGTCCTTTTGCAATGGGTGAAAATGCTGTTTTGAAAATGGGAGCTAAAATTTATGGACCAACAACTTTAGGTCCGCATTGTAAGGTTGGTGGTGAGGTAAATAATTCTGTTTTCTTTGGTTATTCATCAAAAGCACATGATGGTTTTTTAGGTAATTCTGTAATTGGTGAGTGGTGCAATTTAGGAGCAGATACAAATAATTCAAACCTCAAAAATAATTATGCTGAGGTTAAACTTTGGAATTATGAGATGGAACGATTTAAAAAAACTGGCTTGCAGTTTTGTGGATTAATTATGGGAGATCATTCAAAATGCGGAATAAATACAATGTTTAATACGGGTACCGTTATTGGTGTTAGTGCAAATATATTTGGTAGTGGTTTTCCAAGAAATTTTGTTCCTTCATTTAGTTGGGGAGGAGCTTCTGGTTTTCAAGTTTATAAATTACCCAAAGTATTTGAAGTTGCTTCAAAAGTATTTGAAAGAAGAAAACTTGACTTTGATGAGAACGAACAAAATATTTTGTCAGAAGTATATGATATGACAAAACGCTACCGAAACGAATAATAACTGACAAAACGACCATCTTAAATCTATGGCACACTAATTGCAAATGTAATTGGTGAAAACAAATATTATGAAGAAAGATTTTAGAATAAGTTCAGCAGAGTTTTCTGACATGCTGAATGAAGATACAGAGTTTTTGCCATTGATGAGTGATGAGGATGAGGCAAAAATATCAAAGGAAGATACACCAAATGAACTTCCAATTTTACCTTTAAGAAATACAGTTTTATTTCCAGGTGTTATTATCCCAATTACTATCGGTAGAGATAGATCAGTCAAATTGATAAAAGATGCTGAAAATGGCAATAAGACAATTGGAGTTGTAGCTCAAAAGGATTTTGATACAGAATTACCAGAATTAAGTGATTTAAATCATGTTGGTACTGTAGCTCATATTTTGAAAATGTTAAAAATGCCTGATGGAAATATCACTGCTGTTATACAGGGTAGAAAGCGTTTTGAGATTACTGAAATGGTTCAAAAAGACCCTTACTTTAAGGCAAAAGTAGTTGATTTAAAAGAGGTAAAGCCTGAGAAAAAAGATGAAGAATTTGGTGCGTTAGTTTCATCTGTAAAGGATTTGGCTCTTAGGATTATTGATGAATCTCCTAATATTCCTGCTGAGGCGGCAATTGCAATTAAAAATATTAAAAATTCATCTTTTGCAATAAATTTTGTTTCTTCAAATATGAATATTGGTTTGACTGAAAAGCAATCATTACTAGAAGAAGTTGATTTGAAGAAGCGTGCTATTTTAGTATTAGAACTCTTAACTAAAGAGTTGCAAATGCTAGAAATGAAAAATAAAATTCAATCCAAAGTTCAAACAGATTTAGATAAACAGCAAAGAGAATATTATTTGAATCAGCAAATGAAAGCTATTCAAGAGGAATTAGGTGGGAGTGGTTCTCAAAAAGAAATTGATGAAATGCGCAAGCAGGCATCAAAAAAGAAATGGAACAAAGAGATAGCAAATGCATTTGATAAGGAGCTTAGAAAGTTACAAAGAATGAATCCTTCTATGTCCGACTATGCTGTACAGAGAAGTTATATTGAGTTGATATTGGATCTTCCTTGGGATGAAGTTACAACTGATAGTTTTGATTTGAAACAAGCGAGAGATATTTTAGATAGAGATCATTTTGGTTTAGAAAAAGTAAAAGAAAGAATTATTGAGCATCTAGCAGTTTTAAAATTAAAGGGTGATATGAAATCGCCAATTTTATGTTTGTATGGCCCTCCTGGGGTTGGAAAAACTTCATTAGGAAAGTCAATTGCTGAGGCTCTTGGTAGAAAATATGAGCGTGTTTCTTTAGGTGGTTTGCGTGATGAAGCCGAAATTAGAGGACATAGAAAAACTTATATTGGTGCAATGCCAGGGAGAATCATTAAATCAGTAAAAAAAGCAAAATCCTCAAATCCAGTTTTTGTTTTAGATGAGATTGATAAAGTCACAAGAGATAATCATGGTGATCCTTCTTCTGCACTTTTAGAGGTTTTAGACCCTGAGCAAAATGAAACTTTTCATGACAATTATTTGGAGTTGGATTATGATTTATCAAAAGTGATGTTTGTGGCTACTGCTAATTCTTTAGCTACAATTCAGCCTGCACTTAGAGATAGAATGGAAATTATTGAGATAAATGGATATACTATTGAGGAAAAAGTACAAATTGCAAAAAAACATTTGTTGCCAAAACAAATAAAGTTACACGGATTAAAAGAGGAACAGTTTACAATTTCTGATGAAATGTTAGAAAAAATTGTTGATCAGTATACTAGAGAATCGGGTGTTAGGACTTTGGATAAAATGATTAGTAAAATGATTAGGAATGTTGCAAAATCTATTGCAATGGATGAGAGTTTTGATTATTCTCCTGATGTTAAGGTTGTGGAAAAAGTTTTAGGAGCACCAAGATTTGATAGAGATAGATTTACTGATAATTCTGTTGCGGGTGTTGTCACTGGTTTAGCTTGGACATCAGTAGGTGGTGATATTTTGTTTATTGAAAGTAGCTTGAGTAAAGGAAAAGGAAAGTTGTCTGTTACAGGAAATCTAGGAAAAGTGATGAAGGAATCGGTTACTATTGCAATGGAATACCTAAAAGCACATGCTGAGATTTATGAGCTTTCTTCAGAAGTTTTTGATAAATGGAATGTTCATGTTCATGTTCCTGAAGGTGCAACACCAAAGGATGGGCCTTCAGCTGGAATTACAATGTTTACTTCTTTAGTTTCTTCATTTACACAAAGAAAAGTTAAAGAGAAAATAGCAATGACTGGAGAGCTTACTTTAAGAGGGAAAGTATTGCCAGTTGGTGGGATTAAAGAGAAAATATTGGCAGCAAAACGATCAGGAATTAATGAAATTTTGCTTTCAAAACAGAATAGAAAAGATATTTTAGAAATCAATGAAAAGTATGTAAAGGGAATGACTTTTCATTATGTAGAGACTTTAAAGGAGGTAATTGATATTGCTTTGCTAAATGAAAAGGTTGATGATGCTGTTGAAATTAATTAATGTTTTTCAATAATAATTTAATTTAAGAATCGTTAAAAAATAAAATTTAAAAAATAAAATGATGAAAAAAATAATTTTACTTATTAGTTTGGTGTTAGGAATTTTAACATCTAATGCTCAGGAAGGTGTTAATACATTAATTAAAAATAGTCCGTTTCACTTTTTTGATGGTACTTTTAATATGAGTTATGAGAAAGCAATTTCAAATAGTAAATCATTAAACTTAAGTGGAGGCTTTCATTTACAAAATAATTCTTGGAATACTAAAGATGAAATTGGATGGACTGGAGAATTACAAATAAGAAAGTATTTAATAAATTTCAAAAAGCAAGAATCTGTTTTAAGTGGAATGTTTGTAGCTCCATATATTAAGGGGTCATATTTCAGAACTGAAGGAGATGATTGGTGGTATGTTCAGGAATATGGGTATTATGATGTAGATGATGTTTGGATTGAAGAGGATGGATTCTATGGTTCATATTCAAAAGAGGTTAAAAATATACAAGGAGGATTGTTAATGGGTGTTCAGATGTTATTTGGGAATGTTATTTCTTTGGAATTATTTTTAGGTGGCGGAATACAGTATGCTGATATTGAAGGTGTTGATTCATATTCGGATATGACAGACGGCATTAAAGAATATACTGGAGTAGTTCCAAGAATTGGATTTAACTTTGGTGCAGCTTTCTAATATTGAATGATTAAAAGAAAAATCTTAATAGCACTTTTTTCCCCTTTAGCACTTTTTCCCCAAGATGGTGGGCAAACAGCTTTTTCTTTTGTAGATATAGAGACTTCTTCAAGAGTTGAGGCATTGGGAGGTAGTGGTATTGCAATTTTTGATAATGATGTTTCATTAGTACAAACTACACCATCACTGTTAAGTCCTGAAATGGATAAAGCTATAGTATTTTCTTTTGGAGATTACTTTTCGGATATTAATTTGCTTTCATTTTCTTTCTCAAAGAATATAGAGGAACTAGGTGTTTTTGCGCTTTCATTAAAAGCAATAAATTACGGAAGTTTTGATAGAAATGATGAGAATGGTTATAGTCATGCTGAATTCTCTGCAAATGATCAAGTTCTTACTTTTGGTTTTGCTAAACAGCTGAATAAAAGGTTTACTCTTGGTGTAAATTTAAATTTACTCAATTCTAATTACGATTCTTATAATTCATTTGCAATCAGTTCAAATATCTCATCTACATATTATAACAAAGAGAAAAGATTTAGTTCTACTTTTCTAGTTAAAAATATAGGAAGGCAAGTTAATTCATATACATCAATTAATGAGAGTTTACCATTTGAAATGCAATTTGCAATAAGCAAGGAGTTGGCTCATTTACCTTTCAGATATCATCTAACATATAATTCAATCAATATATTTGATATTAAATCTCATTATAAATTAACAAGTCAAACTAATACAGATTCAGGAGAGTTAGAGATTAAACAGGAGAGTATTGCTAAAACTGCTTTGCGTCATATCGTTATTGGAGGAGAGCTTAATCCTTTTAGAAAAAGTTTATTTATTAGAGGTGGGTTTAATTTTCAAAGAAGATTTGATTTAACAACTACAACTCGCCCTGCATTAGTTGGTTTTTCTTGGGGTATCGGTTTTAAAGTAATGAAATATCGTTTTGATTATAGTCGATCTTCTTATCATTTGTCAGGAGCGCCAAATAATTTTAGTATTGCTACAAATTTGAGTACTTTTGGCCTCTAGATGAGTTTAACTTTTAATATTGCTATTGACGGACATTCCTCTTGTGGTAAAAGCACAATAGCAAAATCTATTGCTCAGAAATATGGCATGCGCTATATTGATACGGGAGCAATGTACAGAGCGATTACACTTTATTTTATGAGAAATGATATCATTAAAAATAAACAAGTTGATTTTGTGTTACTCTCAGATTCTTTAGATGAAATAACTATTAATTTTCAATTCAATTCTGAGCTAAAAAAGTCAGAAACTTTTCTAAATAATGAGAATGTTGAGTCAATTATTAGAGGGTTTGAGGTTTCCGATAATGTTTCTATTATTGCTCAAATTAAAGAGGTAAGAGAAAAGTTAATTCTTTTGCAAAAAGCAATTGGAAAGTCCAAAAATGTAGTGATGGATGGTAGAGATATTGGAACAAAAGTTTTTCCTGATGCGAGGTTAAAGCTTTTTGTTACTGCAAAGGCTGAAATTCGAGCTCAAAGAAGGTTTGATGAGTTGAAGGTAAAAGGTGAAAGAGTTACTTTTGATGAGATTTTACAGAATTTGAATGAAAGAGATGAACATGATACTAATAGAGAAATCAATCCGCTTTTGCAAGCAGAAGATGCTGTTTTGATTGATAATTCAGCACTTTCTATTCAGGATCAAAATGATTTAATTGATAACTTAATAAATACAAAAAATAATGAAAGTAATTATTGATAAATATTCAGGATTTTGCTTTGGAGTTGTTTATGCAATTCAAATGGCAGAATCTATTTTGGATGAAGAAGGAGTTTTGTATTGTTTGGGGGATATTGTGCATAATAATAAAGAGGTTGATAGGTTAAATGAAAGAGGTTTGAAAATTATAAATCATGAGGATTTAAAAGAATTAAAGGATTGTAAAGTTTTGATTCGTGCTCATGGAGAGCCGCCTTCTACTTATGAATTAGCTTTAAAAAATAATATTCAACTATTGGATGCATCCTGCCCAGTTGTGCTTAAATTGCAACATCAGATTAAAGAAGGTTATGAGCAGTTAAAAGAAATTGATGGACAAGTAATTATTTTTGGAAAAGAAGGTCATGCGGAGGTGACTGGACTTGTTGGGCAGACAAATAGTGAGGCGATTATTGTTACTACTATTGAGGATTTGGAAAAGGTAGATTTTTCTAAGTCGATTTATATTTATTCTCAAACAACTAAGAGTCCAAAAGCTTACTTTGATATAACAAAAGAGATAGAGAAAAGAGTAAAATTGTCATCCAATCCTGATATTAAATACATAGTTAATGATACTTTGTGTAGGCAGGTTTCTGGTAGAGAGCCTCAGTTAAAGCAATTTTCTAATGATAATGATGTTATTATTTTTGTGAGTGGAAAGAAAAGTTCAAATGGTAAAATGTTGTATAAATCTTGCGAGAATGAGAACCCTAACTCATACTTTATTTCGGATGTAGATGAGTTGAATTTTGAATGGTTTATTGATGCTAAATCTGTTGGTATTTGTGGTGCTACTTCTACTCCAAGATGGTTGATGGAAAATGTTCAAAAAGCTATCGAAAAAATAGCTTAATATTCTTTTGTGTTATTTCATATTAAAATTGTATTTTTGCACGCCTTTTCAGAATGTTAGTAAGGTAGTGAAAAGGAAACAATTATAATTAATCGCTCTTAAAGTTTAAAACATCTTAGCCTTACTTACTTTAAGATACAAATGTAAATGACGAAATATGTCAGAAGAAAAGAAAAAAGTAACTGCTAAAAAAGCAGTGAAAAAACCTAGAATTTCTAAGGTTAAAAAAGAAGAAACTCCAAAATCTGTGGAGGTAAAAGCAACTGAAACTCCTGTTGTAGAAGAAGTAAAATTAGAAGAAACTCCTGTAGTTAAAAAAGAGACAACTTTATCTAAAGAAGAATTCCTTGCGAGTTTTGATTGGGACAAAGCTGCTCAAAATGACATGTATTCTAATGAAGAAAGAACAGGTCTTGAAAAAGAATATGTTGCTACTCTTCCTGAGATTATGGACAAGCAAGTTCTTGATGGTACTGTTGTTATGATTACTGAGAGAGAAGTAGTTGTTGATATCAACTTTAAATCAGATGGGGTGCTTTCTTTTAATGAGTTTAAATATAATGAAGATTTAAAAGTTGGTGATTCTGTTGAAGTTTTAGTAGAAAAGCAAGAAGACAAAAACGGACAATTAGTTTTATCACATAAAAGAGCTAGAATTTTAAGGGCTTGGGAAAAAGTTAATGTTGCATTAGAGACTGGTGAAGTTGTAAATGGTCAAATTTTGAGTAGAACAAAAGGTGGTATGATTGTTGATGTATTCGGAATTGAATGTTTCTTACCAGGATCTCAAATTGATGTTAAGCCAATCCGTGATTATGATGCGTATGTTGGTAAAAAGATGGAATTCAAAGTTGTGAAAGTAAATGAAGCATTCAGGAATGTTGTTGTATCTCATAAAGCATTAATTGAGGCTGATTTAGCAGTTCAAACTAAAGAGATCATGTCTAAATTAGAAAAAGGACAAGTACTTGAAGGAACTGTTAAAAATATAACTTCTTATGGTGTGTTTGTTGACTTAGGAGGTATTGATGGATTGGTACATATTACTGATTTATCTTGGGGTAGAATTTCTCATCCAGATGAGATTGTATCTTTAGATGAAAATATAAATGTTGTAATTCTTGACTTTGATGAAGGTAAGAGTAGAATTCAATTAGGATTAAAACAATTAGGTGCTCATCCTTGGGATAGTTTAGAGGGTGACTTAAAAGTTGGAGATGAGGTTGATGGAAAAGTTGTAGTTGTTGCTGATTATGGAGTGTTTGTTGAATTACAAGCAGGAATTGAAGCTTTACTACATGTTTCTGAAATGTCATGGTCAACTCACTTAAGATCAGCTAATGATTTCTATAAAAAAGGTGATGCTGTAAAAGCTCAAATTTTAACTTTAGATAAAGAGACAAGAAAAATGTCATTAGGTGTTAAACAAATGACTCCAGATCCTTGGGCTGAAATTGAAGCAAATTTCCCTGTTGGATCTAAGCATAGTGTAAAAGTAAGAAACTTCACAAACTTTGGAATTTTTGTTGAGCTAGTTGAAGGTGTTGATGGTTTAGTTCATATTTCTGATTTATCTTGGAGCAAGAAAATTAAGCATCCAGCTGAGTTTACTCAAGTTGATTCAATGCTTGATGTTGTTGTTTTAGATATTGATAAAGCAAATAGAAAAATCAGTTTAGGACATAAGCAGTTAGAAGACAATCCTTGGGATGAATATGCTAAGCAATTTATTGGAGGTAAAGATTATGAAGCAACTGTAACTGAAGTGTTTGACAAGGGAGCTGTTGTTTCTTTATCAGAAGAAGTTGAGGCTTTTGCTCCAAAAAGACATACTGAAAAAGAAGATGGCTCATCAATGGTTGTAGGTGAGACTTTAACTGTAAGAGTTCTTGAGTTCTCGAAAGAGAACAAAAAGATTTTAGTTTCTCATACTGCTATCTTTAAAGAAGAACTTGAGGTTGAAAGAAAGAAATCAGCTGCTTCTGCTAAGAAAGTAATGAAGAAATTGGAAGATGACAAACAACATTCAACTTTAGGTGATTTGGATAGTTTGGCTGCTCTGAAGAAAGACTTAGATAATTAAAATTTAAAGCCCCATTAATTTGGGGTTTTTTTTTGCTATGTTTGTAAGGAAATGTTAGAAGAAAGAGAACTACTAAATAAACAAGAAATTGAAATTACAATTGAAAGATTGTGCAGGCAGTTAATTGAGAATCATAATGGTTTTGAAAATACTGTTATTATAGGCGTTCAGCCAAGAGGAACTTTTTTAAGTAAACGTATTCTTTCAAAATTACAAACTCTTGTTTCTAAAACAAAAATCAAATCAGGTAATGTTGATATTTCTTTTTATAGAGATGATTTGTTAAGAAGAGATGAGCCTATTGTTCCTCAAGAAATGGATATGGACCTTACTATAGAAGGAAAGAATGTAATCTTAATTGATGATGTGCTTTTTACAGGAAGATCTATTCGTTCAGCAATTGATGCTTTAATGACATTTGGTAGACCAAATTCTGTTGAGCTACTAACTTTAATTGACAGAAGATACAGTAGACATCTTCCAATTCAACCAAATTATGTAGGAAGAACAATTGATGCTTTAGAATCAGAGAAAGTTATTGTTGAGTGGGATGAGGTTAATGGAATTGACAGAATATTAATGAGAAAATCAGAATAATGAGTAATTTATCAGTTGATCATTTGTTAGGAATAAAATATCTTACTACTTCAGATATTGAGTTGATTTTTAAAACTGCAGATAATTTTAAAAAGATTATTAATCAGCCAATTAAAAAGGTTCCTTCATTAAGAGATATTACAATTGCAAATCTATTTTTTGAAAACTCTACAAGAACCAAATTATCATTTGAACTTGCAGAAAAAAGATTGTCTGCAGATGTAATTAATTTTTCATCTGCATCCTCTTCAGTTACAAAAGGAGAAACCTTGCTAGATACTGTAAATAATATCTTGGCAATGAAAGTTGATATTGTTGTGATGAGACATCCGAATCCAGGTGCGTCAGTTTTCTTATCAAGAAATATTGATGCCAAAATTGTTAATGCTGGAGATGGAACTCATGAGCATCCAACTCAGGCATTGTTAGATGCATATTCAATTAGAGAGAAATATGGTGAGGTAAAAGGAAAGAAAATTGTAATTATTGGAGATATCTTGCACTCACGAGTTGCACTATCTAATATTTATTGCCTGCAAAAGCTAGGTGCTGAAGTTAGAGTTTGTGGTCCTTCTTCATTAATGCCGAAACATTTGGATGCTTTAAATGTGTCTCATTTCTCTGATTTGAAAGAAGCGCTTAATTGGTGTGATGTTGCTAATGTTTTAAGAATTCAATTGGAGCGCCAAGCAGTGAATTATTTTCCATCACTTAGAGAATATGCTATGGTTTATGGAATTGATAAAAATTTGTTAGATAGTTTGGGTAAGGAAATAACTATTATGCATCCAGGTCCAATAAATAGAGGGGTAGAATTAAGCTCAGATGTTGCTGATTCTAAACATTCAATCATTTTAGATCAAGTAGAAAATGGTGTTGCAATTAGAATGGCTGTAATTTATTTGCTTGCCGGAAAAATTAAAAACAACTAGAATGAATTTACAAGAAACAACCTTAGTATTTAAGTTAGGAGAAGATAATAATATTTCTGATTTAAAAATTACTTCAGAGATAAAACACTTTATTGCTGATTTAAAAGGTGTTGAAAAAGGTGTAGCAGAAAGTGCTAAAGAAAAATTTATTAACTTTGGCGAAAGTATTTCAAAAACTAATGGCTCATTTGTAATAGTTTGTGAGTTTTCATTTGATGAAAATTTAACAATAGTACCAACTTTACAAGAGGCTTACGATTTTATTGAAATGGAAGAAATTGAAAGACAATTAGAATTATAAATCAAAATTATTAAATATGAAAAAAACACTACTTACTTTAAGTTTAGCAATTGCAACAATTTTTGCCAGCGCACAATGTACACCTGATTCTCAGTTTTCTGCACCAGGAATATATCCTGATAGCGTGACTGGACTTTCTTCTGCTTATGTAGGACAAGCATATAATGAAATTATAACTATTATTACCCCTTTAGACACTACAGTGCTGTATAATGGTATTCCTATTGCTGTAACTATTCAAACTATTGAATTGACGAGTGTTGCTGGTTTGCCTGCTAGTTTTTCATATGATTGTGAAGCTGGTAATTGTACCTTTGCTGGAGGAGCAACCTCATGTGCTATTTTGTCATCACCTAGTCCTGATGTTTCAGAACTTGGTTCGCACCAAATTATTATGAATACAACTACTACTGCTGATGCTGGAATTGGAATTCCTATTACTCAAGATGATGTAATTGATTACTATTACATAGAGGTCTTAAATGGAACAACCTCTACTTTAAATCAATTTAATGACTTGACATTTGAGCTTAAAGGAGTATTCCCTAATCCTGCAGTAAATAATGCCAAAATTCAATTTATTTCAGGAACACCAGAAGCTGTTACTTTTAAAGTTTATAATCTATTAGGTGAAGAGATTGAATCTCAATTTATCAACTCTCAAAGAGGTGTGAATACAATAATTGTAAATACAACTTCTTATTCTGAGGGAATCTATTTATATTCTATAAATAATGGAAAAGAAGTATTAACTAAAAGAATGATTATTAAAAATTAATGTCATTTAAATTAACAATATTAGGATGTAGCTCAGCTATTCCTACAATTGATAGAAATCCGACCGCTCAGTTACTTAATGTAAATGAGCGGTTTTTCTTAATAGATTGTGGAGAAGGGACTCAAGTACAGCTTAGAAAATTTCAACTTAGTTTTCAAAGAATAAATCATATCTTCATTAGTCATTTGCATGGTGATCATTATTTTGGTTTGATAGGACTCATAAGTAGTATGCATCTTTTAGGTAGAAAAAAGGATTTACATATTCATGCACATGCTGAGTTAAAGGAAATTATTGATTTACAATTATTAGCTTCCAATACTGAGTTAAATTATCCATTATTTTTCCATCCAATTCCAGATATTGATGAAGGTATATTGTTTGAAGATGATAATATTAAGGTATCAAATATTGTTTTAGACCATAGTATAAAATGCTCTGGGTTTATTTTTACTGAAAAAAGAAGTAAAAGAAAAATAGTAAAATCAGAAGTTGAGAAACTTCATGTTCCTTATGATAAGATGAAAAGTTTGAAAAATGGTGCTGATTGGATAAATGGAAAGGGGGAAGTAATTCCAAATGAAAAGTTAACTATTAAGAATAGTAAACCACATACTTATGCTTTCTGTTCAGACACTAGGTATGATGCAGAACTAGTTTCAAAAATTAAAAAAGTTGACTTATTATATCATGAAACTACTTTTAAAAAGGATCTAGAAGAAAGAGCACATCAAACAGGACATTCAACTACTTTGCAGGCTGCTTCTATTGCAAGAAAAGCTGAGGTGAAGAATCTTTTAATAGGACACTATTCACAGAGGTATAAGGATTTTGAGGAGCTTTCTGAAGAGGCAAAGGAAATCTTTAATAAAGTATTGATATCTTACTCTGGGCTTGAGATTGATTTTAAAAAGTTAAACTAGATTTTATTGGTATATTTGCATCAATTACTATGAAGAAAATACTTTTAATATTCTTTTTATTTTTTGCCTTGGTTTTAAAATCACAAGTTGCAAATGATTCAGTTCGTTCATATAATTGTAACCATTATGGTGCAATATTTTTAGAGATAGTTAATTTACCTCAAACAATAACTTGGTATTTTGAAGATGAGTTATTAGGATGGATTGAAGCTGATACCATGAATGATGTATCTTTTAATGTATCATTGGATACTCTTATTACCCAGAGATGTGGGAGCTTTAAAGTTAATGTTGGAACTTCAACAAAATTTTATTGGATATCTTGTCAATTAGGAATTAGACCATTTCATCAAAATGTTAAATGTTTTGGAGATTCAACAGGAATCTTGAAGAGGGTTGCGCATTCAGGTACGCCACCATATAATTATGAATGGTTTAAAGATGGAATAGCATTTTCTTCTGGCTCTCTTGATACTTTGCATGAATCTTTAACAACTGGAGCGTATAAAGTTATTGTAACTGATTCTGATAGTTGTCAGGATTCAATTATAGCCAATATTTTCTCCCCTTTACCGATTCAAATAGATACATCAATTATTAATAATATAAATTGCAGGGGAGTAAACTCAGGAAGTATTACTTATTCAGTTTCTGGTGGGAAGAAATACACGGCTTCAGAGTCTTATAACTATTACTTGATTAGAAATAATGATACGATTGCTTGGAGTAATATTGATAGTATATCTGATAATTTCTCCTCAATACCTAGTCTATATCAAATAACTTTTGATAGTTTGTATGCCGGAGATTATACTCTCTCTATTGTTGATTCATTTGAGTGTGTTTTGAATGATACATTTTCCTTAACTGAGCCAGCTCCTTATCAATCTTATGGTTCCACAACTTACCCTTTAATATGTGAATCTGATAGTGGATTTTTACAAGTTGATAGCGTGTTAGGTGGTGGGAATATTCAATTTGGTTTCTCTTTTGATTCTATCATAGGTGTAAATACTGATTCAATCTATGTTCCTTTTGGTTGGTATCAGATTTATATTGAAGATTTAGATTTTGGTTGTATCGATACTGTCCCTATTAGGTGTCATGCTCAATATGAGATTTCTGTGTTTGAAACAATTTCTAGTGTTATTTGCTTTGGTGCAAATTCAGGATCAGTAGTTATTGATTCAATTACTGGAGGAAATGAACCTTATGATATTCAGTGGGGGAGTGTAGATAATAATAATTTATTTGCTGGAACATATGATGTTGATATTGTAGATTCAATAGGTTGCGTTCATTCGGAACAGTTTGTTGTTAATCAGCCTACTCAAATATTATCTAATGAAATATTGTATCCTCCATCATGTTTTGGGGTGTCAGATGGTAGTATTGTTATTTCTCCTTCTGGTGGTGTTACTCCATTGAGTTATTATTGGCTAAATGGTACTGGAACAAGTGATTCTTTATATGGTCTATCTTTTGGAGTATATTCATTAGTTGTTAATGATGGAAATTCGTGTTTAGATACTATAAAAATTAATCTGCAAGCTCCACCAAGATTAGAGTTAAATTTTTTGTCTGTTGATTCGATATTATCTTGTTATGGTGAGACTACTCTATTAGATCTAGTAATTTCTGGAGGAATAGCTCCTTATTCAATTTTTTGGAATGATGGGTCTTCTAATCAACAAAGAGTAGTTGGTGCTGGGAATTATAGTGTTGAAGTAATTGATGATAACGGTTGTTCTGAGATTATTTCTATTGAAATTACAGAACCTGATCAACTTCAAATTCTATTAGAATATACAAATATGACTTGTGATAGTGGAGGGACTGCAAGCGTTACTTATTCTGGAGGTACAAGTCCTATATCTTTCTTCTGGAGTACTGGAGACACTTTACAGAATATTGATTCTTTATGGGGAACAGTTTATTGGATTATTGCAGTAGATTCTTGTGGGCTTTCTGATTCTGTTGGATTTGAATTGACTCCTTATGAACTTGAAACAGAAATTATTTATGATGAAATTACTCATGTGGCTGAGGTAAATATTGTCTCAACAAGTTCAGCTGGTCCTTTTAATTATATATGGACTAATATCTTTGGAGATACAATAAGTTTTGATGCTATTACTCAAAACTTGTGTGAAGGAGTTTATTTTGCTACTACAACTGATAACATAAATGGATGTTTTTCTTTAGATACCATTGTTGTTGAGTTTTTATTGCCTTTTGGAATTATTAATTTAGAAACAACTACAATTCTTGAAGATATAGAACTTTGGGGTTTTGCTCCTTATTTATATCTTTGGGATAATGGTGATACTACTCAGCATTCTAATATATGCCCTGGTTCTCATTGGGTAGAAGTTACTGATGCTATTGGATGTATGGTTAGAGAAGATTTTACTATTGATAATATAGTAATATCTTTAGATCCTGCTGCTGCGATTATTCTCTGTGATTTAGAAAATATTGATATTGATTTAGAAGCTTCTGCAGTAGGAGGTACTATGCCTTTCTCTTATCTTTGGTGGAATGGTTCTTCTGATAATCCTATCAATTTAGGAATGAGTCCAGGAAATTATAGTATTACTGTTACAGATACTAATGGTTGTTTTGTTGATACTAATTTTCAGATTGCGACAATAACTAGCGATTGTGTTCCAAATGTGTTTTCTCCTAATGGAGATGGTATAAATGATAGTTGGAGTTTGGAGGATACTTTTTTATATGCCGAAAGTGAAGTGAGAATTTATGGAAGATTTGGGAAACTAATTTTCCAGTCTGTTGGTTACCATACTCCTTGGGATGGTACAAACGAAAATGGTAAGGATTTACCTGATGGTGTGTATTTTTATCATTTGGAAATAGGAAATGGCTTTGATCCAATACAAGGTACAGTAACTATAATCCGATAAAGGATTTTAATTTATCATACTCTTGAGGTTCAAACCAGTTTACTTCTTTGTCTTTTTTGAACCAAGTTAATTGTCTTTTAGCAAACCTTCTTGTATTTTGTTTTATTTTTTCT
>ENA-OSET01002228-OSET01002228.1-sediment-metagenome-genome-assembly--contig:-NODE-2228-length-18980-cov-12.677141_pt1 | contig 18980 bp, 16 predicted proteins | sample MGYA00237882_ERZ534229 | MGnify/ENA primary metagenome ERZ534229 (study PRJEB26408, sample SAMN06266212) | sediment metagenome | isolation source: Hudson Canyon methane seep mesocosm | place... | reverse complement strand
CAGAACCAGAGTAGTTGTCTAGTGTATTTGTCTTCAGAGTACCTGAAGCAGATACGTTAGTACCTGTAATAGCACCTGCAACAGCACCACCAATAGTAACGCCATCAATAGCACCACCGTTAATGTCAACTGAACCAGATGTCATAGTTGTAAACGTACCAGCCGCTGAAGTTGTACCACCAATAGCAACATTATCCATGTTACCACTTGAAGCATCAATATCAACAACACCGTCTACGTCTAACGTCTTACCAGCACCAATAGTAACATCGTAAGCAGAGATAGTTTTTGAAACGCCACCTGAAAGGTTAGCACCGTCAATTGTACCGCCAGAAACTTTGTCACCAGAGATTTGGTCGTTTGCTAGAGTTAAAGTACCACTTGAGATGTCAATTGAACCGCCAGTAATTGCAACGCCAGTTGAATTCTGAACAGCCATTGAGCCCAAACCTAAGTTTGAACGAGCAGTAGTTTTACCACCACCACTTGAAGCATCAACACCTAGACCACCGTTTACTAGTCCTAGTGCGCCAGTAACTGCATTCGAGTTAGTTAAGTCAACCGCGCCATAGGCAACGCCGCTTGAACCATCTGAACGAAGTACTTCGCCAGTTGTACCTGTACCTTTAATAGTTAATTGGTCTGAACCATTAACTTTCACATAAGTATCGTCAACATTAACATTAAACGTGTTACCTGATTTAGATAAACCATTACCTGCTGTCAACTGACCAGTACCAGTGAATTGTGTGAAGGCAATTGAAGTTGTATCAACAACGATTGTACCGTTAGTTGAACATACAAAGCCTTGGTCTGAGTTTATAGTACCTTCTTCAACAAAGAAAAAAGAACCAACAAACTCAGCGGCACCATCCATATCGTCAGCACGAGCCATAGTGGCGTCACTTGCTGTCCATACATAGATACCGTTTTCATCGCCAGAACTCTGATTTTTCAATAGAACTCTGTCGTTAGCCGCCAATGTAACACCGTCAATTGATGCACCTGGAGCCGTTAGGGTTACGTTACCTGTAGAAGCCGCACGAACTGAATCTTTTACATCCAATCCTGAAGCAACTGAGTCAACATAACTCTTGTTTGCTACATGGTTATCCGAAGTTGGAGCCGCAACACTAAGTTTGCCCAACGTTGTACCGTTCGTTGTTACTTTGAAAAGTGAGTTACCTGAATCATATACGACTCGGCCACCCGACTTACCAAACTGAACATCAGAACCGATACCACGGATACCAAAGTTTTTAATATTAGCCATTATTATCTCCTATAATAAGCCATTTAAATTAATTATTCCATATATCATACACGGAATAACAAACACAAAAATGTTTATTTTCATATTTTAGTTTTTTATATTTTTTATACCTCGGAAGGATTCTCAAGGCACTGCACGGAATAGTCTCATGCATTTGAATACTCGGAAGATATCTCAAGTATCGTAAGTGTTTTTCTTTATCACTTACATATCTATTTATACAAAAAGAGAGAAAAGTTATGTTTATACATAAAAAAAGCCCTCATAAAGAGGGCTTTTTCATATTATCAATTTTAAAATTAAGCAGATTCTTTAACAGCTACATTCCAAATAATTAAACCAAATAGAATTTTATTTACAAAATCTGCAAGGTTATAAATAATGTTTAGAGATCCTGAATCTACACTACCCATCATATATCCAAAGATATAACCAAGTGGATAAATTGCCCAACCTACTAGAACAATTATTCTTAGAGCATTGAATGCTGATTTAACACCTTCATTAGCTTCAGCAGCCTTACTGGCTTCTCCACCAAAGATTTCCCAGATGATAATTGCCCAACCTACCATACCTATGATAAATCCTAGAGAAGCAGAAATTAAATGTGCTTCACCTGCAAACCCACCAATAAGCATAACTAGAGTACCAACTAACAATCTCCAAAAAGAATTAGTTGAAACAGAAGCGCCTACTGCCTTTAGGATGATGAAAAATTCAATCATCAATAGAGGGACTGTAATTAACCAGTCAATATATCTATAAACTATTGGAGAGTCAGGCATTCCAGCGATAACAGAGGCTACCCAATAGTCTCTCATATAGTAATAGTGAATTGCAGCAACTAGCGTTACCAATCCTGCAACTGTCATTGAAAGTTTCCACTCTTTTTTTACTGCCATTCCTTCGTAAAAAAAGAAAACTGTTGCAGCTACCATAGCAACAGAAACCAACCAAAATGAGACTCCAACAAAATCTCCAGCTTGTAAAAAATGATCCATTTTAACTCCTTAATTTTTTTTAATATATATATAGACTTAATAATCTATGACGGAAAAATATACACTTAATGAGATCTAATTAGACATGTAAGAACAGTGGTTTATTTTGAGTTAATAAATTCACCTAATCTTTATCTAATCAACTTCTAAACTTCATTTAATTGAAATAATTTTATTGTAAATTACACATTCTTTTAACAACTAACAAAGTATGACATGAAAAAATTACTCTCTATCTTACTTCTACTAGGAATTTTCTCTCAGGTATATGCGCACAAACCTGTTTTCAATGAAAATTCAACATATCCTGCGGATGCACCATACGAAATAGAAGACCCCGAAATATCAAAAGCTATTTATTCAACGCTTATAGGTGATCCACACTTCTATCGAATTCAATCCGAGGTAGACTTTGATTTTTATGCTGGTATTTTGGCTGCTAAGATTGGTGAATGTCCTCTTAATAGTAAGTTTTCTTTCGAAGTTCTAGATTCTGACTTTCATAAAATCTATCTTGCTGATGGTGAAAACTTTAAGTGGACACCCTGGTATGAAGAGTATGGAAAGCAGTGGTACTGGAATGGTCCAGAAATAGGCAAGGACTTTTATTCAAATGAAGTTTTTAAAGCGGGGACCTATTATATTAAAGTATTTAATAACTCAAATAGTGGTCAATACATTATGGCCGTCGGTGATATTGAAAAGTTCTCGATTACTGACATTGTTGGCTTAATATTTTCGATGGGTAAAATAGAAGACGAATTTTGGGATCCAAGCCTATGTGCTAGCGGTTAGTCTGTGAAGAGACTACTACTCATAATGTTATTAACTTTCACAACATTAGTTTCAGCTAATGATGAGGTTTTTAGCTTTCCATTTACTCAAGATAGCGTAAAAAACTGGAAGTATATAAGTGATCAAGTGATGGGAGGAGTTTCTGAAGGCAGTGTTTCACTTGAAAAAGATGGAGATATGGTTTTTGCAAGACTTACTGGCGATGTGAGCACAAGGAATAATGGCGGATTTATACAGTTACGTTCTAAAGTCTCATTATTCAACAAGCCAAAGATGTTTCAGTTAATTCATGATGCTGACAAAGATGGTAAAAAACTTCAAGGTGTTCGATTAAATGTTCGAGGTAATGGAGAAACTTACCATGTTATGATTCGAACTTATTTAAATTGGTCTCCAAGTGACTATTATTCTCATACGTTTGAGACAAGTCCAGATTGGAGTCAGGTTAACCTGCCTTTTAGTGAATTCAAGCGCTCAAAGTCAAGGAGTACAGCCCTAAATATTAATGAAATAAGAGATTTTGGTATTGTTGCTTTTGGTCGTGATTTCAAGTCTGATGTTTCAGTTTCAAAAATAGAGTTTTATTAATGGCGTTATAAAAAATAATCTTAAGTAATGAAAATTGCAATTATTGGAAGTGGAATTTCTGGATTAACGGCTGCCTACCTTCTTCATGAAGATCACGAGTTGACGCTCTATGAAGCAAACGACTATATAGGCGGTCACACCCACACTCATGAGCTAGAGATTGAAGGGAAGAAGTGGAGAGTTGACTCAGGCTTTATCGTTTACAATGAAAAAACTTACCCTAACTTTATCAAGCTGTTAAGAAAGCTCAAAATTGTCAGCCAAAAATCTTCAATGGGTTTTAGTGTAAAAGCTCCATGCAAGCAACTTGAATATTCAGGTAGTTCATTAAACGCTTTATTTGCACAAAGGCGAAACCTGTTCCGTCCTTCATTTTATATAATGATTAAAGACGTACTGCGATTCAATCGTGTTGCAAAAAGTAAGCTCGAAGGACTGGTTGAGTCTATAACCATAAAAGAGTTTTTAAAACAAAATAAATTTAGCAAACACTTTATAGAAAATTATATTGTTCCTATGGGCGCAGCTATTTGGTCTACGGCAACTGAAAAAACGATCGAAATGCCTGCTGCCTTTTATATTCGTTTTTTTCAAAACCACGGCTTGTTGCAAATAAATAACCGACCACAATGGTGGGTTATTAAGGGCGGCTCAAAAAGCTACATAGAAAAAATTAAAGAAGGTTTTGAAAAACAGATTAGGCTCTCAACCCCAGTTAAAAAAGTAATAAGATATAAAAATGAAGTTGAGGTATGTTTTGGCAAGGACGGCAAGCACTCTAACATGTTTGACAAGGTAATTATTGCGACTCACAGTGACCAAGCGCTACAAATACTAGATAAGCCAAATGCTAAAGAGAAAGAAATCTTAAGCGCTTTGCCATATCAAGAAAATAAGGCTTTACTTCACACAGACGAATCAATACTGCCGAGAAAAAAACAAACCTGGTCAAGCTGGAACTACTTATTAAACAAAGATATAAAAAGGCCAGTAACTTTAACATACAGCATGAATATATTGCAATCTTTGACCTCCAAGACGCATTTTTTAGTAACACTAAATAATAGTGAAAACATAGATCCTAAAAAAATATTAAAAAAACTTACATACCAACACCCTTTGTTTACAGTTGAAGGAATAAAGTCACAGAAAGAAAAGCATCTTATCAGCGGCAAGAACAATACTTTTTATTGCGGCGCATACTGGGGAAATGGTTTTCACGAAGACGGAGTTGTAAGTGCATTAGATGTTTGTAAGTTTTTTGGGAAAACCTTATGAACATATCCAAAAACCATCAACTATACTGGGGCACGATTAATCATCGGCGGCATGTACCGTTTAAGCGCTTTTTTTCTTATCCAATTTTTATGGCTTACATAGATATTACTTCTCTTCATACCACTATGAAGCCATCATTTCTTTGGAATGTAAATAAACCTGCGCTGGCCTCTTTTAGAAGACAAGACTATCATGGAGACCCTTCTGTTTCTTTGGAGTCAGCTGTTCGAAAAACCTTGAAAGATAAAACTGGAAAAACTTTCAATGGGCCAATAAGGCTGCTTACTCATTTAAGGTATTTTGGGCACTGTTTTAATCCTGTGAGCTTTTACTACTGTTTTAATGAATCAGATGAAAATGTAGAAGCAATAATGGCAGAGGTTACTAACACTCCGTGGAAAGAGAGGTACGCATATGTTGTTGATAAAAAGTCTCAAAGTAACAGCAAGCCTAACTTTTCTGCATCACCAAAAAAACAACTACACGTTAGCCCTTTTTGGGGCATGGACCATGATTATGAGATGTTGTTCTCTCTGCCCGAAGACTCTTTGAGTGTTCATATGAAGAATTTTAAAGAGAAAGAAAAAGTTTTTGATGTTACCCTGAGCCTAAAAAGAAGACCCTTTACAAACAGAACACTTTTGACAGCCCTTTTAAGGTTTCCACTGTTGACACTTATGGTTGTTTATAGAATTCATTGGCAAGCCGTCAAACTTTATATTAGACGAGCGCCTTTTTTTACACATCCTGACAAAATATAAGTAAGGAGAAAAAACATGACTAAAAAATTATCGGTTGCAGGACTAGCAAGCGACATTCATCACAAAGGAAAAAGCACAACAACCACAGCCTTTTTTAAAAGCATATTGCTAAAAAAACTTAGAGGCTTAAGGTTTGGCCGACTAGTCATAGTAGATGGGTCTAACACATTTATTTTTGGCGATCAACACTCTGAACTTCGCGCGACAATAACTGTGACTTCACAAGAGTTTTATGTTTTTTTAGGAAGCGGTGGTACTTTAGGGGCTGCAGAAGCCTATACTACAGGTTACTGGTTTGCCGACAACCTTGTTAGCTTAGTACAAATAATCATAAAAAATAAAAAAACAATGGAGAATCTTGAGTCAGGCCTTGCAAGACTGGCCAATCCCTTTAACAAAATCATTCATAAAAGAAGACAAAACAACATCACAGGCAGCAAAAAAAATATCTTGGCTCACTATGATCTCAGCAACGACTTCTACCAGCTTTGGCTTGACTCAACAATGACGTACTCATGTGGCGTATTTTTAAACGACGACTCTAGCATGAAAGAGGCATCAATAGAAAAGATTGATAGGTTCTGCAGGAAGTTAAAGTTAACCAAAGATGACAAGGTGCTTGAAATTGGAACTGGCTGGGGAAGCTTTGCGCTTCACGCAGCAAGGAATTACGGCTGCCACGTTACCACAACAACTATTTCTGACAACCAGTTTAGTTACGTGTCTGATTTAATTAGCAAGGAAAACTTATGGTCCCAAATTACTTTATTGAATAGCGACTATAGAGAGCTTGAAGGCTCATATGACAAAATAGTGTCGATAGAAATGATCGAGGCAGTTGGTCCCGACCATGTTTCTGGATTTTTTAACAAAGTTTCGTCTTTATTGCGTCCAAGCGGCCTAATGGCTCTTCAGGGAATTACATACAATGACCCAGACTTTGAAGCCTATAAAAACTCGGTGGACTTTATAAAAAAATACATTTTTCCTGGCGGGTGTTTGGTTTCAGTTTCTCAAATAAAGGACGCTATAAAGGTTAAAACTGACTTAACTCTAGTTGAAGTAGAGGATATCACGCAGCACTATGCAAGAACTATTAAATACTGGAGGCAAGACTTTATAAAGGCGCTTCCAGAAATAAGAAGCCTTGGGTTTTCTGAGTCTTTTATTAGAATATGGGAGTTTTATCTTGTATATTGCGAAGCCGGCTTTCTTGAAAACTTAATTGGGGACTTTCAGTTTGTTTTTGCTAAGCCTGGCTCTAAAAACAATCACATAACAAATTAAAATATGATTAAAGCATTGATTAAGCTTGCTGAAAAAGGGCTATTACCTGACGTTTTTATTAGGCTTGGAATAAGTCAGCTGTGTGGACAGAGACTTTCTAAGGCAAAAGTTTTAAGTACACAGGCTATGGAAGAAAAACATCAGCACTGGATTAATATATTAAAAAAAAGCCCCGTTGCGCTGGTTCCAGAAAAAGCAAATGAGCAACACTATGAGGTGCCACCAAGGCTATTTGAATTAGTCTTGGGTTCGAACCTAAAATACAGTGCTGGCTATTGGCCACAGGGTACTTCTTCTCTAGACGACTCAGAAGTTGAGATGTTAAAACTTTCTAGCAAAAGAGCATCTCTGTCCGATGGCCAAGAGGTTTTGGAGTTGGGGTGTGGCTGGGGATCTTTGACTTTTCATATTGCACAAAACTTCCCTAATAGCAAAATTACTGCTGTAAGCAACTCAAATGACCAGAGGCAGTTTATAGAAAAAAAATGTGAGAAACTTAAGATAAAAAATATCAAAGTTATAACTGCAGACATGAATGACTTTTCAATTGATAAGGAGTTTGATCGTGTGGTCTCTATCGAAATGTTTGAACATATGCGCAACTATGATGAGCTTCTAAAGAGAGTTAGTGGGTGGTTAAAAAAAGATGGAAAACTTTTTGTTCATATTTTTTCTCATAAAGAGATTACCTATCCTTTTGAAGACGAAGGTGAGGGAGACTGGATGGCTAGAGAATTTTTTAGCGGTGGTCAAATGCCCTCTCATAAGCTTTTGACTTGCTTTTCAAGTCGGATGAAAATCGAAAAAGATTGGAGAATAGAGGGGACTCACTATGAAAAGACCTCACTTGCATGGCTTAATAAGATGGATAAAAATAAAGCTGAAGTGCTTAAACTATTCGAAAAGACTTATGGTAAAAATGAAGCAAGTATTTGGTTTCAAAGATGGCGCATTTTTTTCATGTCATGCGAGGTTCTTTTTGGTTTTAATCAGGGCTCTGAATGGGGCGTTTCCCACTACCTTTTTGAGAAGCCATAATGAAAGATAATATCAAAGACCTTGCTGCCATTGTTGCATGTATTTTGACTGCCTATTTTGTCGCAAATGCTGCAACGGTCGAAGGTGTGCTTCTTTATGGAATGCCAGCGATTCTTTTTTGTGCTGGGGTTAGCTTTGTTGTGCACTGGATTGTTGCAATCCCTTCTCTTATAACTAGCTCAGAAAAATATTTTGACTTTACAGGAATGATCGCAACCCTTCTAGTGGTTGCTGTTGCTATATTTGCGATTTTAAGCTCAGGACAGCAAGCATCTATCCGCTCGACTATTGTGGCAATTTTTGTATCAATTTGGACGCTTCGGCTTGGAACGTTTCTCTATATAAGAATAGTTAAAAGTGGAGAAGACAAAAGATTTAGAGAGATAAAGAAGTCGTTGCCAAAGTTTTTAATGACATGGACTCTTTCAGCGCTATGGGTTTTCTTAACAACGGTAAACGCTGTTACCATTATTGTTTTAAATCAGCAGGCGACTCTTGACTTATTTTTTATGGCAGGAAGCACCCTTTGGATTTTAGGATTTGCTTTTGAAGCTATTGCAGACAAACAAAAAAAGAGTTTTAGCGAGCTCACTGAAAATAAGGATAAATTTATAACACAAGGACTATGGTCCATATCACGCCACCCAAACTATTTTGGAGAGGTTATTCTTTGGCTGGGCATTGCAATTGTCTCCCTGCCACTTCTTTCTGGATGGCAGTTTGTAACTCTTGTGTCACCAGTTTTTGTATACCTTCTTTTGACCAAAATAAGTGGACTTCCTTTTTTAGAAGACAAGGCTGAAAAAAAATGGGGCAGTGAAAAAATATACCAAGACTACAAGGCCAAAACCCCTATTCTTGTGCCATATTTTGGTAAAAAATGAAACTCTTTACTTAAAATTGACAAAAATTATTTAAAATCTAATATCAAATAGATAGAATTTAATAAATATATACAAATTTAATGATTAAAACATTCGTAATTGCCCTCATATTTTTTTGCATCATCGATGTCTTTTGGATATATTTTGTTGCAACACCAATGTACAAACAAGAAGTAGCTTCACTTATGCAGCTTAAGATTCCTCCTGCAATCTTGTTTTATATTATCTTCTTAGTGGGTTTAATTTTCTTTGTTATAAATCCTAATCATGGCAATACGCTAGTTAATGTATTTATGATTGGTGCCTTTTATGGTTTAGTTACTTATGGAACATACGACCTTACCGTGTATGCCACGATGAATATTTTTAGCCTTAAACTTGTAGTTGCTGATATTCTCTGGGGGATGATCCTTTCAGGATCAGTTGCTACACTTACTGTCTTTACAACGGCTAAATTAAATTAATTTACTTGTATTATGCCTATAGCATTTACTTCTGGCGAGCCTTCTGGAATTGGACCCGATATAGCGATTATCTATGCTCAGAAAGATCGAAAAGAAAATCTTCTTTCGAATCTCCAAACAACCCAAGAAGAAGTATGTGGCAAAAAGCAATTGGAAATAAAAAAAAGATATAAGCGATGACTAGCAGAGTGTTGTACTTGTAAAAGATTTTAAATATTCCCTTCCAAGCCACACCAATTACAAGGGCAAGAATTAAAAGACCTATAAGTCCGACTATAGTATCACCATCCATACTTTAATTATAAGTCACCTTGAACTAATGTCCAAATTTCGTTTGGTGTGTGGGGTATTAATTAATGCTAAATATAATAATTGACTATTCCATATGTATATAGCCCAGTAAAGATTCTATCAGTCGATCATTGGCAAGAGTTTGTCGAGAGATTCTTTCGCATTCCCATAGAACATTCTTGTATTCTCCTTAAAGAATAATGGATTTTCAATGCCAGAATAGCCTGTTCCCTGACCCCGTTTGGATACAAGCACATGTTTGGCCTTCCAGCATTCCAAGACAGGCATTCCAGCAATTGGACTGTTTGGATCATCTTGAGCAGCAGGATTCACAATATCATTTGATCCAATCACAATAGCCACATCGGTATCTGGGAAATCATCATTGATCTCATCCATCTCCATAACGATGTCGTATGGCACTCGCGCCTCCGCCAGAAGAACATTCATATGACCAGGCAAGCGTCCAGCCACGGGATGGATGGCAAAGCGCACATTTTTACCCTGAGCTCGCAACTTACGAACTAATTCAGACACCGATTGTTGAGCTTGCGCCACAGCCATGCCATAGCCTGGGATTATTATAATGCTGTCAGCATCATTCAACACCGAAGCCACGCCTTCAGCTTCAATAGCTACTTGCTCACCCTCAATCTCCATTTGTGGGCCAGATATGCCCCCAAATCCACCGAGAATAACTCTTACAAAAGACCGGTTCATGGCTTTGCACATGATATAGGATAAGATAGCACCTGATGATCCTACTAATGCTCCAACAACGATCAAAAGGTCATTGCCGAGGCTAAATCCAATCGCTGCAGCTGCCCAGCCAGAATAGGAGTTCAGCATCGATACAACAACTGGCATGTCTGCTCCACCAATACCCATGATGAGGTGATACCCGATGAATAAAGCCATGGCCGTCAAAATGATCATCGGCAATAGCTCACCAGTATTTAAATACCAAAACACTGATAATAATGACAAAATGGCCGCAGTTATATTGAGAAAGTGCCCTCCTGGCAACTTAGTTGCTATCGATGTTACTTTGCCTGCCAATTTGCTATAAGCTATCACTGAGCCCGTAAATGTAACAGCACCGATCCAGATACCCAAAGTTGTCTCAACGCGAAGTATATTAATCTCAACATTTGATTTTTTAGCGAGTAATGCTGAAAATCCTTCAAGCATTTTCTTGGCCGTATCATCCATTGATGCAATATTGACTAGTTCAAAATGCGTATTGAAACCAACAAACACTGCGACAAGACCAACCAATGCATGCATACCAGCAACTAACTCTGGCATTTGAGTCATTCCGACTTTCGAAGCTAACTGGTAACCTATCAAGCCACCAGCTGCAATCAGAGCAAGTGAGAGCCACCATAGTCCAAATCCAGGCCCTAATAGGGTAGCGGAAACAGCCAAGGCCATCCCAGCAATGCCATACCAAACGGCGCGTTTTGCACTTTCCTGCCCAGAAAGCCCGCCAAGCGATAGTATAAACAACACGGCCGAAACAACATAAACAGCGGAAGTAAAACCCATTTCCATGATACCGGCCCTTAAGATTTATGGAACATGGTAAGCATGCGCCTTGTTACGAGGAAGCCGCCAAATATATTGATACCAGCAAAAAACACCGAAATCGCAGCAAGTAGAATTACTAGAAAGCTGGTTGAGCCTATCTGTAGTAATGCTCCCAATATAATAATCGACGAGATAGCATTGGTCACAGCCATCAGCGGAGTGTGTAGGGAGTGGCTGACATTCCAAATCACTTGAAATCCAACAAAAACAGACAAGACAAACACAATAAAGTGCTGCATAAAACTAGGCGGCGCATAGCTTCCAACTAAGAGTATTAATGCAGCCCCAAATGCCAGTAACATAATTTGGTTTTTAGTTTGTTTTTTAAATGCTGCAATTTCATCAGCACGTATTTCTTCTGGTGTTTTATCCGGGGCCTTCTCTTTTGGCTTAGCTGCAATAGCTTGAATCTTTGGAGGAGGGGGTGGGAAAGTGATTTCACCTGCATTTACAACCGTTGCTCCACGGATAACATCATCTTCCATGTCATGAACGATCACTCCATCTTTTTCTGGGGTCAAATCCGCAATCATGTGACGAATATTGCTGGCATACATTGTGCTAGCCTGCGCAGCCATTCGGCTTGGAAAATCCGTATAACCAATTATTACAACTCCGTTGTCTGTCACAATGCGTTCATCCATAACAGTGAGCTTACAATTTCCACCTTTTTCAGCTGCCAGATCAACTATTACTGAGCCTGGCTTCATACTGGCAACCATATCCGAGGTCCAAAGCTCAGGCGCTTCACGGTTGGGGATCAAGGCAGTAGTGATCACAATATCCATCTCTGGTGCAATCTCACGAAACTTGGCCAGTTGAGCGGCAGTAAATTCAGGCGAAGATACTGCAGCATATCCGCCAGTTGATGCACCATCAGCCTGTTCATCCGCAAAATCAAGGAAGACAAATTCGGCGCCCATAGACTCGACCTGTTCTGCCACCTCTGGGCGCACGTCGAACGCATAGGTTATCGCACCAAGAGAGGTAGAGGTACCAATCGCAGCAAGTCCAGCAACACCGGCGCCAATGACCAAGACCTTTGCCGGCGGCACTTTGCCGGCGGCGGTCATTTGGCCAGTAAAAAAGCGGCCAAAGTTATTACCAGCCTCAATCACGGCTCGATAACCTGCAATATTGGCCATAGAGGATAGGGCGTCCATTTTTTGAGCGCGACTAATCCGTGGCACCATATCCATTGCGATCACACTAGCCTCTTTAGACTTGGCCAGTTCCATAAGTGCTTCATTGGCGTCAGGATGAAAAAAGGAGATCAGCGTCATAGACGAGGAAAGTCTATTGACTTCAGCTGCGCTTGGTGGACGGACCTTAACAATCACATCACTTGCCTTAGTAAGCGCTTCGGCGGTAGTTGAAATTTCTACGCCTACAGCTATATATTGCGCATCACTAAAGCCAGCCGCCAGACCTGCATCTTTCTCGACCAGGCATTCATGACCAAGCTTTTGTAAATGAGTGGCGCTATCTGGTGTTAGAGCGACGCGCTTTTCACCAGAAGTAATCTCTTTGAGTGCTCCAATTTTCATAATAGTTCGTTAGGCTCAACCCAACCCATGTAACTCGCAAACATTAAGAATACAAATATAAGAAAAGAGTATTTGAGTATCACCTTCAACATACTATGATTGTATATCACCTTGAGCTAAAACCCAAATTTCGTTTGATGTGTGAGAGAGGATTTATTAATGTATAGCTAAAGTTTGGCTTTGTAGGCTGCTAATGTATTTTCTAGCAACATGGCAACTGTCATTGGACCAACACCTCCAGGAACTGGTGAGATAGCTGAGGCTTTATCTTTAACCTCGTCAAAATCAACGTCACCTGTCAGAGTACCGTCCTCAAGACGATTGATGCCAACATCAATCACTATAGCGCCCTCTTTTACCCAGTCTGCCTTAACAAGATTAGCGACACCTGCTGCTGCAATAATAACATCAGCCATTCTTGCTTTTTCAGAGATTTCTTTCGTGTCTTTGTGACATACAAAAACAGTTGCTCCTGCATTTAATAACTCCATCACCATCGGCCTACCAACAATTTTAGATGCACCAATAATAACGCAATCCTTACCCCTTAATTCATAATTCAAAGCCGCCAACATTGCCATAATACCTTTTGGAGTGCATGGACTTAAAAAGGGTTTATTTTGCATCAATTTACCGATATTTTCGCTACTGAAGCCGTCGACATCTTTTTCAGGGACAATTGCCTCAATGATGACGTTAGCATCAATATGAGGTGGTAATGGTAATTGAACCAAGATACCGTCAATGGTTTTATTGTCATTCAGTCTTTGGACCTCAGAAAGCAACTCTTCCTGGGTAATGTTTGCTGATTTGTGAATCTGGTCAGAATAAAAACCAACCTCTACACAAGCTTTAGTTTTGTTTCTAACGTAGACTTGTGAGGAAGGATCATCCCCTACCAAGATGACAGCTAGTCCTGGTGGACGAGAAAGTTGTTTTACTTCATTGGCTATTTTATTTCTCAGGTTTTCTGCAAGCAGTTTGCCATCAATTATTGTCATTTCTCATTCTCCTGTTCCCTCAATATAACCGTAATATTGATATTATTGTAACAAACACAATTTATATTATTTATTAATTTAACTTAAGTTTGAATTCTTGAGAACTGTTAATTTAATCGTATGATAAGCTGAAATTGGTACTAATCAATCCCTAATAACTGTCTTCTCTTAGTTGCCCAGGTCTGGATTAAATGATCCACTGCAAGACCGATAAACGCCACGCATAAACCAAGCATTAGACCACTTCCAATATTGCCTCCAGAAAAAAGTTGTTGCATTATTTCTTGGCCTAAATCTTCAGTACCAATAAACGCACCTATAATAACCATAAACAATGCAAAAACAACGCACTGATTGACGCCCAGCATAATATGTGGGAAAGCTAATGGGAACTCGATTTTAACCATACGCTGAAGTTTTGTTACGCCCGACATATCCGCCGCATCAAGCAAAGATTCTGGTACATTTCTCAGGCCTTCTACGGTGTAGCGAGTAGGCGGAATAACAGCGTAGACAATGACCGCAATTAACACTGAAGTGTCAGTCACACCAAAGAGCATAATCACCGGAATAAGATAAATGAACGACGGAAAAGTTTGAAAAGTGTCACAAACCAAAAGAATGAATTTGGTTGCCCTCTTATTTTGCACACAGATTGCACCAACAATCGTACCAATAACAACAGAAACAATGACTGCAAACGTCAGCATATACATAGTTATCAAGGCTCTTTCCCACCAGGGTGTTAGAGCAATAAACAACATAAACGAACCAACGACAATCGCAGAACGAATGCCACCGATAATGTAACCAACACCCATTGTTAGAACAAAAGTTGCTATTGCTGGCATGGCCAGATAAGACGCTTTCATTGGCATCAACACTTCCACCAGTAACCACTTGTTAAATATTTTAATATCCGCTCTCCAATTTGAAACCATGTAGTCAACGCCTGCCTGCCAAAATGGCTCAGTGGTAATACCTTTGTTGTGAGGAATCAAATAAAAATAATTAATACCTTTTGCAGTATCAGCAAACACCCAGTTACCAAACCAAGCAAACAAAAGAGCGGCAAAGAAAACTGCAACAAACAAAAGAGCTGTTTTATTTCTCTCAACAAAAGAAAGGTCGGCAAAGTAGTCGGTTTGCTTATCGGCCCAAGCTAAAGATAATTTATCTAACACTACAGCAATCAGGACAATACATATTCCTAATTCTAGCGCTTGACCTACCCTTAGTTGGTTTAGAGCGAGTAATAAGTTAAAACCCAGGCCCATAGCTCCAATAAAAGAAGCAATCACCGCCATAGCCAAGCACTGCATAATTACCTGGTTGACGCCAATTAAAATGTCGCGCCTTGCAGTAGGTATCAAAACTTTAAACATCAGTTGATAATTACGGCAACCACTCATCATGCCTGCATCTAAAACCTCTGGAGAGACTCTTTTGAGACCTAGCAAGGTGAGTCGAATCATCGGAGGTGTTGCAAAAATTATTGTTGCAATCGCACCCGCATGGTCACCAATACCAAAGAACACAATTACTGGTACCAAATACGCGAAATGTGGAAACGTTTGTGCAACGAGGAGCAATGGCGTTATTACTCTCTCAACCGTTCTACTCTTGTAGGCAAGCACACCCCAGATAACACCTAATAAAACAGAGACCGGCGCAGCAACCAACACAAAAGAGAGTGTCTGCATTGCGGGTTCCCATTGGCCGAATACAGCCAAGTAAATACAACTAAAACCAGCCAATATAGAAAGACCCACACCTTTAAGTTTATAACCCAAAATAAAAGCACCGGCAGTTAATACTGTCCAAGGAATAGCAGGGACACTGGAGTACCACTTATCCTTATTTTCACTGAGCCAATCCCAGCCGGATTGATCACTAAAAACATTGGCAAGTGAAACGACTGTCTCAAAACCACCAATCAATAATTCCCGAACTAAATTAATTAAAAACAATAAAGTGGCGCCAATAGCTCGGGTAAATAATCGAACTCGACCATAGTCTTCATAGTCTTCAATTTCTGGGTCGTAAACTGGTGTCAACCAAAATTCAAATATGAGGTACTGAGAAAAATCTTGCAACATGAATGGTAATTCCCAAAACGTACTTCTTGTCACCTCACCAAAAAACCAGTTATACAAAGTAGGTATAAACAGAAGACCCACAATAATGCCAACAAAGCCCTTGCTAATAATTTGAAACCAATTGACACTTAACCACTGTGATTTATTGACACTCTCTGCAAAGCTTTTGTATAAGAGCCCAGCAGTTACCAATAAAGCTATTAGAACATAGGTGGCGGAAGTGTTAATGACAGGGTGATAAAAAGTCAGCTCAGGAATTCTAACGAGTTGAGGAGGAAGTTGCCAATTCAGAATCATTGACATGGATTCAGCAAAACCAGCCGAAGATTGTATTTCTCCCTTAACAACAGACTTGGCAAATAGATGACGCTCTACTATCAAATCATGGTAGTGCCCTGTCATTGACATGAGAATAAAAAACACAATGAGGACAATGCCCAATTGCGTCAGTTTAGGGCGTTCAGATAAATAATTGATAAAGTTCATGGTGCTAGCCTTAAGCGTTGCTTTCTAGTGTTGAATTTTCACCAAATAACACATGAATTACTTTAGATGAATGTACAACACCAACAATATCATCATTTGCATTGAGTACGGGAACTGATTTAGGGTCGCCGAGCACAGCTTCGGCAACAGTTTCAATAAGGGCATCTTCGGAGACCCTTAAATCACTAAAGTCTGTTTCATCGCCAACAGGCTCCATCACTGATTTAATTTTAAGAACCTTCTCCCTTGGAACATCCTCTGTAAACTTGCGAACGTATTCTGTTGCTGGATTAAGAACAATATTGGCTGGTGTATCCAATTGCTCGATAATGCCATCTTTCATGATTGCAATTCGATCGGCAAGCCTTAGTGCTTCATCAAAGTCATGAGTAACGAAAAGAATGGTCTTATTTAGGACACCCTGAAGCCTTAGAAACTCATCTTGCATCTCTTTACGAATTAACGGATCTAGCGCCGAAAAAGGCTCATCCAAGAACCAAATATCGGGTTCAACAGCTAGAGAGCGTGCGATTCCAACTCGTTGCTGCTGACCACCAGAGAGTTGTCTTGGGAAATAATTCTCACGACCAGTTAAGCCAACAAGGTCAACCATGTCTTTGGCTCTTTGCATGCTGTCTTTTGTGCTATTGCCTTTCACTTGCAATGGAAAGGCAATATTTTCTAATACGGTTTTATGGGGTAATAATGCAAAACTCTGAAACACCATGCCCATCTTGTTGCGACGAAGTTCTATCAACTCCTTATCACTCATTGAGGTTAAATCTTCACCCTCAATATAAATATTCCCTGCAGTGGCATCGGTTAGTCTTGAAATACAACGAAGCAAGGTCGACTTGCCCGAGCCTGAAAGACCCATAACCACAAGCATCTCACCCTTATTAACCTCGAAGGAGGCATTATTAACTCCGACTACACAGCCAGCTTTTTGAAATTCTGCAGCAACAACTTTGCCATTGGCATTTTGAAGCATTTTTTCGGCATTTTTGCCAAATATTTTATAAACGGAATCGCATTTAATTACAGGTTGCTGATCAGACATAATATCTTCCTAAATTCTTTGAAACAAATAAAACACTACAAGTATATACAAAAATACCCCTACCCCCTTATTATAATTAATTTAAGGGTAAGGGTACTTAGTACTTAACAAACACCCCTCATTCTATTCGAATAAAGAGCGCTCTAGATTAAAGGGTTACTTTGTGAAAGCCTCCCAAACATCCCCGTTATCTGCAAGCCACTTAGCTGCAGCATCTTCATGAGACATCTTATCAATATCAACTAGAGCAGCCATCTGACCGATTTGTCCAGTCGAGAAGTCTATCTTAGTGTATGCCTTATACGCACTTGGATGAGTCTTAGGGAACTTATAGTTTGCTGCCTTCTTCAGCCAGCCTCTAGGAGATCCACAAGCCCCGTCACCACCTTCTGTTTCACGGCAACCAAAGAAGTATGGAGGAAACTCTATGAAGTAAAAACCATCACTATCCGTAAAGTTAGGTGTCCAGTTAAATATAATTATACCTTCTCCAGCAGCTTCTGCAGAATCAATAGCGGCCCAAAGAGCGTCTGCACTACCAGTTTGTTTATAAGTGTATTCATCATCTAAACCAAGAGCTCCAATACGATCTTCAAATAGATTCTTTCCGGTATCCGGATCAACGTGCCAAGGACCGTCTAAGAAAACACCTTTACCACCAGAATCGGCAGTGGCAAAAACTGATCCACAACCTTTAAGAGCTTCCCAATTTGGAAGTCCAGGACATAGATTTTGCTCTATTACGAAGTTAGGAACGCCCATATCTTCAATAGTCAAGGCAGAATGGGTACCAGCCTCTATTAGACCGCCCTTCTCCATGGCTGTATAGTAAGCGTGGCCAAAGGCTCCTTCCCAAACTTCGTGAGATATAGTAACGTCTCCAAGACGAATCGATTCATATACACCGTTCGAGTCAGCAGGAACGTAAGCTACGTTGTTACCCATAGACTCAAAAATACCACCAATCACGTAGGACATAACCACTTGGCTTGACCAGTTGTGAATTGGTATAACGATTGGCTTTGTCGAGTCAGCCGCAAGAGCCTGACCAGATACCGAAGCCAAAGTTAACGACAAAGCAGCTGCAGCTACCTTACTTGTAAACTTATTCATTTATTTCTCCTTTATAAATTAAATTGAATACTTTGTATACGCTTCAAAAAAAAAGAAACGGTCAAAATATACAACTATCAAAATGATTTTTTTAACGTTAAAAAAAAATCAAACTTACATTCTTAGAACTACTTACTCTCTAAGATTGTTTGTTTATCCTGAAAACTCACTTACATCCTAACTCGAGTTTTCTCAGGATCATAAAACGGAAAGCGAACTACAGTTGCTGCTAGGCGCTTTTGATGTCCATCTAACTTTCCTACTTCAACCTCAGTGCCTATTTCTGACTCTGAGACTGAAATTCTGCACAAGGCAATGTTCTTTTTTAAAATCGGCGAACGTGTTGCACTTGTAATGATTCCTACTTGTTGCTTACCAATATACACGCCATCTCCGTGGAGTGCAACTTCATTGTTGTTTAATT
>ENA-OSET01002227-OSET01002227.1-sediment-metagenome-genome-assembly--contig:-NODE-2227-length-18988-cov-29.318809_pt1 | contig 18988 bp, 19 predicted proteins | sample MGYA00237882_ERZ534229 | MGnify/ENA primary metagenome ERZ534229 (study PRJEB26408, sample SAMN06266212) | sediment metagenome | isolation source: Hudson Canyon methane seep mesocosm | place... | reverse complement strand
GCACGTATGGTCTTACCACAGTCTATGTACACCTCGTACTACGTTACTGGTTCTCTGGCTGCCTTTGCTCGGATGGTTAAACAACGTTCCGATGCTCATGCACAGGTAGAGATTCAGGAGCTAGCTAAAATGGTGGATAAGATGATTAGACCTCTATTCCCAGTGAGTTGGAAAGCCCTCCTGAACTAACGCTAAATGCGGTGATCTTCGATTAACGTACCGTTACAGAGTAAACATTATGCAGAACATACTGAATAAGTCTTTGGGTATCTCCCAAGGACTCCTAACGACTCTTGATAAGTTATTCCCTGACACCCTCCCAACCCGTGAGATTACCCTTGAAGAACTCAGGTTCCTTCAGGGGCAGCGAGAGGTCATTAAGAAACTTAAAGAGTTATCCGAAGAAGACTTTAACTACGAGGAATAAAACAAATGTGTTTGTTTAGTAGTCCCTCCAAACCCGCACCTAAAGCCCCACCACCTGCAAGAGCACCCGCAAGCCTTGATATGTCTACCTTAGAGCAGACACCTTCAGGAGCGCGTAAACGCAGGGCAAGAGGTAAACGTGGTATGCGGAGTTCAGGCAGTACAGGTTTAGGCGTGGGTGGTTCTAACAGCTCTAGTTTAAACATCCCTAAAGGAGGTAATAAATAGTGTGTACAGCACAGATGAAGACCTCCCTAAAAACCAAAAGCCCTGCTAACACAACTGCTTCGGTAGTCCGTGTGGGAAACAGCGTCTTACGTACTAAAGATGGTAAGGCTGTGATAACAGGTAAGCGGAAGCCGAAAGACCGCAGTATTGCCATTGAGCGTAACACGCCCCAAGGGGCATTAACTGTACCTAACAAGGCTACGGTTGCTAAGAAAGCAGACGCGGCACTACCCCCTCAACTTAACAACGGTGGGGTTACCACGTCTAGTACCACTAAACAGTCTACAGCGTCTACTAGCCCTGCGAGTTCCACCATCCAGCCTAGCAACCTAACCAACACCCTTGCGTACAACAGAGGTAAAAACTCTGGTGGCAAGAGGAAACTTAAGAACCGTAAGGGTGGTGTAGGCCATGGGTTCGGTGGCTCAGGTTTAAATATTATTACTTAAAAGAGATACATTAGCTATGTTGAACAATGCAGGTTCAGTAGCTAAACGCTATACACAATTAGAAAGTGATCGCTCACCTTTCCTTCAACGTGCAAGAGAAGCAGCCGTATTAACAATACCTACTCTCATGCCGCCTGAAGGACACACAGGTTCCTCTTCTTATTCTACGCCTTTCCAATCAATCGGAGCGCGTGGTGTTAATAACCTAAGTTCTAAGTTATTAATGACCTTACTACCTCCAAACTCTCCTTTCTTCCGTCTGACAATTGATGATTTTGATCTTCAAAGTTTAGCTGGGGAAGGTGCAAGAGGTAAGGTAGAAGAAGCCCTTGCTCGTATTGAACGCGCTGCTATGCACGAAGTAGAAGCAACAGCCATACGAGTACCAGTGTTTGAAGCACTTAAACAACTCATTGTCTCTGGTAATGTGTTAGTTCACATGCCGAAAGATGGTGGTGTCCGTGTATTCCGTTTAGATCGTTACGTATGCCAACGTGACGCAATGGGCAACGTCCTTGAGATTATCACTAAGGAAACCGTAAGCCCTTTAATGCTTCCCCTAGAAGTCCAAGCACTTCTAACTAAACCAACTGAAGAGTCACAGCTTAAGTCTGTTGATCTTTATACAAACGTCAAACGTGTCGGCAAGAAGTGGGAAGTACACCAAGAAGTTGAAGGTCAGGTTATCCCTAAATCTCACGGTACATTCCCGTTAGATAAAACACCCTTCATGTCTTTACGTATGGTGCGCATTGATGGCGAGAGCTATGGACGTGGTTATGTAGAAGAGTTCATTGGTGACCTTAATTCATTAGAGACTCTAACCAAGGCGATTGTCGAGGGTTCAGCAGCAGCAGCTAAAGTTCTGTTCTTAGTCAGACCTAACGGAACCACTAAGCCTAAAGTCATTGCTCAGACACCTAACGGTGGTATTGCCCAAGGTGATGCTAATGACGTTACTGTACTCCAGCTTCAGAAGTTTAATGACTTCCGTGTGGCACAGGACACAGCGCGTGAGATTACAGAGCGCCTTGCTTTCTCCTTCTTAATGAACTCTTCAGTCCAGCGTAAAGCTGAACGTGTAACTGCGGAAGAGGTTCGGTACATGGCTCAAGAACTTGAGTCAGCCCTTGGTGGTGTGTACTCAATCTTATCCCAAGAGTTCCAGTACCCCTTAGTGACCTTACTTCTCTCCCGTATGGAGAAGAGTGGCAAAATGCCTAAGTTCCCTCAAGACACGCTAAAGCCTCAGATCGTCACTGGTATGGAAGCCTTAGGTAGAGGACAGGACCTTAACAAACTTGCTCAGTTACTTCAGTTCTTACAGCCGTTAGGTAAAGAAGTAATTGCACAGGAATTAAACGTTGACGATTACATTGATCGACTCGGAGCTTCCTTAGGTATTGATACAGATGGCTTAGTGAAGTCTCCCGAACAAAAGGCCCAAGAGAAGCAACAAGCCCAACAACAGCAGATGCAACAAATGATGGCTTCAATGGCTGAGAAAGCTACAGGCCCAGTTGCACAAGGCATGATGAAACAACAAGGTGAACAGTAATGTCCATACCAAAACGTAAACCCCTAATTGACAAGAATCAAGCTTTGTTTGAGAAGCTTCTTGGTGGTTCAAGGGATGAAAGGGCTTCCAAGCGGAAGCAGCAACGAGCTTTACAGAAAGAGCTAGCAGAAGAGAAAGCTAAAAGGCGCACACCTAAGTTTAATAGTAAAGGACAGAGCGTAGCTAAAGAAGAAGCTGAAGTTAAGAAGAAAGCTAAGGCTAAACCTAAAGCAGAAGTTAAACCTAAAGCTAAACCTAAGGCTAAACCTAAAGCAGAAGTTAAACCTAAAGCTAAACCTAAGGCTAAACCTAAAGCAGAAGTTAAACCTAAGGCTAAACCTAAGGCTAAACCTAAAGCAGAAGTTAAACCTAAAGCTAAACCTAAAGCAGAAGTTAAACCTAAGGCTAAACCTAAAGCCAAGAGAAAGGCCCCTTCTAAACTAGCTAAGTCTTTGAAAGCCGCACGTGGCACACCTAAGACCCCTACGAGTCCTAAGACTAAGTTACTTCAGACTCTTGCTAATTCACGAAGCGCCCCTAAGCCTACAGTAGCTAAAGTGGAACAACCTACAGTTAAAAAAGCGACTGTTAAGAAAGCAACAGCTACGCCTACTAACAAAGTAGCCAAGCCAACCACAAAAGCTCTAGATAAGGTTAAGAGGAAGCCCCGCACTTCAGCCCGTAAAGGCCCGTCAGTTAAGCGTACTGGTTCTACAGTCAAACGGACTAACCCTGCGGCTGTGAAAAGGAATAACCCTCTAAATGTTAAGAGTAAGTCTACTACAGCGAAGCCTGTACGCTCTGCGTCTATCGGCCCTGCTGGTGAACGTATTGGCGGTAACCCTACAGCCAAGGCGGCTAAAGCTGGACGTTTGGCACGTGTAGGTAAGACATTACTACGTGGCGCTGGTCCTATAGGTGCGGCATTGACTGTGGGTAGTCTTGCGTATGGTGCAGTACATCCTGACAAAGTTAAGGAACGTACAGGCCCAAGTAAGGCTGGCTTTGGTACAAAGAAGAAGAAAGCTGCTACAGCTCCTGCTCCTACTACCACTGCTACTACACCTAAAGTAGCCTCTTCTACACCTAAAGCAGCCGCAGCCCCTAAGACCTCTTCAGGTTCCTTCGGTTCTGCTTTCAAAACGGCTAAAGCTTCAGGTAAGTCTAAGTTCACTTGGAACGGTAAGTCTTATTCAACCGCCACTAAAGATGACGTGAAGAAGTCAGGCAGTAAAGACCTACGCACACACTTAAATAAGAAGACGGGCAAGAAAGCTACGTCCTTCGGTACAGCTTTTGCGGCTGCTAAAAAAGAAGGCAAAAAGACCTTTAAGTACAACGGCAAAAGTTACTCAACGAAGACCAAATAACCTACCTGTTCGGAGACAGATAAATGGTAGATGCAGTTAACACATACGAAGAAACCCCAGAAGACGGGCAGCACACATTAGACATGTTAGAAAAGGCCGAAGGTCTTGATAACCCTGATGCGTCTGACCGTCCTGAGTGGTTACCTGAGAAGTTCAATTCTGTAGAAGACATGGCGCAAGCTTATGAATCTCTTGAGCAGAAGCTAGGCTCTCAGGATGAAGAAGAGCACGAAGAAGAAGAGTACGAAGAAGGACACGAAGACCAAGACGAGCTAGATGCTATTGCTGAAGAGCTTGAAGAGATAGGGATTGATTTTGATTCGTTATCTCAAGAGTTCATGGAACTTGGTGGACTGTCTGAAGACTCTTATGATTCTTTAATTGAAGCTGGTATCCCACGTTCCGTAGTTGACCAATTTATTGATGGTCAAATGGCAGTGGCTGAACAACTTCAACATGAAGCCTACGAACAGGTAGGGGGCCAAGAAGCTTACGCTGACATGGTCACTTGGGCTTCTGAAAGCTTACCTGAAGCCTCTATTAATGCGTTTAACAATGCAGTAAATAGTGGTGACATTGAGACAGCAAATCTTGCTATTCAGGGCCTACAGGCTCAGTACCGTTCTGTTAACGGGAGTGAACCTTCACTCGTCATGGGCGAGACAAAAGCCGTAACAGGTGGGGTCTTTGATTCTGCCGCCCAACTGACCGCAGCAATGCGTGACCCAAGGTACAGCACAGACTCTGCATATCGACAGTCCGTGGCTTTGAAACTTTCTCGAAGCAACGTTCTGTAGATTCTGTCTCCGCAATCTTTAAGCCCCCGAAAGGGGGTTTTTTTAGTTTATACGCAACAACTTATTCCAAGTATCTATCGACCCTCTGCGGAGGACAATCTTTAAGGGAAAGGAAGTAAGAAGTAGCTGAGTAAACAACTTAATACAACTCAACAACTTAATACTTTACTTTAAATAGGTACATATAACATGGCACTTCCACATCAAGCCCCATCTCGTTTGGGCCAAGTAAACGCTGCTGGCGATGATCGCGCACTCTTTCTAAAATTATATGCTGGTGAAGTTCTTACCGCGTATGAGGAAAAGAACGTATTCATGCCTCTACACCGCACACGTACTATCTCTAATGGTAAGTCTGCAAGCTTCCCTCTAACTGGCACAGGTTCTGCAAAGTATCACACTGCTGGTACTATGATTGAAGCTGATACCATCAAACATGGTGAGCGTATTGTTACCATTGATGATCTGCTTATCAGTACACAATTCATTGCCAAAATTGACGAGGCCATCAACCATTATGATGTTCGTTCAATCTACTCTAAAGAGTCTGGTAACGCATTAGCTAACGTATCTGATCGCAACATTGCGCGTATCATTGCTAAAGCCGCTAAGATCACTAGCACAACTGAAGCTGCTACAGCATTTGGCACTTCGTTTGACGATGAAACTTTCACCTCTAACTTCAACATTGGTACTACCGCAGCACATGCTGTAGACGGTGCTAAGATCGTTGAGTCTATCTATAAAGCTCTTGAAGAGTTCGACAAGAAAGACGTAGGCGGTGAGAAGGTTTGTGTACTTCCTCCTGCTCAATACTACGCGCTATTGAACGTTCCAAGTGTAGCTAACGCTGCATGGTTGAACCGTGACGTAGGTGGCGAAGGTTCCGTAGCCTCTGGTGTTGTACCTCAGGTAGGCGGCGTGAAGATTATGATGTCAAATCATATCCCACAGACCAACCAAGCTACTGGTTCTGCTGACGTTGAGCCTTTAACTAGCTCACGTACCTCTGCGTACCGCGCTGACTACTCCAAGCTTTGTGGCTTGATCTTCACTCAAGATGCTGCTGCAACTGTTAAGTTGTTAGACCTTGGTGTTGAGTCTGAGTACCAGATTGAGCGTCAAGGTACATTGATGGTTGCTAAGTACGCTATGGGTCATAACATCCTGCGTCCTGCTTGCGCTATCGCACTATCTAAGATTTAAACCTTAGAACTCACAAAGGGTGGGGAGATTAATTCTCTCTGCCCTTTTTTTTCTTTTATAGAAGGAAAACTGATGAATCCGACAACCAAACTAGATGCTATTAATACCTTGCTGGCTACGATTGGTGAAGTTCCAGTTAACTCTTTGGAATCTGGTCTGCTGGAAGCCAGCCTCGCAGCACAAACGTTAGATAACGTAAGTCGTGCTATGCAGTCTACAGGTTGGACCTTTAACACTGAGCTGACCTTTACGCTTACACCTAATGCCAACAACGAGATTCCGTTACCTGCTAACTGTTTACACGTAGACACTACAGCAATGCGTATGTCTTCTGAGTCCGACCTAGTACAACGCGGTATGCGTATGTATGACCGTATTAAAAACAGCTTCACTATGACACAAGCTATTGAAGTAGACATGGTGGTTCTTCTTGATTTTGAAGAGATGCCAGAAACTGCAAGACGCTACGTAACTGTAAGAGCCGCACGTATCCTTCAAGACCGTGTACTTGGCTCAGATATGCTACACAGCTTCAATGCTGCTGATGAAGAATCAGCGTGGGTAGCTTTATTAAACAACGAATCAGACGTTAAAGATTTGAATATCTTTGACAACTACGAAACCTATTCAATTATTCGCAGAGGTTAACTACATGTCTTTAATCTCAGGTTCTATCCCTAATCTTTTAAACGGGGTATCTCAACAACCCCCTAGCCTAAGACACCCAAGCCAAGCCGAAGTACAAGAGAACGGCCTTTCCTCTGTAACACGTGGTCTTGAGAAACGTCCTTGTACTGAACACGTAGCTAAACTTAGCGGCTACACTGAAGCCTCCAATGTCTTCATACACCCCATTAAGTATTCAAGTGTTGAGGACTACACAGCAATCTTCAGTTCTACGGGGGTTAAGGTATTCAACCAAGATGGTACGGAACTGGCAGTTAAAGACGCTGATGGTAACCCACTTACAACGCTCCCGACGTACCTTTCTGGTATTACTGATTTTAACAGTTCCATTAGTGCAGTGTCTGTTGGTGATACTACGTTTGTGGTTAACAAGGTTAAGAACGTCCAACTGAGTACCTACGTTCCTACAGCACGTCCTAACGAGTGTATGTTCTACGTAAGACAGGCTGATTACGGCTTGACCTACACAATCAAAGTAGGCTCCGTAACTTCTACATTCACCACCCCTGACGGCAGTGTTGCTACACATGCTACACAGATTGGTACTGACTACATAACTACCCAACTGTTTAATAACCTTACCTTACCCACAGGATTCGTTAAGGAACAGATTGGTTCTGTACTATATATTAAGAATGAGACAGCCGACTTTACTGTTGAATCCAGCGACGGTGCAGGTGACCGCTTCCTATACTCATTTAAAGGACAGACCATTGACTTCAAAAATCTCCCTCGTAAAGGCAAGGTAGGCTTCAAGATCAAAGTGGCAGGTAGTAATGAGAAGAAGCAGGATGACCATTACGTACACCTCACTCAAGGTAATAACACCAATAACGAACTGATATGGAAAGAAACAGTAGGTGACCTAGCTGAAGACGGCACGGCACTTAAGAACCGTATTGATTCTCTCACCATGCCTCACCAACTCCGCAAAGAGGCTGATGGTTCCTTCTCCTTTATTCCGACTACTTGGGATGATCGGGCAGCAGGTGATGAAGCAACTAACCCACACCCCTCTTTCATTGGGTATAGGGTTAACGACATATTCTTTCACCGCAACCGCTTAGGGTTCCTCGCGGACGAGAACGTCATCTTTAGTGAAGCTGGAGAGTTCTACAACTTCTTCCCTAAGACCGTGTTGACTGCTTTAGATTCTAACCCTATTGATGTAGCAGTTAGCAACAACCAGATCAGTATTCTTAAACACGCTATACCCTTTAATGAATCACTATTGATCTTCTCAGATTTGACACAGTTCATGCTGACCTCTTCAGACCTCTTGACGCCTAATACTGTCCATATAGACGTATCCACAAACTTTGAAGCTAATTTAAGCACAAAGCCTGTAGGTGCAGGTCGTTATGTATTCTTTGGGTTCTCTAAAGGCAACTGGTCAGGTATCCGTGAGTATTACGTTGAACAGGCTTCAGAAACTAATGATGCTGCTGATGTATCGGCCCACGTACCTCATTACTTAGAAGGTACTATTAGAGGTCTAGCCGCATCTTCCAATGAAGATATGCTACTGGTTCTCACAGAAGATAAACCTAACTCAATCTTTGTATACCGCTACTATTGGCGCGGTGACGAGAAACTACAAAGTGCTTGGTCAGAGTGGACGTTCTCTGGTGCAGTGAAGTCCGTAGCCTTTAATGGTTCAGTTATCAAACTGGTTATGGAGTATGACGATGGTGTTTACTTAGAAAACCTAAGTCTTGCTAATGACTCTGCTAGCTCTGATATGGTGTATACCAGTACCTTAGATAACTATGGTGGCGGTGCTGTACTCCTTGACAGACGTTACAAGGTAGCCAACGCTACGCTTCCCTACACTAACGGTTCCTCCCTCTTCGTGAACACTACAGGTTCTGTAAGATCACAGGCAGATGCCTTACTGGATGTAGCTAATGGGGATGTAATTTACTCAGGCATTCCGTACACCTTTAGGTATCAATTTAGTGAACAGGTCTTAAAGCAAGACAACAAAGCAATCACAACCAACAAACTACAGATACGTACATTCCATATCGTATATAACGACACGGCTTACTTCAAAGTCGAAAGCACCCCCAAGGCACGTCCTACAAATACCATTGAGTTTAATGGCAGGATACTTGGCTCCCTAAGTAACATATTAGGCCAAGCCAACCTAGCTGAAGGGAGCTTTAGAGTACCCGTTATGACCAGCTCTAAGTATGCACATGTGGTTATTGTCTCAGACAGTTACTTACCTTGTGTATTCCAAAGTGCTGAGTTTGAAGGTTTCTTAACTCAAAGAACCCAAAGGATTTAACCAATGGCCCATTACCGCGATTCCGTTCAGGAAGACGTGACTGTGCTTGCTGCAAAAATGCGACAAGCTGACGTTAGGGAAGTTAAAGCATCTAATGGCTTAACCCCGCTTGAAGCCCTCCAAAGAGGCTTTGAGGCTTCTAATGCTCAATCCATTATTCACAAGGGAGAACTGATCGGAATGTTTGGGTGCGCCCAGATTGATGACCTAATAGGTTCTCCGTGGATGTTAGGTTCCGACAAGATACCTCAGATCAAGAAAGACCTGTTAACGCAATCCGTGGAATGGGTCAAAGAAGTAAACCAAGAATACCCCCTACTTGTTAACTATGTGGATGCCCGAAACAGGGTGGCCTTAAGGTGGCTCAGTCACATTGGATTTTCCTTTGTGCAGTACCTCCCACAGTTCGGCGTAGGGCGTATCCCCTTTTATGAGTTCGTAAGGATTAACCATAATGTGTGACCCAACAACAATTCTATCGGCTATGACCTCCATTGTTCAATATGGTGAGCAACAGCAACAGGCGCAAGCCAATGAGAGGATAGCCAACCGCACCCACCTTAATGATGTAAGGCAGTTAAACCTACGTCAACGTCAAGAAGAAGAAGCGGAGAGTCAACGAGGTTTTGAAGCCGATGTTCAAGCAGCACGTGACACAGCTAAGGCCAAAACAGCCGCAGGTGAGTCTGGTGTAGCAGGACTATCCGTGGATGCCTTAATGTCTGACATTCTGCGCCAGAACCTATTTGACGATACCAAAGCCAACACCAACCTCTTAATGACTAAAGCTCAGATCAAAGAAGAGAAAGAAGGTTCCAAAGCGAGGCGGCAGTCTCGTATTAATGAAGTACCTCACCCTAACTTCGCAGCCACAGCTTTGCAGCTTGGCGGTCAAGCATACGAAGGTGGTTACTTTAAAAAGACCCCGTTCAAACGGAAAGGCATAGGTAGTCCCTCTGCCCGTTAAATTATTATATAAGGAGTTATCGCCGTGGCGAAACAACGAGTCCAAACCCAATACCAACAAGGTCAGGTGCGCCTGAACCCCCAAGCTTCCGTAGTTGATACCTTTGTACGTCCATCACGTAATGACCAACTAAGTAAGGCATTAGATTCTGTTACAGGTAATGTAGCTAGAGTACAGCAAGAAGAAGAACGTGAACTGGATATGATTCAGGCGGGTAAGAAACAAGCTGCCCATGCTTCATATAATGTAGGGTATAAATCCCTTATGGAGCAGGAACGCTTTTCAAGATTAAGTGCTGAAGAAAAGGCAGAAGACTCAGAATACAAAGAGTTGGTTAACAGCACCTTATCCCAAGTAACTGATGAAACACTTCGCGGTGTCTTGAGCAACTCTATTACTCAATCAATGGTTGCCACCAGTGACGCAGCTTCGGCTGGATGGGAACGTAAAGACCTACTAGAGGCAGGTGCTGATCTTGCTAGTGGTACGGTTGACTTATGGGTGGATGAATCCACTGCTCAGTACGAACTTAACCCAGATGCCACTGCTAGTGTTTCTCCAGACGGTTTGACTCAAGAGCAGTTACAGGAAGAAATGGTTCTAGGACTTCCTTCAAAAATAGCAGACATTGAAAGGATTCTTAAAGAGAAGTACGGCTACTCTAATACAGACCTACAAGAGTTCTGGCTCCTTGAACAAGAAAGACGTGGTGAGGTTTTTCACGATACTTTAATTGGCGACTACCTTCTTTCAGCAGGTCACGGTGGCCCTGAGTTCCGTAATAAAACCATAGCTCTTATTGAAAGAGCTAAAGCTCACGCTCTTGTTAAATCAACCATAGCAACTACAGATGACCTAATGCGTTGGCAGGGACAAGCAGGTGCAGGTACATTTAAGGCTGACTCTGACCTTCAGGCTCGTAAGGCTATGAAGGAAGAGCGTATCACTACTCACCAATATAGGGCGCTACATACTGCAAATCTTACAGCCATTAATAATCAAGCTGCCAGTGCTCGTTTAAAAGGCGCTACAGCTACAGGTGTTGCCATGCTGTTAGCAGGTGAAGGTATTGTAGGTGAAACGACTTACGTAGATGCAAACGGTGTTACTAAGACCGTCAGCAAATCCGACATTGAGAGAGCAGCACAGCTACGTATCTCAGAAATGGTTAAGGAACAAGTGCCAGATGGCGACCCTGATAAATCACTAGCCGTAGAGATTGGCTTGTACACCCGCGCTAACCTAATAAACAATAAGTGGGCAGCTCAGGTAGGCAAGGCTTTTGACAACTTAGGTTCTGGTGACATGGGTCCTGAATCACCACAGTGGAAAGCCACTATGTCTAAGTTCAAGTTGATGAAGCACTTACATGCTGGCAATCCTCAAATGTTCAAGAAGTATCTTACAAACCCTACACACCGCATTATGTTCACAGATTGGCGTGTCATGTCTGCTTATGATAACAGCGAGACAGACGCACTACGTCAGCTAGGCTCTGCTGACCATTTACCATCGAAAGCTTCAAATAAAGACCTCCAAGGTTTTGCTGATGCAATCGTAAGTAACCTCGACAAGTGGACTAAATGGGACGATGTAGCAGGTGATGATGAACACGTGAAGACATTGTTTAAGGAGAAGATGGTTGAGTATGCCAAGGTGGTTGCTAAATACAGTGGCCTAAACCCTAAGGAGATTGTTGATGAATACATGGACGAGGTTGTAGCTGACCATTCAGTAGTCAACGGCAAGTTAGTGTTCATGGGTAACTTTGATTTGGATAACAACCAGTTCCAAAAGGATGCTCAACTTCACTTAGAGAAGATTAAAGCTTCTATAGCCTACAATGCCGCAGACGTTGGTCAACTTACGTTACGTCACACAGGCCGTGGAGATACCTTTTGGATTGTAGACCAAGCAGGTCGAGTCCTACCCACAGCCCCACTAAGCCTTAGCAGCTTTAATGGTGCGTATGCCAAGCAGGAACGCCACAAGAAGCGTACACAGGCTAACGAGCAATTAAACAACAAGAGCAATAATGTATCTGCTCGTTCTGGAGCACGTTAATTATGGAAACAGTAGGAGACTTTACTTCACTTTTTACCACAGACTCTACAGTCCCTAAAGACCCTTCAATGGTGATTAGGATGGCTACAGAGAACGGTAAGATATTCGACCCTAACGTTAATGCTTTCGTTGATAAGCCTGATGACTACGGTATGTTGGACACCTTCAATGCAACGCAGGAGGAAGGGGCTTCTATGTGGGAGCTTGCTAAACGTGATATGGCAGTGGGCAATGCCTATGATGCTGACTTCAGGTTTGACGATAGAATCATGGAAACTTACTTTAAGGACACCCCTGAACAGTTCCATGATTCTATGTTTGAAGCTACTTCAGAGGGAATGCTAAAGCAGGTTATGGAGCAAGTGGCGCAGACACGGCATAACCAAGCGATACTTGCCGAGAACTTTGGGGATTCCCCAGCAACGACTGTACTTGCAATGTTAGGCGCTGGTGTCCTTACACCTGAGAATGCAGCGTTAACAGCCATTCCCATTGCTGGTGGTTTCTTAGCAGGTGCTAAAGGACTTGCTAACGTGTCTAAAGGTATTAGCACTTTAGGCAAGGCAATACAAAGTGCAACCACAGGCACTACACGTTTACGTACTATGGGTAAGATGGGTGCTTTCACAGGAGCGCAGGGCGGCTTAGAAAGCATCTATGCCGCTAATGTCCTTCCTGACTTCACCACAAATGACATGCTGGTTGATACAGCGTTCTCTACTTTGTTTGGTGCAGGTATGGGTGGTTTTGTACATAACTACGCCAAGCATGTGGATGATTTTAGAGAGCATGAAGCGGTGTCAGCTATACATGCTGGAGGTGAATTAAAGAACCCTGACATACAGGTATCTTTAGACGCCCCAGAAGCCACACATGCCCCTCAACGTATTGACGAGATTGATTCCCCTGAACAGGGTAAGACCCTCTGGGGAACTAACTGGATTAGTAACATCCTCTCCCAAGGGGCTGCGTTACGCGGCTCAGACAATCCTATTGTACGTAACTTCTCCCGCATCCTAGTTCAGGACAACCGTGTGAACAATAAAGGAGGCACTAACATTCAAGCTGTTTCCTCCATTCAAACACGTGTTACTCGTGCTTCACGCGCTACCTTAGCAAGGGTTTCACGCCCTGAGTTCAACAAGTGGCTTAAAGGTACTAACCATTCATGGGGCAGTCCTAAAGCACATGATGAATTTGAGACAGCAATCACTAGAGCTGTACGTGACGATGATGTGTATAACACTTCACCTAAAGAAGTCAAAGCAGCAGCCGACAATGCACGTAAGGTCTTTAAGGATTTACTAACAGCTAAGAAACGTTACCGTGTAATAGGTTCTGAAGGTACGGAATACAACCGTAACTACGTTCCTACTGATTGGGATTCTGCCAAATTACGTGCCGTTACGAAGGAACACGGTGAGGCTAAGGTTGGCAAGATTATAGGACAGTCTCTTGCCGCTAAGAACGGGTGGGATTTAACATTCTCTGTACGCCTTGCTCGATTATTCATTCAGAAAGTCAGTGGTTTAGATACTGGTATTTACGGTACTAAGCTGGATGGAATCATGGATGACGCTGGAGAAATGCGTAAGTGGTTAGTAGATCAAGGTGTAACTGACGCTGAGATTGATGCAGGTATGGGGGCAAAAATGTCTTCCAGTGGGGGCAAGAAACGTGTGCCTGATACCAACATGCGTCAACGCTTGGATATGGACTATGAGACTAAATTCTCAGCCGATGGTTTAACCCTATCTGTAAGTGATCTTCTTAATAACAACATGTCTGACGTGGTTCAGAACTATGCCTTTAAATCAGGCCGACACATTGGCTTTGCCCGTAACGGTATTGATGGTGCAGGTATGGACTCCTTTGAAGAGGCTATTAAGAAGGTTGAGAAGTGGGGGTCAGATAACAAACAAGACCCTCTTAAGACAGCCCAAGAGGTTGACCACATACGCAGCTTATTAGAGGGTCTTAAAGGTTCTGAACTTATCAATGATAAGGCACTAGGACGTAACAAAGGCAAGACTAAGGGACTCCAGTTAGCTCGTAACATGACCTACTTAGCCTACTCTGGTTACTTTGGAATGATGTCTCTCATTGAAGCAGCAAACATTATTGCCTATGGCGGCTTTAAAGTTATCTTCAAGGTAGCCCCTCAATACAAAGATTGGCTAAGAGCCGCCCGTAATGGTGAGGTATCTAACAACGACATGCAGAATATTCTGGATGCTTCAGGCTTAGGTACTCACGGTTTAACAGGTGCAGCTTCTACACGTATTGACGAGATTGGCGGTATGGTCGAACACATGGACCCTTACTGGCAGAAAGCTCGACAGATTCAAGGTGTTATCTCAGGACTCACTCCCCTTACTGACTTCCTACAACGCTTAGATGCGGCTGTGATGCGTCAAAAATGGATGGACGGTGACATTCCTAAAGCCATGCGTCAAGACACTGGTATCACTGATGCAATGTATGACCGTATTCAGGCTCAGATCAAAAAGCATGGTGATGGTAAACGTGTAATGAACTACGCTGATTGGGATGATGTAGAAGCGCAGGATGCTTTTATTAACCATGTCTCAATCGAGGTACGTAACAACGTCCAAGAGACTGACATAGGCGCTACTAATAGTGTCTTACGCGGTCAGGTTGGTTCTACTGTAGGTCAATTCTTAAGCTTCGTTGTTGCTTCTCAAGAACAGCAGTTTGCACGTATGAACCGCAGGTCCGTAAACGGTATGGGTGTTGAAGCAGCTTATGTTGTTATGGGTCAGATGCTTATGGCAAGTCTTATCACAACAGCACGTACTCATATAAATGCTGGAGGACGTTCAGACGAGAGGGAGTACCTTGAAGAACATTTAAGCCCCCTAGCTGTAGCAAGAAGTACAGTAGCTTACACAGGAGGCTTCGGTGTACTCGGCATGGCTACTCAAGTTCCAGATAACATAGCTCGTGGTTGGGGTTCCAGTTTCGTATCCAACCCTCTTGTGGGTTACTTGGACAGTATAGGCCACCTTATTAACGGCGGTATGAAAGGCGACGGTTTCTCTGAAGCAGATGTTCGTTCAATGACCCGCGCATTGCCTTTTCTCAATCAGGCGTACACAAAGACAGGCTTAAACCTTATAGCTAAAGAACTAGGAGATTAACAATAATGGCTTATAGCTTTATTGAATATGTCTCAGACGGGGCTACAACTTCTTATCAAATCCCGTTTGAGTACGATCAGCAAGCAGACATAAGTGTGTATATAGAGGGGGTCGCTCAGACCTCCTTTACCTTCACTTCTGCTAACACAATTAATTTTACAACCTTACCCTCAAATAACGCTTTAATACGTATTGAACGTGCGACTGATTTAGAGAGCCGTGTGGTTGATTTTAGTAACGGTGCAATCCTTACTGAGTACGACCTTGATACCGCAAACATACAGGTATTTAGGGCAGCGCAAGAAGCTATAGACAAAGCTGAGTCAGCCATTGTTAAGGACTTAGCAGGTAAGTATGACGCTCACGGACGTATCGTAACTAATGTTGCAGACCCTGTGGACGCCGCAGACGTAGCGACCAAAGCTTATGCTGACGGTGTTCGTGCTGATTCTGAAACACGACACACGGACATAGTAACCAAGCACACAGAAGTAATCATTAAAGCCTCAGACGTTACACAAATCCGTGACGAACTCTATGGCTTAACTACTCACATGACTGCGCTACCTTACGGTTCCACAGGTTCGGTGAACTACAACGCTAACACTGGTGAGCTTACATTCAGCCTATCCGAAGGTCCTCAAGGTCCTGTAGGCGGTACAGGCCCCGCTGGTTCAACTGGTCCTCAAGGTCCCGATGGTGTGCAAGGTATCCTTGGAAACCAAGGTCCTCAAGGTCCTCAAGGCCTCATCGGTAACACTGGTCCTCAAGGTAACACTGGTCCTCAAGGTAACACTGGTCCCACAGGCTCACAAGGTCCCACAGGCTCACAAGGCCCTGACGGAGATAAAGGTGTCATAGGCGACCAAGGTCTACAAGGCTCTACAGGTAACCAAGGTGTTACAGGTAACCAAGGCCCTATCGGAGATACGCCATTAGGGTTTGCCTTTGGTGGTTTTGAAGTGGATGCTTATGGCAACTTGTCTGTCTCATACTCAGGCTACTTAGACCCTGATACCTTATCACTGAACTCGGACGGTGAGCTTCTAGTAGATACGTCAAGTACCAACACGCCTAGTACAGTTGTTACAAGTATACCAACTCAGGTAGGTCACGCGGGTAAATACCTCACTACCGATGGCAGTAGTACAAGCTGGACAACTGTTAGTGGAGGCGGAGGTGGTAGTGTTACTGGCTCAATCCCATTCTTCACAGCAAACGGCACACAAGACAACATTCAATTAAGTTCGGGTTCACTGCCTTTCTTTACGGCTAGTGGAACCCAAGACAACATAGGAGTCAGTTAATAATGGCTAATCAAATACCTTTAAAAGCGCGTTACACTGGCTCAGATACAACTGCGCTGGGTGAATTTGAGTCAGGCGATACGCTAGATTCAGCACTACTCGACACAGGCACAGGTGCTAATCAACTTGTTCAGCTTGATGGTTCGGCAAAATTACCTGCCGTGGATGGCAGTCAGTTGACCAATCTACCCTCTTCAGGAGGCGGTGGAGGCGGTGGAGGCGGGTGGGCGCTCGTTTCAACAGACAACCTTTCAGGCAACGTGGGTTCAGTTGTTCTATCCGGCGACTACTCGGCCTACTCGCAACTAAAAATCGTCATCACGAATCTCTACGGCTGGGGCCAGAACGATACCCGCCTTAAATTGAGCGATGACGATGGCGCTAATTACTGTTCGTGGGATCAATACTCAGCAATTGTATGGAACGAAAATGGAATCAAAGGTTCAGCAATTGGGTGGGGACAAGCCTACGGCCTCGTTCTTGATTCCACCTTCAAAGTTTCTGGTGCGTCTGCACAAAAGGCCATTATGACGGTGGACATTTATATTGACGGAAATGACATTTGCTACCAAGGCCGAGCTGACGGAAATGACACTGGTGGTGATCATGGGTTCTGTGTCAGCAAGGGCACAGGTGGCAATATAACAAGCGTCAACTACATCAAATTTGATCGTGCCGATTGGACTTCTGGCCAAATCAAACTTTACGGTTTCACTGCGTAGGAGCAAGAAAATGAGTACAGACATGTTTAAATTAGTCAATGGACAACGCATTGAGCTGACTGAAGAAGAAAACAATGAGAGGCTTGCTGACAATGCCTTAGCACAAGCCGAGCAAGACGCAAGGGCGTGGCGTGACAGTCGCGTCTCAGAATATGGTAGCTGGAGTGACCAGCTTGACGAAATCTTTCACGACATTGACGCGTGGAAATCCCGTATTCAATCAATCAAAGATAACCACCCCAAAACAGGTAATTAAATATGGCTACACTAAACGTAGGTAAAGTACGCCTCTCGTTTGAAGGTGTTTATAATTCAGGCACAGCTTATGCAGTACACGAAAGTGTATTCTACAACGGAGAAACCTTTGCGTGTATCCAAGACGCGAGTGCTGGAACTGCACCGACTAACGCAACACATTGGATTAAGTTAGTTCAGAAAGGGGCTGATGGTGTAGCTGGTCCAACAGGAGCCACAGGTTCTACAGGTCCACAGGGCGGCACTGGTCCAGCAGGAGCCGCAGGTTCTACTGGTCCTCAAGGCGACACTGGTTTAACAGGCAGTCAAGGTAGTACAGGTAGCCAAGGTCCTACGGGGCCTCAAGGTGATACTGGTCCAACAGGTAGTACGGGACCGCAGGGTTCTTCAGGTCCTACAGGCTTAACTGGTAATACAGGTGCTGTGGGTCCTTCAGGTCCTACGGGTAATACAGGCGCTACAGGTAACACTGGTCCTCAAGGCGGTACTGGTCCTCAAGGTCCTACAGGCTCTACAGGTTCTACAGGGTCACAAGGCCCAGTTGGTGCAACCTTCAGTAAGAGTGGCACAACTCTCTACATAACCACATAAGAGGAGGTCACTATGAGTCAATCATTTGACCTCACAGGCCCAAGCGTTACTACGCACGTTCAGTTCAATGGAGCTGACTGTGAGAAGATGATGCTTAATGGCACTAGGATATGGGAGAGGTATATAACTCAACAGCAAGTTTGGGTGACTAGTGGTTATAACCAAAGTGGGTGGGTATTAGAACGCTCTTATGTCGGTCCGTCGAGTGGGTGGTGGTTTCCCCGTGTAATAAATTATGCGGGGCAGTGGTACTTCCAGCTAAGTGGCTGGTATAACGCCATTAACACAATGACGAACTCGTCTGCTTTGTATCAGTATGGTAAGAAGTTTACAGCAGGAGCTTCTGCTGGTGTTATGTGGGGTTTCCCCCTCTACGGCGCGCATCAGTATCAACAAGGCACCACATGGGTGGACACCTCTTCTTACCAAACCCAAAACGTCACAGCTTACTATTATTAACAACAGGAATAACCAATGAACACATTTATCCACCAGAACGGCTTAAGCCTGATTGAGAAAGATGGTAAGCGTCTTGAGGCTTTTATGAAGCCAGACTTTAGCTTCCAATATGATGACATTCAGTTCCATGAGAACTCTCAAGGCTACGTCTTAAATGACAACTGGCTAGACTTCACACCTGAACAAGCACAAGAGCTTACAGCTTACATCAATGGTCAGGAAGAGAATCCTCAAGGACAAATTAACTTTAAGTCCATGATGTATCTACAAGAGACTGATTGGTACCTCGTTCGTAAGTTTGAGACAGGTGTAGCAGTTCCACAGGAAGTTCTAATCAAACGTCAAGAGGCTAGAGAAGCCATTACAGAGGGCTAACTAAATGTCTACCATGACCGACTACGATGCAGGACGCTTAGTGACTCTCGTAGAAACTCTAGGCAACCAAGTC
>ENA-OSET01002226-OSET01002226.1-sediment-metagenome-genome-assembly--contig:-NODE-2226-length-18995-cov-4.153240_pt1 | contig 18995 bp, 11 predicted proteins | sample MGYA00237882_ERZ534229 | MGnify/ENA primary metagenome ERZ534229 (study PRJEB26408, sample SAMN06266212) | sediment metagenome | isolation source: Hudson Canyon methane seep mesocosm | place... | reverse complement strand
CGATAAAGTATTTGCAAAAAGCGTTAAAGATCAAGCCAGAACATACAGGATATTTGTTGAGCTTGGCTAACGTGCATAGTCAAGTGGGGCAGTTTTCAGAAGCAGTGAAAATGTATCGGCGCTATCTGAAAATCGACAAGAACAACCCTGCAGTATATTTTTACTTAGGCAGCAACTATGTCCAATTGGAGGAGTCTGAGCGTGCGATAAAAGCGTTATCTAAAAGTATCAAACTCAGCCCAAATGAAGAAGCGCCATATCTCATGTTGGCAGAGCAGTATAAGAGAGTGTCTCTGTACGATGAAGCGAGTAAAACCTTATCTTCGGCCTTCAAAAATGGGCTTAAGAGTATCGTTCTGTTCGAAAATCTGACCAATATGTATGTCAATATAGGTGACATACCCTCAGCCAAAAAAGCCTTCTCAGCGGCGATAAAAGACTATCCGGAGCATTTGTCTTTCGTTTATCACTTGTCTCGGATCGATGAAAATGCGGTTGATGATAAGTTGCTTTTAGTGCTGCGAGATGGATTAAGTTCAGGTCAACTCTCTGCAGAGAATCAGATGTATGCCAATTATCTACTAGCGAAAGTAGCGAAAAAAGAGAAGCAATATTCACAAGAGATGGACTTGCTGGTTAAGGGGCACGAGTTGTTCAAAGGCATTGGCTCATTTGTACACGAGGCGAGCTTTTATACTGAGCTTCTGCCGACAGTCGCGAATACTGAAAAGCATTTTCCAAGTAAGTCTGCTAAGACCGAGCTTTTGGCTAGTTCCAACCCGGTCTTTGTTATAGGTGTGCCACGTTGCGGCTCTACGTTGATCGAAAATGTGATATGTGCCGGGAACGAGAACATGGTTAAAGGAGAAGAAAACGGTTCTACCATGCATGCTTTTTCTCGCGCTGAGTTTTCGAATAATAAAAAGTTTTGGCAAGATTATGCGCATCAGTTGTCTAAGAATTATATGCAAACAGGCCTTTTATCAAAAGATGGTTACTTTAGTGATAAGACCCTAGAGAATTTATTTTTCGTTGATGTGATCTTACATTTTATCCCAAACGCAAAAATTGTGTATTGCCAACGAGAGCCCCTTGCTTCGGTTGTTTCGATTCTTCAGAATAACTTATTCTTGATACCGTGGGCGCACGACCTTGACCAAATATTCAAGTTCATCAAGTCTTGTGTGGACTTAATGGAGAAATGGAAGTCGGATTATCCTGAGCAGATCTACACCGTTGAATATGAGCAGTTTGTAAGTGACCCAGAAGGTGAGTCAAAAAAGCTGTTTGATTTCTGTGATCTAACTTGGAGTGAAGATTGTCTTGATTTTCACAAGCAAGATAAAACGTTTAGTCGAACTGCAAGTAACGTTCAAATTCGAAAAGAAATTAATACTTCTGCACGTGATAAGTATAAGAACTATATGGACTATCTCGGAACTTATATTAAAAAATATGAGCTCTAGTAAATGTGATAACTACCCTAAATAACCAGTTTCAACTCATTGTTTAGGGTAACTGCTTTAACTGATTTCGAATATCTCTTTCAAGTATGAATTTAGGAATTTTCCAGAGGGATCGTATTGTTGGCGAACGTTTTTGAAATCGTTAAACCGCGGATACGCTTTAGCAATTTGTTGTGCGCTAAAGGTATTTAGCTTGCCCCAGTGAGGTCGGCCTTCATACTTTTGGAAAATAGGTTCTATCGCTTTGAAGTAAGGCTCGTAATCTTCTTCAAAATAACGGTGCACCGCTAGCGATACTGTATCGCGTTGATAGAATGGGCTTAACCAAGAGTCTTCAGCTTTAATGAAGCGACATTCAATAGGAAAGAATACTTCGTCAAACTTGGTTTCAATGGTTTGCCGAATTTCTGTTAGTGCTGCCATCGCATTTTCGGCTGGCAGATGATATTCCATTTCATTAAAACGCACATTACGTTCGGTGGCATAAATTGAATATGAATGATCCACTGTACTCGTGGCTTGCACTGTTTTCATATAGGAGCCGACAATTAGTTCTCTCAGTTTTTTAGACCAAGATAAATAATCACGTGCTGTTTTAAGGTCCAGAATGCCACTATTGCCGTCAATCTCACCATGCTCTTGAATAGCATCGTCTGTTTCGTTTAGTCTGTCGGTCAATATCATGCCGGTGAACGGGAAGTAGTAGAACTCGAAGTTTCGGTTGTCTTTCGCCAACTGGTGGGCTTGCTGAGTACCTTCTTCAAAACTCAGCCAGCTGCCCTCGCGCTTAAGCTTGAATGGTGAGGTGTTTTGCAAGGTGGCGCTAGTGATGATACCCAGTGCGCCCAAACTAACTTTTGCTGCATTGAATAGGTCGGGGTTAACCGTCGCGCTACAGAATTCAAGGTCTCCATTAGCGGTGACCATTTCAATATCTTGAATATAGCTAGACATACTACCCAATGTGCGCCCGGTACCATGTGTTGCTGTGCATATCGCGCCAGACAAGGTTTGTTGGTCTATGTCGGGCATGTTGATCAATGCTTGATTTTGTTCTGCTAAAAGAGGACCAATTTCTTTTAGAATGGTTCCTGCATAGATGTTCGCAGTGTTTTGTGATTTGTTGACACTTCTGAGCCCCGCAAGTCTACGAATAGAGATCAGGTTATCGTCAGTAGGCACAAGACGTGAAAATGAATGTCCGGCGCCGACAGCGCGAATATGACCCTTACTTTCTCTGACGATGGTTTGCAGTTCAGCAATACTTGCAGGCGCAAAGCGGTTTCCTGGAAAGCATTGTTGATTTCCGGACCAGTTTTTCCACGGGTATTTTTTAGATGCGGACTTGGCAGGTTGTACAGACGACAGCGCATAAGTTGGAACTGAACTTGCAATCGTTGTCGCGATAAGTGATTTAATTAAATGTCGGCGATTCATATAGTGAAAACTCAACTCCGGTGGATTGAAAAATGTCGATAGTGATTAGATCTTAGGGTGACTCATATAAAGTATTAGACTCTCCATTTGTTCTGGTGAACATTCATAACACTGCCCGGCAGCTGGCATTCCCTTATAGCCCATCATGGCGTTTTCCAAGGTTTTGTCCATGCCTTTTTCGAGTATGTCTTCCCATCGATTCTTATCGCCGGTAAGCGGGGCCTGCGTCGCGGCCACAGTATGACAGTTCTTGCATGTACGTTGATAGATAGACTGAATTTCTGCGCTAATTTGTACGGGCTCGTTTGGGAACGCACTTGATGCTTTATTTGACGTTTGCGTGTCGCAGGCGATTAAGGTCATATAAATGACTGAAAGTAGTAGTATGCCTAAGGCCTTGTTTGGTTTGAAGTGCATCATTTCTTGGCTCGACTTTGTGTGAAGGTAGTTTACAATAGCATAAAACCTGAAGAATGTTCAGGTTTTATGCTATTGGTGTCAAATAATGTGATCCTGATTAGTTTAGACCTGACGAGTTGAGCTATAAATTAACCAAGTTTCTTACTCTAGATTTGATTTTGTTCCATGAATCGATAGCATGTCGCTTTGTTATATTCGATATTCCGTTCAGGCCCTATTAATAGGGTGCGTGGCTATTAAACATGTTTTTCAAATTGTCGGCTCTGTATTTTGCGTACTTTTCACTGTTAGGTGTATTGGTTCCGTATTTGGGTCTGTATTTAGAGTCGAGAAATTTTTCGCTACTCGAAATTGCGGAATTAGCATCTATGTTGATGTTGACCAAAATTATCGCACCGTTAGTGTGGGGGAGCATTGCTGATAAGTATCAATGTAGTCTCTTGTTGGTGCGTATTGGCTCGGTACTTACCTTAGCAAGCTTTTCTGGTTTTTTCTTTGCTGAGACGTTTTGGCAATTTGTGATGGTTATCTTCATGTTCAGTTTTTTCTGGAATGCGATACTCCCGCAAATAGAGGTCATCACCTTAAACGCGCTAGCGGGGCGTCAAGATAGATACAGTCAAATAAGACTCTGGGGTTCCATTGGGTTTGTGGCAAGTGTGATGGGTGCAGGGTTTCTTTTTGAGCGAATTGGTGTGTCAAATTTCCCCTATGTTGCGCTCTCGATAATAGTGACAATTTTCTTGCTCAGTTTGCTTAAATTCTCTGAACCTCCTCACCCTGGTTATGATCTCGATAGCGCGAGTTTTTTAGCTCAATTGCTCAAGAGTGACATTGTGTTGTTTTTTTTGATCTGTTTTTTATTACAGCTTTCTCACGGTGCTTATTACACCTATTTCAGTATTTACTTGGAATCTCTCGACTACTCAAAAAGTACGATTGGCTTGCTATGGAGTGTGGGTGTTCTTGCTGAAGTTACGTTGTTTGTCGTTATGCATAAATGGTTTAGCCGACACTCCGTTAAAGAGATTATGTTTGTTTCTCTGTTGCTAACCTCAATACGTTGGTTTTTAACCTCGAAATACGCGAACGACATTCAGGCTTTGGTACTTCTACAGTTATTGCATGCGTTCTCGTTTGGCGCAATGCACGCTGCGGCTATTAAGTTTGTACACCAAAAATTCGACCAAAAAAATCAAGGCCGAGCTCAAGCCTTATATAGTAGTTTCGGGTTTGGCTTGGGCGGAGCGGTCGGGGCTTTGACGAGTGGTATGATCGTTTCACACTCCGATTACGAATGTGTTTTTGAATTTAGCGCGGTTGTCGCTATGTTGGGGCTGGTTATTTGTACATTCATGCCATCAAAATCTGTCAATAGTACGTCACCCCATACCCGTCGATGACGGTATTCTTATTCTTAATACAGTAAGTAAAAAAAATTGAGTAGAAGTTGGTTGATTGTCAAATTAGCGTCTATGCTTCAATTAATGTGTATATAAGCAATAAAAACACGCTTTATTTTAGGTTCTTAGTTTCAGTTTTGTAGGTAGTTCAAGATTTAACTAACTGTTTGTAAATAGAAGAGCCTGTTAGCAAATATATCAATGTAACGGAGTATCGTTCGATGACGAAAAAAACACAGCGGTTGCATCAGTTTATTAAACTGCCTTTAGCGCTGGCAGCAGCAGCCTCAATGTCAACACCAGCAAGTGCATTCCAGTTCTATATGGGCGATATGGAAGCAAGCTTGGATACTACTTTGAGTATGGGGGCAAGTTGGCGGTTAGAAGATCCAGACGAATATCTTTACGGCGTGGGAAATGGCGGTAAGGGTGGATCTATCAATAGCGACGACGGTACGCTGAACTTTGAGAAAGGCAGTACTTATTCAAAGGTGATTAAAGGTAATACCGACTTCTTGGTTTCGTATGAAGAATGGGGTGCGTTTGTCAGAGCTAAGTATTGGTACGATTTTGAACTGAAAGACGAAAACCGTGCTGAAGATGCAAATGGCTTTACTAGAGAATTGAGTTCTGCAGGAAAAGCGAATGCCTCTGGTGCTGAGGTGCTTGATGCCTATATTTGGAAAGACTTTTGGTTTGGTGATACTCCACTGAATTTACGTGTAGGTAAGCAAGTGGTGAGCTGGGGAGAAAGTACCTTTATTTTCAACGGTATTAATATTATCAACCCGGTTGACATTGGTGCGATCAGAGCGCCAGGCGCCCAAATTAAAGAAGCGCTTATTCCAGTTAATATGGTTTATGGCTCGCTTGGATTGACTGACGATATTACATTAGAAGCATTTGTTCAGTTGGAATATCAAAAATCAAAAATCGATGATTGTGGTACCTTCTTCTCAACCAATGACTACGTGGCAGATGATTGTGGTATTGTTTACGCACTAGGTCATGTTTCTGAACAAGAGAACAAAGAAGGGGTAGATGAGCTTGGTAATTTGCCGGCTGGTTTGCCTAGGCTTGCCGACGAAGAAGCTAACGATACCGATCAGTTTGGTGTCGCGGTGAGATGGTTTGCTCAAGAGCTAAATGAAACCGAGTTTGGCTTATATTTCATTCAATACCATAGTCGGTTTCCTCTCGCGAGTGGCTTCGTAGCACAAGATAGCAATGGTGATGGTGAGGTTGATACGGCTGAGTCATTACACCCTGATACTGGCGCTAAGTATTACTCTGAATACCCTGAACGCATAAAACTTATGGGCTTAAGCTTTAATACGACAGGTCCTTTTGGTGTATCACTCGGTGGCGAATATAGTTTTAAGCAAGACTTTCCTATCCAATTAAACTCCGCTGACCTGGTTGTCGCTGCTACCGTTAAAGAGGATGGTGCTTCTCCGCTAGTACAAGATCGAGTTTCTGATTCGGATAACGATGGTGATATTGATACGCTTGATGCGATTGCAGGCGGTTTTCTTGGAAGCGAAGCCAAAGGCTTTGATCTTTATGATGTATCTCAGCTTCAATTTACGGTGATCAAATTTATTGACCAGTTTATGGGTGCTAGCCGAATGACCTTCGTTGGTGAAGTTGGTGGCACATATGTTCACGACCTTCCCGATGTAGATGACGTACGCTACGGCCGATTGGATCAGCTTAACTTTGGCTTGACCAATCTCGGTATCGATGTCTGTGAGCGTATCAACTCAGTTGGCGGCTGTCACACCGATGGTTATGTAACTGATTTTTCTTGGGGTTATCGCTTCAGAACATCATGGTTATATAACGATGTGGTTGCAGGTGTGAACCTGACTCCACAGTTGGCTTGGAGTCAAGATGTCAAAGGGCATGCACCAGGCCCAGGCGCAAACTTTGTCGAAGGTCGTAAGTCTATTGGCCTTTCTCTGAAAGCCGAATATTTAAACCAATATAGTGCAACGCTAGCAGTTACGAATTATTTTGGAGGAGGTAAGCTCAATGCTATCTCTGACAGAGATAATGTCGCGCTTAGCGTTTCGTATTCATTCTAACAATCCTTTGGCCCGGTTTGACGAGGTAGTCTAAATGAAATTTATTAAAACAATGTGTGCCATTGGTGTTGTAGCGGCGAGCATGAATGCTAGCCAAGTAATGGCAAAAGTCTCAGCTGAAGAAGCAGCCAGATTAGGTAAGGATTTAACCCCCCTAGGTGGAGAAATGGCTGGTAATGCTGATGGCACGATTCCAGCCTGGACTGGCGGTTTGAAAGAGAACCCTGCAGGATATGTAGTGGGTCAACCATACATCGATCCGTTTTCAGACGATAAAATTCTGTTTACCATTGATCAAAGTAATGTTGATCAATATGCGGATAAATTATCTGAGGGTAAGATAAAAGTAATAAAGGCGTTCCCTGATTATAAAATGCATGTATATCAGTCGCGCCGTCCTGCACGTTTCTCAGACGAAATAGCCGGTTATGCAAAAAACAATGCACTCAATACAGAGCTAGTGGACGGTGGTAACGGCATTCAGAATGCCGAAGGTGTTTGTCCTTTTCCAATACCTCAAGTGGGTTTGCATCTCGTATGGAATCATATCTTCAGATATAGGGGGGGGCAATTTTCGCGTTCCACTGTGCAAGTGACGCCGATGGAAAACGGTGATTTTTCACCGATTCGTTTTTATGAAGAGTTTTCACGTCGTTTTCGCTTGACCGATTTTGCAAAGAACTCTGATGAGAATGTGTCATTCTACTTTAAGCAAGCCGTTACAAAGCCTGCTCGACTCGCTGGAAACGTATTGCTGGTACATGAGACCTTAAACCAGGTGAAAGAGCCTAGACGAGCTTGGATCTATAATGCTGGTCAACGTCGTGTGAGACGTGCTCCACAGACAGCATATGACGGACCAGGTACAGCATCTGATGGTTTGAGAACAACAGATAACTTCGAAGGTTTTAATGGGGCACCGGATCGCTACGATTGGGAGTTGGTCGGAAAGCAAGAGATGTACATCCCGTATAATTCTTACAAAATTGACGATAAATCACTTAAGTATGAAGATTTGATTCAGCCAGGGCATTTGAATACGGATTATACGCGGTATGAATTACACCGAGTATGGAAAGTAGTAGCGACACTCAAGGACGGTAAACGCCACATATACTCCAAGCGGGTAATGTATATAGATGAGGATTCTTGGCAGTTTGCTGTAATAGATCATTATGATGGCCGTGGTGAGCTTTGGCGTCATTATCAAACTCATTCTAAATTGCATTATGATGCGGATTCTATCTTTGGAACTGTTGAAGAGATGAGCGACTTGTTGTCTGGCCGTTATATTTCCTTAGGTCTGGCAAACGAAGAGCCACTTCGATATGACTTTAGAAAGAAATTTAGCACCAAGGACTTCACTCCAGCAGCATTGAGACGTTCTGGTAGACGCTAAATCCAAAAAGTAAAGTAATAAGCCGATCAATTAATGATCGGCTTTTTTTTGCCTAAATTTTGATATTTTCTTTGAAAAATACGCTATTCCTTCCTATATTTGATTTTGAAAGCTTAATGAAATTTACGTTTTTCATTAAGAAATGTAATGACAACGTTCTCCTATAGAGTCACGGTTTGATTCGATAAGGTACACGACAGGGAAGCGCTGCCTATTTTTGAGTTATCGGATAAGGAGATACCCGTGACAAAAAAGTATGGGGTGATAGTTTATAATCCTACCAAAATTAGTGCGTCGGCGAGAATCATCAAAGATGATTTCAAACTCACACACTGTAGAACTTACGAAAGTGTTATAGAGCAGGCTGCATTGCGACAGCACGACCTGATTCTCATCGACTTTTTATCTGAGCACAATAGTCACTTTTCATTTCTTGATCGTTTGCAAAGTAAGAACCCGAATGAAATAGAGCGTCTGTCAATTGTTTTGCTCATAGATAACCTCAATCTTGAACAGAGGTTGATGTCTTGTGAGCTAGGGGCAGATGATTGTATTTCTAGTCAAGAATCACATGACGACTTGGTGACTCGGCTCCAAAGTACCATATTTAATTCTATCGCGAATCAGCAACTTAAAGAGCAGTTGAAAACTGCCTCAGATGTCGCGATGGCTGCGATGGCCAATACAGGTGATTTAGGTTGTAATATTCAGTTTTTACTCGACAGTCAAAAGTGCTCGAATATCGATGAACTGGGGCAGTTATTATTTCAGAGCTTGCATTACTATGGGTTGAACTGCAGTTTACAGATGCGAGGTCAATACATGGTTAAGGACATGGAAGCTCATGGCATGGCGAAAGCGATGGAATCGAAATTGCTCGAGGAACTGAAAGGGGCAGGTCGGTTTTATGATTTCGGGTCTCGAACCATGGTGAATTACAACTCAGTGTCACTGTTAATAAAAAATATGCCGCTCGATGATGAGGTGAAATATGGCATGATCAAAGATAATATATTTGCTCTTTTGCAAGGAATCGATTCGAAAATTCAGTCTTTAGATCTTCAGTTGAACTTACAAAGAGAGTACGAAAGTCAGGAGCGTTTGGTGAACCGAATGCAAGAAGGAATTCATCACTTGGGTTCGCAATATCGTAATTTGACCAAAAAGATAGCGGGTGTAGTAGATCAAATGGGAGCGACTGTTGAGACTGCCATGCAGACTATGCTGTTAACAGATGAACAAGAAGTGATACTTAAAGCTCATATGGATCAAGGCCGAAATTCAGTTTGTGACTTATTTGAGGAATATGCGTCAATGGATGACGATTTAAGGAAAATTGTCGAGAAAAATGCTAGTCACCAGTCGTTTAGACAAGATATAGATGTTGGTCTGTCACCTAATAATTCTATTAGTTCTAGTGACGAAGTGATCACGAATATAAAAAAAACCGGCTGAATTAATAGTGGAACGGAGTACTAGGCTGGAATGCAGGCTCCGTTTAACTTTGTTCGTATTTTTTCTTAAGGCCCGAAATTAATTCATCTTTGTTTACCCATAGCTCGTTTAGCCATGCTTGAAAATTTGTTTTGAATTCAGGGTCACTGGCATAGTCTTTACCCAAAAAATCACGTGGAATTTCAATTTCATCAAGATGCACTACAACCTTATAGATTTTTCCGCAAACAAGGCTCCAGGGGCCGTTATCTGGTGCATCAGGGTATATGATGGATACATCAAGCATTGTGTGCATTTGTTCTCCCATACTACCCAAAACAAAAGCGGTTCCTCCTGCTCTAGGCTTTAGTAGATTGACAAAAGGGGAGTCTTGCTGTGCCTGTTTTTCTGGGGTGAAACGCGTGCCTTCAATAAAGTTGAAAACCGAAACGGGCGTAGATTTGAATTTCTCACAGGCCTTTTGGGTGGTTGCTAGGTCTTTTCCTGCGAGCGAGGGGTTTTTCTTAATTTGTGCGGGAGAGGATCGTTTCATGAATGGAAAATCTAATGCCCACCAACATATACCCAAGAAGGGTACCCAGATCAGTTCTTTCTTAAGGAAAAATTTCAGCATGGGTACTTTGCGATTTAATATTTTTTGTACAACAGGAATGTCTGACCACGACTGATGGTTGCAGTTAACGAAATACCAATTATTTTTGTTTAGGTCTACAGAGCCTGTGACTACCCACTCAACTTTTAGAAATAGCCACATAAAAAAATTATTTAAGGTGACCCAATTAGTTGCACACGATATTAGTGCAACAGAAACCCACTTTTTTATGGCCGGCAGTGGAATCAAGAGTTTAAGAACAGCGCCAAAGACGAGAATCGGTAACCAGAATATCGTATTGAGTGTGACCAATAGGACGATTGTAATGCCTTTTACTGGTGCCGGAAGAAAGCTGAACATAATTTATCTCTGCAATTTTTTGCAGATTTTATCTAGTGGAAAAGATTAATTCAAGGACATCGATAAGGGGAGGCCGTATCGAGGTGCATATTTGAAGAGAGTTGGCTGTATTGTATTGAGGCTCAATTAGATTTCGTTGTGCCCTTCTCTGTCTTACTCAGTATGGCTCTCGTTTTGCTCTCCGCTTTTTCTTTTATTTCTGGGGTGATGTACTGACTTAAGGTTGAAACGGCTGCGGCGAGTACTGCGATGTCGTCTGAGTATCCCAAAAAAGGTGTTAGGTCTGGTATGCCGTCGATTAAGCTAAGAAAGTAGCCCAGACTGCCTAATATTACCGTTCGACACCACAGTGGAGTATTTGGTGCACCGAGCGTGTAATACAATATTAGAGCATGAGAGATTGCTTCGTGGCTGATCGAACTAAGCGCCGACTTAATTTTTCGTAGTACCTTTATTTCTGGGAGTCTACTTGTCGGCGCAGGCTTTTCCTTTTCTTTATCAAACAACATTATTGTTACGCACTAGCCTAAAAGGTGGGGCTAAGTTCTTGCTCTCTAGAGGCAAAAATTAGGCCCAAATTATCGCTTTGCTTCCAAAGAAAAGAAATTAGGTTCCCAGCGTTTTCATTACTATCGTCAGGGCGTGATATAAAGCCTTCTAGCTCTAAAGCCTGACCAAACACATTGATGAAATTCAGTGTAATGGTATTGTTTGATATTTCGCAGCTTGAGCTATCTGAGACTGAGCCGTTAGCTGTTTGCATTTCTGTTAATCTATTAAAATTAACATCAACCATATGATCTATGTAAGTTTGTTTGTAGCTAAAACTCGCGTTGCAGTCTTGACCACCGGTACCCGTTCTTAGGGTTAAAGTTGAACCGTTAAAATTCATCAAGGTGTTTTTAGCGCTGGTGATACCAAAACTATTGCCTTGAATCTGATAAATGCTTTCGGTTTGGAATAGGCTGTTAGGAACGTTGAATCTCTCTGTAGCGATAATAAGGCCGGCTCCTCTGTCTTCATCATTATTTACTTCGGTCGTATCAAACGTGAACGCAAGGTAGGCACCATTTTGGGTGCTATGGCCGAAAGCGGCTTCTGTTCCACCGTCTAGACTGAGTGTGCCGGTTGTTTTGTCAGTTTGGTCAGGGTTGACGTTATACGAACGACTGGTGTCAAATGTATTGGACTCAATGCTTACGCCTGAGACGGTATTATTGTTATTTCTTACCAATACGTTGGTTGAATATCCTGTTGGTTGGGACACAGAAATTGTAGATGCCGCATTCCAGTTAAATGTTTCGGCGTAAACTTTAACCGTCTCGTTGGTCTCATTTAGCTTAAGCGAATATGAAATAACGTTGTATTGCTTTCCCTCAATATCATCACTAGAAAAATTTTCGTCAGTTTCTAAGCTATGAATTTCCCAAGAGAAAAAATTTGTATCCTCTAACGTTTCGACTCGAGTTAGCTCATTGTTCGACTCATCGCTGTCTTCAACATCGTATTTAGCTGCTTTGCTGACGTTGGCAGCCGTTAGCCACGTAGGTTCAGTCCCATAGTCGACCTCTGGGTAGATGAACTGGTCTTGGTCATCTACGTTATCAGGTAGGTCACTTGAAACCTCATTGCTATTGGCTTTATAGAGTTTGTTGAGCATGGGTTCAAATTGCCATTGGTTTTCGCTCGAGGTATCTTCGAAATCTATGATTGCACGGGGGGTGAGTAGCGAACCTTGAGTTGATAGAAAAGAGGTATTTGGAAACGTTGAAAATATCTTTTCTTTATACTCACTTCGACCTCGTACAAGATCAAATTCTAGATTCTTGCGAATGATCAGATCTGTTCGAATATAGGGTATTTCAACAGAGGAAGAACTTTTTCTGCGGTCAAACAAGGTGAAATTATGAGTAAGGAGAGGATAAATGGTCGTAGCATTGCTGTTAGATTGTGAACTTGAAGGTAGTTTTCGTGAACTATAAGCACTTATACCGATAGTACTACTATTTATGTTTTCAGGGTCGGCATCAGAAAATGATAGTCCAAATAAGGCGCTATTGGATGCTTGAGTTTGTAGTAAGTTGTTTAAAATATTTTGGGTGTTAAGTTCGAATGGGTAATTTCTCTTTGTGGCTTTGGAGAAAGGTGCTTCTACTCGTGTAATCTCTGCCACCGCAGAGGTGATATGGTGCACAAAGTCTGGACGTGAGTCTAATGCTGCCAATGCGTCTGTAATGCTATGGTTGGGGTCGACCTCAATCTCATATTGTTGTGCGGCCTTTACTATTTCACCTAAGTATTCAGCTTTACTCTCTGGCTGGTATTCGCAATCGATCTCATCGATACAGCTGGTGAGTTCTTTTAATTCGTCGTCGGAGTTTACGGTGTCGAACAGTTTAGTCATGACATAATGAGAAAAAATATCAACTTTTATTTTTTCAGAGAATAACTCTTCGTTATACATCGGAGCGTAATATATTTCACTGTTATTGATTCTGACTCTAAAGGCCACGTTGGGCTGTTCAGCGTAGGGGACATTGAAGGTTAATTCGTAATTCCCCGCAGAGGTTCGAATGATATTACTAGGAGTTTGGTCATCGCCAGTCAAGCTGCCAAGAGTTTCTTCCATATTCTGGTCGAGTCTAACTACCGCAACTTCGGCATTAGCAGGGACGGCTTCACCATTGATTCGTTCGATACCGATTAAAATTGAGTTGTTATCAACAGCTGCACCGGTTTGATTATCGAGTTCTGGGCCTGTCTCTCCATTTCCTGAACCGCTTGGTTGACGTCCATTTTGACTTTCTCCACTTAGGCCGCACCCGAGAGTAAGCGTAAAGACAAGAAATAGAGCCAATTTATGCATGCGAGGTATAATGATTGTTCGATTATCTGGAGCCATAGAGCAGAATTACCTTTTCTGAAAATAGAGTTGAGAAACTACTAAATCGAGACTTGGATACGAATGTGGTCTCTTCTCAACTTCTAGCTAATATAGCTAATAATTGAGGGTTTAAAAAGGATCGCCCTTAAAGAATGTGACTCGGGCTATGTTTAGGCTTATAGCTTTTCTTTGCTGGCGAGCACTAGCTTTATATCTTCGACGACGGCGTCGACCTTCTCACTTGTTTGACCATCTTGTGTTTTAAGTGAATGTTCAGCATTCTTTATTGATGTTCTTAATAACGGAACGCCACAGTAATGGCACGCACCATGGAGTTTGTGTATGCACTCTTCTAGCTCTACAAGTTGTTGGTTTTCCCAAAGATCAATAATTCGGCTTAGCTCATTTGGTAGGCCTTCTAGAAACTTATTGAGAAAGGTTTGTGACAAGGACTCGTTACCGTTACATAGTTCGATACCCTCCTCGATGTCTATCGCCTTTTGATGCGTTAAAGCACGGTTTGAGTCGAGGTTGATTTCCGATTCTGTTTCACTTTCTTCCTTGTGGTCGTCTAGATCGATGCCGGGTAGGAAAAATGATAAGGTTTCAGTCAGTTTTTCTTCATCAATCGGTTTGGTCATTAAGCTCTGAAAACCTTGATTTAAGAAGGTTTGCTGTTCTTCTGGCAGGGCGTACGCCGTTAGGGCTACGATATTTGTTTCTCTATACTGATTGCTAATCTGTCGTATTCTTCTCATTGTTTCAGTGCCGTCCATCCGTGGCATTTGAATGTCCATAAATATCACGCTGTAATATGTTGACTCACACTGTTGAAGCGCTTCAAAGCCATCATTTGCCGAATCTGCATTTATGCCAATACTTTCTAGTATTGAGCAGACCAATAACAAGTTGATCTCATTATCATCGACAACCAACACTTTGTTATGGATGTTTTTCTTGAAGCGCTTTGTGGGTTGAGTTAATTTTTTGATGACTTTCTTGCGTTTGAAATCTTCTAAGTTGAGGTCACACAGCGCGTTATAGAACCTCTGTCTGGTGAGAGGTTTAACCAAATGAGCGTTTGCTAACTGTATAGCGGAAGATTCGTAGTTTTCTAGGGTTGGCGTGATGAGAAGGATTTTTTGTTCGAGTTTTAAAATCGACTCTAGGATCTCGACCTGTTTTTTTTCATTCAGCTGTTTTTTGTCTAGACTGACCAAAGTAATCGGCTTTAGCTTGTTTTCTTTTTTTGCAAACTGTGAAAGTGAAACAAGTTCTTCAATATTGTTGGTAAATTGAAAGTCCACCTTCCAGGCATGAAACAAGTGCTCTATTGCTAGTCTTGCTGTGTCGCGAGGTTCATAGCACGTAATATGGCAACCACGCAGTTGGTCTTGTATTTCAGCGCTATCTGAGTTCTGGTCAGAAGTTTCTACCGGGATCGTAAACCAAAATGTCGATCCTTTACCTAATTCGCTATCAAAGCCAATTTTTCCTTCCATTTGCTCGATCAGATTTTTGGATATAGCCAGTCCAAGTCCGGTTCCTCCATAGTTTCGTGCGGTTGTTGCATCCGCTTGGGAAAACGCATTGAATATTGAGTGCTGCTGTGCCCTCGACAAACCAACTCCTGTATCTGTGACAGAGACCTTTATGTATTCTTTGTTTAGGCCTGGTCCCTCATCAGCGAGCATGACACGGACCAATACTTCGCCTTCTTGAGTGAATTTGATGGCGTTATTCACAAGGTTTGTGATGACCTGTTTTATTCTTAAAGAATCTCCCATGATGAGACGAGGAACATCTTGGTAATGAAGGTGAATGAGTTCTAGGTTTTTGACATGCGCAGTTGGAGCCAACATTGCGACAACTTCATCAATTAATTCTCGAAATTCAATACTGCTTTTTTCGAGCAATAATTTTCCGGCTTCAATTTTAGAAAAATCCAAAATATCATTGATGATGAGAAGAAGAATTTCCGAGGACTTTCGTATAGTTAAAAGGTGATCTTGTTGTCTCTTATTTAGTGTTGTTTTAAGTAGAAGATTAGTGAAACCAATAATGCCGTTAAGGGGGGTGCGAATTTCGTGGCTCATGTTCGCCAAAAACTCTGACTTGGTACGATTCGCTAGTACGGCTTGTTTTCGGGCAATATCTAGCTCGACGTTCTGAATTTCAATTGTTTCTAATGTTTCTCTGAGGTCTTCGGTAGTTTGTTCAATTTCTAAGGTCATATCGGATTGTGTTTGGCTAAGTCTCTCGGCTAATTGGTTGATGCAATCAATTAGCCGGTTCATCTCAATCGAAAAACTTGGTTCTATTCGAATATTGGCCTGGCCTTTTGTGATCTTCTCTAGTTGCTGGCCAATTTTTATAATTGGCTTAGTGGTTAGCTGGCTCAAGTAACGCATTGCTACGATGCACACAGCCAGCACTATCAACAAATACCAAAGAGTCTGAACAATTGCTTGTCCTGATTTTTCGTTGTTCTGACTTGGATTGACGCTGATAAGAAGCCAGCCAAAGAGAGAGTGGTGGTTCGACTTTGACAGCGAAGTTACGTGCCCTTGTCGGTTTTTTTTCCCAATAGGAATGATAAATATAGATTCGTGTTCGGTATCGATTAATCTTGGCCCTTTTACAGGAAATGAACTGGGGTTTAATCGAGCGGTAAGTGGCGTACCTGCATGACGCAACACTCGGTGGTTTCTGTCTAGCAATGTCAGTGATTGAATAAGCGGTGACTGAAGTAATGCTTCTAAGGTGTTTGAGGCTTGCTGCAAAGAGCTTGTGCTTAGTTCAATCGCACTGGTTTGAGTGAGAAAATCAAGTCGCTCAAATTCTTGATTTTGAATAATGTCTACTTGATGAGATAAAAAATACCAACCCAAACTTAAGATCATGATAATGACTGGAAAGGCTGTCACAAGAAGGATGCGACTTTGTAGGCTGAAAGGTTTCATTTGCTGGCGGTGTCTTGATAAGTCTAATGTGAAGTCATGCCAAGAAGTGTATCATGTTGCTCCTGAAAACACGCCACTCTCATATGATCAAAAACAAAGGTAGAAGATGAATTTTCATACAATTGAAGACTATGTTGGAAATACGCCGTTGGTCAAACTACAAAGGATGCCAGGAGAAACCAGCAACACGGTATTAGTTAAGCTTGAGGGCAATAATCCGGCAGGGTCGGTAAAAGATAGGCCTGCTCTCAGTATGATTCAGCAGGCTGAAGCTCGTGGACAAATCAAACCTGGGGACACTTTGATTGAGGCAACGAGTGGGAATACGGGCATAGCGTTGGCAATGGCGGCAGCCATTAAGGGTTATAAGATGATTCTAATTATGCCCGACCATATGAGCGAAGAGCGAAAAGCGTCTATGGCGGCGTATGGTGCGACTTTAATATATGTGACCAAAGAACAAAGCATGGAAGGGGCTAGAGACCTGGCGAGTCAAATGCAAAAAGAAGGGAGGGGGATTGTATTGGATCAGTTTGCCAATCAGGATAACCCATTGGCTCACTATGAAGGGACAGGCCCTGAAATATGGAAACAGACGCAAGGGCGGATTACCCATTTTGTCAGCTCAATGGGAACGACCGGGACCATAATGGGAAACTCGCGTTATCTAAAAGAGCAAAACAATGATATTCAAATTGTAGGTTTGCAGCCAAAAGAAGGTGCGGCGATTCCGGGTATTCGTCGTTGGCCAGAAGCATACTTGCCCAGCATTTTTGACAAGGATCGTGTTGATCAGGTGATCGATATGGGGCAAGAAGAAGCTGAGGAAACGATGAAAAAGCTCGCGAGAGAAGAAGGTATCTTTTGCGGGGTCTCTTCGGGTGGTTCGGTTGCTGGTGCTTTGCGTCTATCTGAGACAGTCGAAAATGCGGTGATCGTTGCGATTATTTGTGATCGGGGAGACCGCTACCTTTCAACTGGCGTTTTTTCAGGATAAAAAACGACGGTTCATTTAGAGTATTTTTAAGACCCAATTGATGGCAGGATTATGGCGAGAAGCCGATTTTCAAAATTTCAAAGTGCAGGTAAGAAAAAGAACGCCCGAAAAAGTGTTAACAGTGTAAGTTCGGGTGAACTGTTGTGCAAAATAGAAGGCCTGAGTCATGAAGGCCGAGGCGTCGCTAAGCTAAACGGAAAAACGCAGTTTGTGGAAGGTGCGCTACCGGGCGAAACAGTCAACGCTACCTATATAGCAAAGCACGCGAAATTTGATGAGCTGGTGCTCAATAATATCCTCGACTCATCGCCCGATAGGGTAGAAGCCCCTTGTGCTCATTTTGGCGAATGCGGAGGATGTAGCCTGCAACATATGACGCCAAGGGCTCAGCTAAAACATAAAGAGTCGGTGCTGAAGGAGCAATTGCAACACTTTGGTAAGTTAACGCCAAAGCGCTGGTTTGAAGCACTTGAGTCAAGTGACAGATATTATCGAAGTAAAGCCCGTCTTGGTGTTTATTATGACAAGAAAAGCAAAAAGCTGTCGTTGGGGTTTAGGGCTAAGAGCAGTAAGAATATAGTCGATATTCAGAATTGTATGGTTTTGGATTCGCGCTTGTCTCACTATCTCGGTGACTTACGCAGTCTCGTTGCTTTGCTCTCGTCTCCTAGTTCTATTTCGCATATCGAAGCTGCAAGTGGCGAAGATCAAGTCGCACTATTATTTCGACATACCCAAGCACTCCAGGACGGCGATAAAGCTCTGATTAGGGCGTTCGCCGAGCATGCGGAATGCGATATTTACCTTCAGTCAGGTGGAATTGACACCGTTCTGAAATTTTGGCCTGAAAATAGCTTGCCTAGATTGTCCTACAGTTTAGCAATGAGCTCGGCCGATGAGAGTGGCGCAATTGATTTGCGCTTCCACCCTAAAGATTTCACGCAGGTAAATCGTGTGATGAACCAAAAGTTGGTAGCGAAAGCAATCGAATCTCTCGATCTAAATAGTATGGATAGAGTGCTAGATTTATTTTGTGGCTTAGGTAATTTTACTTTACCTATCGCCAAATTAGCCGGAGAGGTAGTGGGGGTCGAAGGTAGTGAAGAAATGGTGCTTCGAGGTAGAGAGAATGCGGAACTAAATGGTATACAGAATGTCTCATTCCATGTTGCAAATCTTCAAAAAGAATTTAGTTCTCAGAGTTGGAGTAAGGCCAAATTCAGCAAAGTATTAATTGACCCCCCGAGATCAGGCGCATTGGATATAGTGAAATATTTGTCTGAACAGGTATTTGAACGAATAGTATATATATCGTGTAATCCGGCAACATTAGCGAGAGACGCGGGCGTACTTGTTGATAAGGGCTATACTTTATCGCAGGCTGGCGTCATTGATATGTTCCCACACACCTCGCATGTGGAATCAATTGTTTTATTTGAAAGGACAACTTGAGCAGACGCGCAACTAATTCGTACAAGATTTAGTGTATATATACGTTCGGAAATAGTTAGTCCAAAGGTTTGATGTATGGT
>ENA-OSET01002224-OSET01002224.1-sediment-metagenome-genome-assembly--contig:-NODE-2224-length-19006-cov-13.547995_pt1 | contig 19006 bp, 14 predicted proteins | sample MGYA00237882_ERZ534229 | MGnify/ENA primary metagenome ERZ534229 (study PRJEB26408, sample SAMN06266212) | sediment metagenome | isolation source: Hudson Canyon methane seep mesocosm | place... | reverse complement strand
TAATGACGCCCGGCAATATTTCCTTGCTGTACTTTAATTTGATGCCTGAAATGGGTGTATTGCCCACAAAGCGAAAAATATTCAGCCAATATCACTCGATAGCCTTTTCTATTATTTTTGCAGCGCCTAATAGCTGCTAATAACGCTAGCGGTAAATATCGCCAAAAAAGCCCCGCATGTTGTGAGCTTAAAATTTTAAGCAGAGAAGATAGATTATTATTAACCGACTGATGCCCGCTTTGTAATTCAGGGTCTATTAATTCCAGATGTCTGAATACGCGTTTAAAATAGGCCCTAGGCTGATATATGCCTTTTAGTATTGACAGGTAATTGCGTTCTGCCTGCTGTACTGAAAAATGATTCGGGATAAAGTTGATAATACCGTCTGAATTATTGCCACTGGTTGCCTGTATCAACCGCCCTTCTGCCTGCAATCGATTCATTAAGCCTGTATAAGGCAATGCATTTAACAAGCCCGCCATTACCACTGGTGCATTACTGGCGTTAACAAAATTGATAAATTCAGTGACCGACTCAGTGGTATCGTGGTCAAAACCATAGATCATTCCCATCATCACACCAGAGCCTGTCTGTTGAGAAATAAACTGTAATTTTTCCACTAGCGTCATAGCCCCACGTAAATTCTGTTTTTTTGCCGTTTCTAACAAAGAGGCCTTATTCGGTGTTTCCACACCATAAAAGCCATTAATAAAATGAGCCTTACGAAACCAATACCTGATTTCCTGCATTATTTCAGAATCATCTGCCAGACGTAAGGTTAACTCAGTATATTTAGGATGATGATAGCCAATACTCTCGCCAATCTGGTACAGATTTTTTAATACTTCCAGTGCTTTTCTCGGGTTGGCGATAAAATTATCATCAACCACAAAAACTTGTCCCATCCAGCCTAAATCTTTTAATTGTTTAAATGATGCTGCGGTATTTTCCCAAGGAGTGACTCTATAGGCTTTGCCAAAGCGATAAGGAATATCACAAAATTCACAGCGTTCAGGACAGCCTCGACTGATTTGCACAGCCATATGGACATAATTTTGCAAATTAATCGCAGAATAATCCGGCTGAAAAAACTGCTCGGGTAAACAGACACCCCCTTTATAATACTTCTCTCCTACTCCCTTATTAAGCCCTTGTAATAATTGATCTATGACTCCTTCTGCTTCATTTTCCAGCAAGTAATCAGCAATATCGACTAATGGTGACTGAGGCGTAATGGCCGTACCACCCACAATTAAAACCTTCCCTGCCTTTTTTATCTCTAAAGCCAGTTTAACCATGGAAGCCTGTTGCGCTAACATGCCCCCCATATAAACATGATCAGCATCAGAAATAAGTTCTGTGAGAGGTCTGGGATCAATATTTTTATCAATCAAAGACAGTTTTTCATAATAAGGCTTTAGATGATTAAATAAGCCCATTAGGCCTAATGGCGGTAACAATCTTTTAGGTAGACCAAATTCACTTGCCGAGGCGTACATTTTCAAGCTACGTTGGTAGCTCCAAAAAGTATTTTGACTATCAAACTCTGGATAAACCAGAACAGCCTTGTAAGCAATTTTTTCAACCATAGCCTTTATTTGATTATCATCACATGTCTTTTTTATACCTCAAACAGATTTAAATCAAGCTAACAATTAAAGTTTATTAAGACCTAGGAAATTAAAGGGGACACTACCAATGCCATAGCGTTTATCTTTTATCCAATGTATAGGGATGTACGATCTGAATAATTGCAGATACTTGTTTATACAATACCCCCCATCCTTGGATCCTGGATCTCGGCACAAATCTGTCTGGAACAGATTTGCATTTACCCAAAGGGCATTATGCAGGATAGCATCATGTGAATCCCTGCCGAGATGACGTATAACAGTTGAATCCGTGTTTTTGTATATTGGCTGAAACTCGTACGTAATCAGGTAATTAATTTACCCAGCCATTCCCATGTTTATCTTAGATAAGATCAGTTGGGTCACGATTTACAGAACAACCTTTTGCTTGCACTATCAACCCTCATCCAACTGATTTTTCAAGCTTAATTTACACTAGGAAGAAACTTTTCCAGGTAAACCTTTTCTTTTGCAACACCGACCTCTTCACAGACGGTATAAACGGCATCAACCATACCAGGAGGCCCACATAAATATAAATCAGGTTTAGTCGCTGTTTCCTGAAGATCTTTTTTAAGTATATCCACAACACTTCCTTTTTCACCTTGCCAGGAATCTGTCGCTTTCCACACACACAATTTGACAGTCAGCGTATCCATCTCTTTTTCTAGCTGAGTTAACTCTTCAACATAAAACATTTCTTCTTCAAGGGTAGAGCCAAAATAAATAGTGCAAAGCTGTGGTTCACCCCATTCCTGCATAAACCTGACCATTGATAAGATGGGAGCCAACCCTGTTCCGCCGGCCACAAAATAACGCGGGGTAAAACCATCAGCTTTTAAGCCAAAAACACCCGATGGCCCTGTGACATTAACAGTCTGTCCTACTTCCGCATCTCTGGAAAGGAAAGTTGAGAATTTCCCACCTTCTAGCAGGCGAATCAGAAATTCCATTTCTCCTCGATTATTTGTAATATTTGCTGGTGAATATGAGCGTGTAATTTCTGTCCCAGGTATTTCTAAATCATAATATTGACCAGAATCCAGTTTAATTTGTTTTTCGCCATCTGAACGCGATAGACACAGCTTCATCACATTAGTGGATTGACTTTCAAGTGCCACAATTTCTGTTGAAAACGAATTACCTTCATCTGAATAGGCGATACGGTCAAATGTGTAAGGCACTTCAACCTCCATATCTTCTCGTGGATAGCAGCGACAAAGTAACACTAAATCCTCTTCCTGCTCTTCTGGCGGTAGCGCCTGGGCACTTACTTTTCCTATTTCAAAATCACCGACGGTGCACTCTCCTTTGCAGGTTGCACAGCCACCTTCACGGCATGAGGACATCAGATAAATACTTTGCCGTATAGCTGCACTTATAATATCTTCATCTTCAGCACAATCAAATGTGACTGATTCACCTTCTTCTGTAATAACTTTAATTTGATGATTAGTCATAAATCATGCTTCTCCTGCTTCAGCTAGTTCGCTTTTTTTACTTGAGTTAAAGAACGCCATGACATGATTAACTGCATGCTTTGCTGCATTCTCGGTTAAAGAACAGCCTTCTTGAACCAGCTTATCTTCTCTATAAATTGTCCAGCGCCACATAAACTCTAAATCTTCGGTATAAGCCGTATAAATTTCATCATCGTATAATTTGGTTATATCTTCTCTTTTACCAAAGAGTGAGCTAATATTCTCTGTCGGCTGTTGGTATAATTCACTCATAGTTTGTTGACCTGTTTTTTCCGTTTAAACTATAAAAAAGCACCACCATCCATAGTGATGCTTTTAATGATCGCCAACTGCCTTATCCCACGCATACAAAAAGAAATAAAGCAATTGACAAACTCGTTGCAAGAAATTACTGAATCGTAATCACTTTAACACCTCGCTCCTTACGCAATTCCTCTAGCGACAAGTCGTAATAGCCAACATTCCTTAGCTCCATCAACTTTGTGCCGAGTAGGCGGTCTGCATCCATAAAGATATTGGTTGGCATAATGGGCGGTTTACAATCACGTCTGAAATTAATATGAATTTTTTCTGCTTCATATTTATCAGTACATGCAGCCATTTTAGCGACAGCAACATCAGCTACTTCCTGAGCATTTGCACCACAGGTACAATTATTCATGAATTTTTCATCGTTGAATTCAGCATGTTTTAACATCGCCACTTTTTCTTCGATTTTACATTCAATCCAGCCCCAGTCTAACTCCAGGTCAAAATTATCGCGTAAAGGAGTGGTATGTTTTACCCGGAAATCTTTTAGAAAGTCATGTCCGCTAGCCAGTGTTTTCAACTGTCCAATTTTTGCCGTCCATTCATCACGCACGGGATTATCATGCACATTATAATTAGCCATATTTTTCTCCTATGCTTCCAAATCTTCCAGTTTACGATCAAGGCCTATTAGCTCTGAAGTAATGGTGAATGTATCGCCTAAGGTAAAAGCGCGTCCAATGGTTGAGGATACGTCTACTAAAAAGTCATAAACGTTGTACTCTCTCCCTAAAACTTCAGCGGCTTCTTCGCAATCCACTTCAATTTTACCTGTCGCTTTTAACCACCAGTAACCCGCACGATCTTCAATCACTAAGGTTGGGTTATCATCTTTACGGTCACCTAACAAAATTTCATCAACAATGATGTTGATTTCATCAGATTTCTTGAGAACCAAGACCACTTCATTGCTCTCATGAACGACCTGGTTTTCTTCGGCAAAGTATTCATCAGCAAAATCTTTACCTTTTTTCGCCATGATGCCAGCACCATAGGAATTTGCATTATTTGACATAGCGGCTCCTTTTATTTAAGACCTGACAAGACAGTTTTAACCATGGCTGCAGTATCTGCTTTATAGCCAATCTTTTCTGCATAATCTTCATTCCAATCATCGAATACACGATTTAGGGCTGTTTCAATCGCATCTTTAGTGGTGACATGTTCAATTTCTGGAATTTTAGCAAAAATACCCATAAAATCTTTCAGTGCATTAACGGTTCTTGGTAACCACTTATCAGTCCACATGCGCATTAATCGACGGTTGTAATCACTAAACTCAGGATCATCACCTAAACAGTGAAAGAACATATCGCCTGTAATGCCTTTTGTTTGCGAATGATAAAGCTGCATTTGATTAATAAAGAATGGCGTTAAATTATCACCATAATATGACGATAATCGCAGGAAGAATTCACGGCGTACAAACTGTCCAAAAATAGCATCATAGACTTGATGTCCCGCCCATAGAATTTCATTCCAGTCATAAGTATCCTGCCAAATATCTTGAACCGTTTCTCTAGCTCCTTTATAAATGGGGCCTTCTGTCCATTCTTTTTTAGGCTCATCAGTAGACTCAGGAAAACCTGGTACTAATTTTGCGAGAAAGGTTCTTTCCAGCTGGATCATTTGCGCATTATCAACTTTATCCAAGCCAATCATCGCAATACTCATTCGCAAGGTATCGCCTAAGCAATCACGCGAAGCTGAGGAATGAGAGTTAAATAAACCATATTCATTAAAGCAAAAGGCACCTAAGTAATCATTCAGCACTTCATCACGCCAGACGGGATCCATTGTACGAATCTGTCCGTCTGCTGAGAATTGCTTCAAAAAACGCTGGGTATAACGCCACTCTTCAGCTTTATCTTTTACATAAATAGCATGCCAACGCTTAGCTGGGTCACGATGTTTGTGCCAGTCTGTTGAATGCATTTCTGTGGTTTCATTACCCCATGAAGGGCGGCCACCATGAAATTTTTGTGTCCAGTCGCCCCAGTCTAAACCGCCGGGGATCCAGTCAGGGGTGGGCTGTGTATAACAGCATAAGATCTCATATTCTGACAAACGCCGACCACGCGGCTTGACAAAATAATTCATTTTACGGTTACTTTCTAACGGCTCATCAGGCACTCTATCAGCAATGACCTGTTGTAACTCAGGATCAGTTAAACCTCTTTGCCCTGTTTCAATTTGAATTGACATCGTTTCTCCTTTATTTATATAAAAAGTGGGATGGATTACAGCGCATCAACAGGGTCTGAAAAGACACAGTTCAAAGCTTTAATATCATCTAAGGTCCACAATTTTTTATCTTTATCAGTGTGAGGTTGGGCAATTAATGTTTTACCATCACTACGCACGCCATGAAGCTCAGCAATCACTTCTGATAATTCACGTCCTGCATACTGTTCAAACATATTCTGGCACTCATAACGCTCTGGCTCAGATAGCCACATGCGCTCGCCCCAGTCATCACTAAAGGTATTTTTCTTGCCGTTATATTCGTGAACTCGCAAAGTACTTGCCCCTTTACATAGGCTTGGGCAAAAAGGAACTTGAGATACACGATCAATATAAATAGGGTGGTTATTTTCAATAAACCACATTAAGGGGATAAAGCCACTGTTTGGATCTTCACAACCTCGTTCTTTCCACTCTTCCAGAATTTTTCCATAATGGTCATACCAGCCTGGATAGTTTTCTTCAAACCAGTCCATTTCTTCTTGGGTTGGCAAAGTCAGACGGAAAAACCCTGTTGGCCACATTGCATAAGCTAATAGGAATAAATCATGATGCGCCCAATAAGCATCCTGTTTAGCATCACGTAGACTGCGTGGTGACTCCACCCCGTATTTACCTAGACGGCCAATCCAGATACCACCCCAATCTTCATAAACCCAGCGGTTCCAGGTTTTAACCCAAGGCTCTACTTTAAAATGGGATCCATATTCAAACGCCATACCTAAAACTGGAGTAAAATACTTTTGCTGTGTCCAGAAGGCATTGTTAAGGTCAGTATTCAAATATTTCGAAGCGGCTTCGTCGTTTGCAATCGAAACAATTGTTTGGTAACCGTTTGCCATATGGCGCAGCTCATCTGTTTCAATAGATAAGAATACAGTTGGGGTAATTTCATCACCATTTGCCGCCGCCCATTCAGTAACAGCTACAATGAGCGGATTGGTAAAACAGGCTTCCCCAACTAACTGCAAGTTAATTGAACATTCAACCGCATCCCCTGAAATAAAACCATCAGAGAATACTCGTTTCATCCCTTTCCATAGCGGGCCGATTGTCCGTGTACGGCGTGCGTCGTTGTGTCCCGCAGCATCTTGCCCGTGTTTTGTGAAATAATAATTTACATAACCGCACTGATTCGTATGGCGAATTTCATCTAGCGTTTGTGCCAGATAGCCATTTTTTTGCTCCGGTGCGGACGCAGAATCCCACAACATACCCGTTGCAGCAATCGCATTGTATTCCCCAACTTCCAAAAAGTTAGAGATGACTTTCATGGTTTCATTCCATTTAGGATGAACTTTATTAGCCGCATCAACACGCGTTAATACGTCTTGTAAACTACCAAACTGACGCTCATCTTTAACCGATTCCATGCGAGCGTATTCTTTAGCGATTAACTTAAACTGCTCTTTGGTGTCATTCGCCATTTTGTACTTAGTCGGATACTTGGTACGATTTTTATCGAAGTCCCAAGTGAAACTTTGTAACCATCTATGCACTTCTTGCGCATTTACGCTAGTCGGTGCACGATTGACTGCCAAAGCATCCGTAGCGGCTTTTGTTGCTGCACTTATTGCCATGTTGTTAGCTCCTCGTATTTTGTTAGAAATAAAAGAAACTGCCGTTACTATGCTATTTACTCAAAAAAAATCTTGTCTTAAAGCGTTTATCCAGATCAAGCTAACGACAGCCTCCTCACTGGAAAAGCAACATACATGCCAATATTTAATTATAAAATAATGCGCTAATTATCAATGAGGTAAGAAATTTTTCATGAAAAAAATAAACCCTATCAACTGTTTAATTATTAAACAGTGACTATAAAATAGACGTTAATTTTTTACCCTAAAGATTACAAAAAAATATTCGCTGTATCATTGTGAAATTAAGTTACCATCGGCAAAGCAGAGGGTTTATTTGCTTAGGGATATCATAAAAATATTCATACCCAATCATGATAATTTAGCTATAAAAATAAGCTTATCGAGGCGCTGTGCTATAGCACTGCTATTTTAGGCTACTAAGGTAACTCGAAATAAATAAATGACCAAAATAGTTCCCATGCTCTGCGTCACTGCCATTAAGTTAAGAATTTATTATTTAATAATCAATGGATTACACTGTAGGTTGGGTTAGCTTTTTTAGCGCAGCGAAAAAACGTAACCCAACAACGCGCTGATTTATTTGGAATTGTTGGGTTACGTTATCGCGCTTTGCTTGATAATCCAACCCAACCTACAATATAAGTTATTGTTTAATATGTGCTTATCTCTTAACTTAATGGCAGTGATGCTCTGCGTGGGAACGATGAGTAATTATTTATTGCGAGTTGTCTAATGCAGACTAAAGCACTGCGCTCCACTTCCATTACTCTTAAACTTGATGGTAGTGGAGCTTTAAAGCGGGTAAGTTCATTCTTTTAAGTTCCTTAAGCACAAGCCCTTAATCCAGCAGGAAAAAGAAAAGATGAAAAAGCATCGTTTTAAATCTCCTCACCCAACCCTCTCCAGCAGTAGAGGACTTAAGTGCCCCAGCCCATCTTTACTAAAAATAGGAGTATAAAACTAAACTTTCACCAGCACTAAAAACCAGGCCCCTTTTTTTGATCTGCTTAGTCTATTTCATTCGTTTTCATAATCATCCAACACCCTTGAAAATTCTTCAGCAAATAACTGATGAACTTGAGTAGAGGTATGAGTTTCATCCCAAAAAATAAGCCCATCACCCAACTCAAAAGGCACCGCAGTACATATAGCAGGACTAATATCAGGACGATACAAACAATCAGAAGCTGGCCCTGGAAAAATATCATTTGGCGCTATTTCTTTTTTAGCAATTGAATAAGCATCAACCCGATGTATTTTAATGCCCCGTAACCGACTCAATTTATTTAAAACAAGCTCTAACTTATAATTATGTTCTAAAGTCAAGGCAGATAGATTAGCAGGAATATTATTATCACCGTTCAACTGAGCTAAAATATGGGCAATAGGAACATCCCCTACATCAGGTAAATTTGGCACCATAAAATGGCGTATTCCAGAGCGATAAAGAAATTTTATGGCCTTTTTAATATTTCCCACAACCCTATCAGCCGATACAGCGCTACCCGTAAAATATTGATTAAAATAATCATTACCCCCTGACCAAATAAACGCAAGTGAATCCTCTATTGGCTTTGCGTTCATTTTAATCACCCCAAACATAGCAACCTGCCCTAACAAACCCGGCACATCAAACTGCCCCAGGACGGAATTACGAAATCCCGTTTCTGACCCTGCAAAAGCAAAATTAATAGCTTGATGATGGCTGTTTTTTAAACTAAGTTTTTCAGGGTTTAATGCAAGAATAGGCTGTAACTCCCCTTCAATCTCTAAGGACTGCATAAGCATTTCAGCTGCAATTGGACCATTTGAAAATCGCCCTTGGTAATAACGTGAAGCAGGCGGAATGGAAAAGCCTGATGGCGCAGTCAAGAAAGCTACATTTCCCGTATCAGATAAACTATCTCCAAATACAAAAAGTTTATTATAATCTTCTGCTAGAGCAACATTAAAAGCAAACACTAAGAACAAAGCACTTAAAATATTAAAATATTTATTCATTTTCTTTCCCTTAAACCAACAATTAACAGCATTATATAAAAGCCAAATTCTCTAACAAAGAATGTTCAACATTTATTCCAAAGTCAAAATTTTACATATATTGACCATTCCAAAAATTCTTGCGCTAAACCTGAGCCATAGGCTTTAGCCATATTTTATGGATCAAGGCGGGGTGAAATAAGAATACTTTCACAGCCTCTTTAGCCATCACCACTACCTATAAAATGATTAATAACTAACAAGTTCTTACACCTTATTTTTATTCGTACCAGGGTATCCAATAAGATAGGTCACTCCGACGGGCATCCGCCCTATAGGCTCTAAACCAATATCCCAACAGTAATCAGGAGCATCTAGACGAGAAACCATTTCCTCCAGCTCTTCCACCGTGTATGTGCGTAAACAAGAAACAACACCATCAAACATAACTATTAAGGGAATTATAGGAATTAAATACGTCCAGAATAGGCGATCCCATCGAAATGGTCTAATAAAAGGGGTATTAATCCAAACCAATAATGGCGTAATCAACATATAGAGTAACATTAACGGATGCCTCTGTGTACTTTCAAAGATAGCAATACCTGTTTTTGCATCTACTGCACTTTGTAATACAGCCAAAGCGCTATCAGGTTTAAAGTGATGAAAGGAAGAAAACAAGGTGCGAAAACCAGATAACTCAGCAACAACTTTAGTTGCATCAACTGGCAGCTCTGAAAAACCAAGCTGTTGAGGATATTGGCAATACGCTGCATTAAACGCAGCATTATTTGGATATAAATCAGACAATGTCACTTTAAGATCACTAAAATCAGAATTCTGTGTTTTTAAATCACTTAATAATGATAGCCATGGCCCTGCCCCTCCCGAGCACAGATCAACCACCCGACCTTGCCCAGCATCATTAATAGCAGCTCTTAACCGTGGCGCTATTGCCTTATATAAATGAAAGGCTCTGACTATATATTGTAAAAAATCAGTTACCCCATCTCTTATTTTTTTTGGGCACCATGTTTGGTCTTCGATTTCTATAAAATGAAAACGCTTCAAACCTACCTCCTACAAACAAAAATACCCTCACAAGGAGGGCATTAAAAACAAACTGAATAAATATAATTATTTATGCATTTCTTTTACGTGTAGCACCCATTCCTAAAAGACCTAGACCTAAAAGAGCAAGAGAAGCAGGTTCTGGTACAGTATTACCAAACACTTCAGCAGTACCTGTTGAAAAATCTTCACCATCTGTAAACTGAGCACTTGAAGTATATGAGATATCAGAAGCAAAACCAGTATCAGGATTTATTTTTGTATTTGTATCAAAATAATCGAATGCCTCACCACCTTCAACCGATAGTAATGCACTAAAGAATCCAGACAAAATAGTATCACTGCCTGCCGCTAGTAATTGCGCTGATAATGAGAAAGAATCAACTTTTAATTCTAAAAAAGCATGACCAAAACTTGAATCAACTGCATCTAGTGTTTCAGGAGTATCATCTCCATAATTTTTTGCAGTATCAGAATATAAGTTTGCCCAAGCATTATCAATATTAAACCCAAATGTTACTGCTCCCGACACACTAACAGTAACACTATCAACTACCATCCCACCAACTGCATAAGTTAGCTCACATGTAGGACAAAAATTACTCGGGTTGGTTTCTGGGTTAGGGTCATTATCTACAGAATTAGTCCCATTAATTTCTGAAAAACGCCCAGTTGAAGTCAAACTTTTTCCTACAAGATCGCCTAAATTAGCCGTATCAATTGTTGCTCTAGCTCCAAACGTATCTTCAGCTGACTCAGACTGAAACCACTGCGTATAACTTGTTTTTCCTTCCCAGTCATCAGCGGGCTGAGATGGATTAGTAGCTAAAGCCTCAGTATCCCAGATTACACCGTCTACATCTGCTATAGCAGATGCATTTGCATTAAATGTAAATATAAAGGCCGCAGCCCCTAGCACATATTTTAAATTTTTCATTACCCTAATCCTATAAAAGCTTTATTTAAGTTCAAAAAACAAATCGTTTCGATAAATATAAAAGCACACTTCATGCCAATAAATGATTCAACTCATCTACAAATTTATTAACCATACTTTTATTATGAATAAAATGAACTATAATTAATATAACAAAACAACATATCCTATTGTTTATCATGAAAAATAAAACAGAATCCACTACAAAAGATCAGCCAGTAATTGACAATTGCATTGCAGTTAAAAAATTAGTTACAACGACTTTACACCCTACCTCAGTACCTGACATTATTGAAATTGTAAAAAAAGCTGACATAGAAAAGACACCACTCTACCCCATCAGTACCGGGAATAACTGGGGTTATGGCTCATCACTACCTGTTCAGGATGACTGCATTATCCTAAACCTATCAAAAATGAACAAAATCTTAGATTTTGACCCAGAAACAGGTGTCATCACTCTAGAGCCAGGCGTTACTCAGCGCCAGCTTGGTGAATACCTTAGCAAACACCAGTACCCTTATTTAATTCCAGTAACTGGCGCAGGCCCTGACTGCAGTATTGTCGGCAATGCTATAGAGCGGGGTTATGGAATCACACCTTATGCAGACCACTTTAGCTCTGTACTAAGCCTGGATGCGGTTTTACCCGATGGAAGCATATACCAGTCTATGCTCAATTTATTAAGTGATAAAAAAACTGACACTTTACATAAATGGGGTATGGGTGCTTATCTGGATGGTATTTTTACACAAAGTAATTTAGGCGTTATAACGCAGATGAGTATTGCTTTAGCACCTAAACCCACCTCTGTTAAAGCCTTTTTTTTCAGTGTAAAAAATTCTGACGATCTTGAGATTATTATCCCTAGAATTCAGAAGGTGTTAAAAGAACTGAGCGGCGTCACTGGCTCCATCAACATAATGAATCAGCTCCGAGTTCTTTCTATGACTGAACAATATCCAAAGTCCGCTCTTGTAGACGGTTTAATTCCTGAAGCTTTAATTAAACAATTGGCAAAAAAAAGACAAGTCTTTCCCTGGACCTGTATTGGAGCACTTTATGGCAATAAAGCAATAGTCAATGCAGCACAAAAAGAAATAAGAAAAATTTTAGGTAGGAAAGCAAAACGCTTGCTATTCCTTACTCCAAAACGTGTTTCTCAGATTAATACTTTAATTCAAAAAATACCTTTTCTTCGATCAAACATGATTGGTGAAACAGTTGATACTCTACACAAAACCATGCAATTATTTAACGGCTCTCCTAGTGAAATTGCCTTACCGCTTGCCTACTGGATATCAGGTGATAAACCAACAGATGGATCCCCCATGAAACCCGATAAAGATGGATGTGGTCTAATCTGGTATTCACCGCTAGTTCCAATGCAGGCGAAGCAAGTTAGGCTTTACATCAAAATGGTCACAACCATTTGTATCAAACATAAAATTGAACCATTAATTACTCTTACATCATTTTCTGACCGTTGCTTTGACAGCACTATCCCCATTTTGTTTGACAAACAAAACCCGGAAGCCGTCGAAAGAGCTCACGCTTGTTATGAAGAGCTTTTTGAGGAGGGGAAAAAAATAGGGTTTACGCCTTACCGGTTAAGCATTCACTCGATGGATAAACTAAAAAAATACAATGCAACTCCCGACATTTTGAAGCACATTAAAAAAGCGATAGATCCAAACAATATTATTGCTCCTGGGCGCTATATTTCAATTGATGATATGGATAAGTAAGTACAAATAAGGTGGAGCAGACACATTGCCTGCTCCACAATAAATATTTCATTTCGTAGCCAGCTATTATATTGAGACGTACGACACCTATCATCTAAATTTTACTTAACGCTTATTTTATTTAGTAATTCTATTGCTGCCCTCTGCTCGGAGAAGCCATTATTTTCCACAGTAATTTTATCCAGTAACACTCTTGCATTATTATTCTTTCCATTGGCAACATATACCTCTGCCAGATGAAATTGAACATTATAATTATCAGGTTCAAGATCAACCGCGACCTCAAGAATTGACTCTGCTTTCTCTAATTGTCCATTTTTATATAGAATATATCCATATGAGTCCAATACTGCAAAAGATTTAGGGTTTTCCTTATATGCACTAGCGGCCATTGTCAAAGCCTTACCCAGATCATTCTGTTGTAAATAATTCCACGCAAGATTATTCAAAACAAGATAACTATCAGGCTTAACCTTTAAAATTGCCAAATAATGCTCTTCAACCTGTTTATATTGATTTTTTTTCTGATAAAAAGTAGCCAAAATATAATGAGCAAGTGGATTATTATTTTTCTCCACTGCTTTTTGTAAAAATACTACAGCACTCTCTTCCTGCTTTAAGATCATCATCAAATCAACTATCTGATTCATGGTATTAGCATTTTCATGAATTGCATAAGATTCTTTATAAGCATCTAGAGCTTTGCTAAATTTTTTTTGAGTAGCAAACAAATCACCAGTCAATTGTTTTGCCATTGCCAAGGACGGATAATTATTTGCTATGTTGTTAATAGTTAGCGAGGCTTGTTGATATTTTTTTAATTTAAGCTCTAGTGTTGCCTTCATTGCCAAGGCCTGCAAATTATTTGGGTTTACTCTGAAAACCTCTTCCAACAATATAAATGCTTCATTTTCTCGTCCTTTCTGCTTCCCCAGCATATTAATAAGCATAAATCGATGATTGATATCTTTAGGAGATTTTAGAACAACCTGTTTCAACGTTTTTTCTGCTAATTCAATTTGTTTATTGATTAACTGAGCTCCTGCTAATGTAGAAAGAGCCATTACATTACCAGGGTATTCATTTACCAATTCTCGACTAATTGGAAGCATTTTTTCAAGCTGTTTTTGTTGAGCATAAAACTTACCTAATACCGAAATTAATCTAATTTCTCTAACAATACCACCCTTATTTTTTTCTAGCACTTTAAGCAAGATTCTTTCGACCCTTTTAGGGGCATTCTGTTTTTGTGCAATTTTCGCAGACATCAAGTAAGCATTCATTGATGAAGGTTCAATCTTAATTGCACTGTCGACATACTGATTTGCTTCATCAAGCTTGTCTTGCTCAATAGCCAGATTTGCTAAACCCAACATTGCAACCAGGTTTTTTTTATCAATCTGCAAGACTTGCAAATAATTCTTACGGGCCTCAGTTGCATTTTTTTGCATTACCTTAAGCAATGCTTGCAAATTAATAAAATATACCTCTTTCGGATATTTCTCTAAGACAACTGCCAGGTCTTTATCCGCCTGAGAAAATTTCTTTGTCCTCAACAAATCAAATATTAATTGATACTCTTCTTTTTTCTTTTTTTCAAGATGCTGTTCAATATCAAATCCAAGAGGCGACACATCAAAAATAGATTTCTCCCCGTCGACTCCTTCCTCAAGAGAATTATAATTTGCTGCCTGGACCAATGATGACAATACCAAAGAACCTAACAATACAAAAAAGAAGGATACCCGTTTAAAAAACATCCTTTTAACATTTATTGTTTTCATTTTCAAAATTCCTATTTCTAATAATATTTTATGACAGCGACTCACCTGAGAAAGATCTCAGAACTCATGACTAATTGCAATGACCTATAGTGACATTGCAGCTTAACCCTAAGCTAACAATTTAGAGCCCATTAGTAAGATTGATGGGCACGCTATCGCTTTGCCCATCCTACAGTCTATCGAAGAAGACCATATCAGGACTCATGGCAACACAAAGCTGTTCCTGATTCCCCTATGAGCTTCCGCTAATTTTAGAGGGCTAACCACAGACCCCGTCATTCCTGCATGCTCTAAGCAGGAATCTAGATATTTAAAGGTAGATTCCCGATAAGAGACTTCGGGAATGACGTATTGAATATACGTCTTACAGGTACTTAGGGAGATAAAGAAAATCAGGAAGCTGTTTGTGTAAACGAGTGGTTTACAACTGAAAATGCATGATTAAAGTTGAATCCACTCTGCCCATCTAACCAAAGTTTATCAGCGTATTCAGCATATTTTTCACTTCAATAACATTACCCTCTTATAAATATATTATTTCTCTTTATATTGTTTGAGATAATCTGCTTCAATCTGTTCATATACCCAATCATACATCTCTTTAATATCAGGCTGGATATTATCCATTGCTGATTGGGGTGTAACAAAGTAAGGCGCTCTAATCCCGTGATAATCCATATCGCTACCAACTCGTTCAAACTCTATACCCGTTCGCTTAAGCATCCTTGGTAAAAAGGGCTCCATCATTGCAAATACATTGGTCTTATGTGTTATATAAGTTAAAGCGCCTCCAGCCAGAAAAGCTGACAAAGCAATTAAAGAAAAGGTTCTCTGCTCTTCTTTAGAACAATCTATACTGTTAATATCACCAAAACGTGTTGCAGCTTCCCCAGGTCTTCGCCTAAACGCACCATCAACAGCTAAACGAGAAATTTCACAAACAGTACTTCTATCAATATGAAAACTATCAATTAAATCCTTATCCAAGCTGTTTTTACAAAACTTTTCAAGTGGTAATAAACCATTTTCAAAATTTACATTAACTGGAACTAATCGAACACAGCCTGCAACTCTATCTGTTGTTTTATGAATAATCAGACAATGCAATGACTGCTTATCAAACTCATCAGTCTCCATTTTTTTAGGAAATAAGTCAATTGCTTCATACTTAAACTCTTCACAATAAACACGATACCTAACACTGTATGCCTTCCTTGCTAGACCTTCATTTGTGACTAACTTAACTTTGAAATATTGTTCAAAATCATCAATTAATGTAACTGGCTTTGCTTTCATAATTTACCTATAAAATTCATCGCACTTAAGTTTAAAACCTACACTCAATTCCTTTATATAGGTAAATTATAAATGTTGATCTATTTCATGAGCTTTTAAACCCCAGGCCATCAGTGTCTCCACAGTATGGTTTGCATTACTTAATCGTCCAATCACTACTTCAAATAATTTTTTGTAAAACAAATAACCTTGGACTGGATTATCATCCAGGTATATTGCCAATCTTTCGCCATTAATTTCTAACAAACATGCTTCAGTTATTGCTGTTACTGTTGCAATCCTAGGCAATGACAATTGCAGGCAACTTTCCCCAAAAATCGCACCTGTCTTCAGCTCTCCCACCCCTGATTGAATATGTTTATTTTCTCCTAAATTGACTCTCCTTGAAACTCTTACGCTCCCTTCTTCAACAATAAAAAGAGAAGTTCCCTGCTCACCTTCTTTAACCACTATATCATTAGCATTATAGTATTTACGCTTCCATGCTGAGCCCTCTGCCAATTGTGGAGACTTAAGCATATTGTTTAGTATATTCTTCAAGCGTTTTCCTTATCTTAAATATCAATATAGTACATAGTTTACAACTAGAGGATTAATGTTACTAACATCTAACGGGAGGAATCAAAAGAAAACCTAGCCCTAGAGTTACTGACAAGATATTTGTCATTATTGCTTGTGAAGATAATATTGGTCAACCAGTATTTGTATCGCATTAAAGCGTGTAAAAACTTTCAATTTCCTTGATTACTCACAAGCTTCAGCCATTTAACCCCCTCTCTGATCACGCCATACCAGCAAGGAATGTAGGATCTTAATTATTATCAGATACTTATTTATACAATCACTCCCATTCCTGGGTAAATGGGAATGCCCATGATCACAACAACAAACACTTTAAACTAGAGATCATAAGCCTTACGCTTACGCCAAAAAGTTGCGCGACTCATATTTAATGATTTTGCCGCAGCAGTCACCTTGCCATTGCATTGCTTTAATGCCTGTTCGATAGTCTGCTTTTCCTCTGTAGCCGAAAGCACAACAGAATCAGCCAGCTCCTTAATAGGCCCTTGAGACTCTCTAAATTCTGGAGGTAATTCTGCTATCTGTAATATCGGCCCTTGCCCTACAACAAAAGCGTATTCAAGCACATTTTGCAGTTCACGAATATTTCCTTTCCACTGATAATCTAGTAATAGGCGCATAGCCTGTGGATCAATTGTTTCAATTTGACGAAGTTTTTTCTGATTATGCTGATCTATAAAATGAGCTAACAATAAATTAATATCTTCACGACGTTCACGTAAAGGCGGAATAAAAATAGGGACCACCCTTAAGCGATACATTAAATCTTCTCTAAAACGACCCGCCTTAACTTCTTCCCGCAAAGCTCGGTGTGTGGCTGCAACTATTCGCACATCGACACTGTAACTGCGGGTGTCACCGACAGGTGTATAGACTCGCTCCTGTATCACTCTTAATAATTTTGCCTGCAACTCCAAAGGCAACTCGGCTACTTCGTCTAAAAATAGAGTCCCGCCATCTGCTTGATTAAATAAGCCTGCATGGTCTTTAATCGCCCCACTAAATGCACCACGGATATGACCAAACAATTCACTCTCTAATAAATTTGAGGATAATGCAGCGCAATTAATTGCTAAAAAAGGCTGTTGCCTACGTGAACTTAAATCATGAATTGCACGGGCAACCAATTCTTTCCCCGTCCCACTCTCTCCTCTCACCAATACAGTTGCTTCCGTTTTTGCCGCACTTTGAATTATCTGGAACACTGCTAGCATTTGCTCTGAACGACTAATAATCCCCTGAAAATTTTGCGAATGGGGAGACTCAATCGTATCTGACAATAACAAGGCTGATGATTGTGCAGTACAGGGCTGTAATAAACAAAGTCCACCTGCAAACTCTCCATTGCTATCAAATAAAGCTTGGGCATATTGTTTAACAGCGATTGTTTGACCATCCGAACGTCTTAATTGCAAGGATTGCTGTTGTTTTTTTAAACCTTCAGAAATGTCATATTCAACAGCACAGGATTGCCCTAAAACCTCGGACTGTTTTAAACCGAGTAATTTTTCCGCAGCTACACTCCATAAAACAATCTGATGATGCTGATCAACGATAATCATCGCACTGCTATCACATAACTCAGCCATCTGCTGAACAAGCTCATGACTTTCAAAGTTTTGTAGCCACTGTGTTAATGAGCTATCTAAGTGTTTCATATGTTTCACAACGTTTCATAGTTTTGTTTCATTGAAACAGCTGTGAAACGTTTTGTAAATCATATAAAACAGAAAAAAACATAGATTCCTTTATTATCAATACCTTATATTTAATTAAAAAGTTGGCACCACATTTGCTTTATAGTAATTTATAAATAATTAAGAGCCGCTATTTTTAGCGCTTTGCTTACCCATAAAAACACAAACAATCATTTAACTGGAGAAAACCATGATTTTTAGACAACTTTTTGATGATGCGACCTGGACCTATACTTATTTAATTGCTGACCCCAAAACTAAAGAGGCCGTCATTATTGATCCAGTAAACACACAAATTGAAGTTTATATGCAACTCTTGCAAGACCAAGGTTTGACACTTAAATATTCATTTGAAACTCATGTTCATGCCGACCATATTACTGCAGGTGGTTTATTACGCAAAAAAACCGGCGCTCAAACCGCCGTAAGCAGCTTATGTGGCGCTGAAACAGCTGATGTACAAATAAAAGACGGGGATGTATTTGAATTTGCCGATAGTGAAGAAATCAAAGTAATTGCTACCCCGGGTCATACGCCTGGCAGCATTTCTTTCTTATGGCGTGACCGTTTATTTTCGGGGGATGCTCTATTTATTGGAGGCTGTGGACGAACTGACTTTCAGGGAGGAAACCCTGGTGACTT
>ENA-OSET01002223-OSET01002223.1-sediment-metagenome-genome-assembly--contig:-NODE-2223-length-19009-cov-5.048172_pt1 | contig 19009 bp, 13 predicted proteins | sample MGYA00237882_ERZ534229 | MGnify/ENA primary metagenome ERZ534229 (study PRJEB26408, sample SAMN06266212) | sediment metagenome | isolation source: Hudson Canyon methane seep mesocosm | place... | reverse complement strand
CTACCCATAAAGTAATAGGTTCTGAAACCACAGGTTATTTTAGTTTTTTACCCATGTTTAATGTACTGATGGAAGAGCAACCTGATCTATTTTCATAATAATGGCTTGAAATCACCGTTAATTTACAACTAAAAACTTTGTATCAATTAATAAACAGGCCAACGGGTTATTCGTGTTGGCCGAATTAATTTTATGACTATTTTTTACGACTTGCCAATACCACCTTCTCAAAACCTAACACTTTTTCATAAGTTGCTGGAAACCATCGAACAATGCGATCCAGAAGTTTAGCGTCTTTACCTATCAATATTCGGCGTTTATTTTTTTCCACCCCTTGCAAAATGATATCAGCAGCTTCTTCAGGAGTTGTTTTAGCTAATTTGTTAAAGTTTTCTATGTTCTGACTTTTAGATATAGATTTTGACGTTACTTTTGCATTATTGCTAATATTAGTTTTAATGCCTCCAGGGTGAACACAGTGAACAGAAACATTAGTACCCGCCATTTCCATTTTCAACGCTTCGGTGAAGCCTCTAACCGCAAATTTAGAAGAATTGTAAGCGCTTTGACCGGGTAAAGATAACAAACCAAATACACTTGAAACATTCACTAAATGTGCCTGAGGTGATTTTTGAAGAAACGGCAAAAAAGCATGTGAGCCATAAACAACCCCCCAAAAGTTAATGTTCATTATCCAATGAAAATCTTCAAAACTTTGATCTTTTACCGAATCAATGAGTGTAACTCCTGCATTATTAAATAACATATCAACACCGGAAAATTCACTGTTTACACTTTCAGCAAAGCTAATAAAAGCTTCCTTATTGGATACATCAAAATCTTCAGCGATACATTTTACATCAAATTCCATTATTTTTGTTCGTACTGCAATTAAGCCTTCCATGTCTCGGTCTGCTAACGCTAGATTACAACCTTGCTCAGCCAGTTTTAGCGCTAGTGTTTTACCAATACCTGATGCTGCACCGGTAATAACCGCAACTTTACCTTGAAAATAACTCATTTTATTTTACTACTCTCTACTGTTACATGCTCTACAATGTCACTGATAATGCTAGGGATTAACTCAATGGGGAAATCGTGGCCCATACCTTTATATATTTTCAATTTAGCGTTTTTAATAGCATTAGATGTAGCAACACCACCATCACAATTTACTAAACCGTCACTATCGCCATGAATAACTAAAGTTGGTGTTAATATATTATTCAGTAATTTAGTTCTATCTGAAGCGGCAAAAATCGCTAAAATTTGCCTTATAGTCCCTTTAGTACTAATTCCTCTTTCCAACAGTTTAGAAACCCTTGATTCAAGCTCACTATTAACTAAAGGATATTGAGGACTCCCCATTACTCGCCATTTTTTCATGTGATAATGTAAACGATCTTCAAAATTTGATGATGCCGGTTTTTCAGCAAAAACTTTATTAATTTCAGGAGTACCTTTTGGTAAAGCTTTATAGCCCGTAGTAGACATAATTGACGTTAACGTATGTAAACGTTCAGGATGATGAATCGCGACTAATTGCGCTATCATCCCCCCCATTGATGCACCTACAAGGTGGACTTTATCAATATGTAAAGCGTCTAAAAGACAAATAGCATCCGTCATCATATCTTCAAGTTTATAAGGGACTTTTGGTGAGAATCCTAATTTGAATTTTAAAATTGTCCAAAGAAAAGATGGTATTTTTAGGTGGTTTAACTCTTGTGACTTTCCCATATCTCGGTTATCTATAAGTAAGACTTGAAAACCTTGGTTAACAAAAGATTCAACCATATCCGTTGGCCAACCAGTTAATGGTACCGCTAAACCATGTACCAATAAAATAGTAGGGTTTTGGTTGTTACCATGAAGTTGATAAGCTATATCAACCCCATTTACCTTTATCTTTTCGTCTATAAAATTCATAACATCGCTCACTTATCAATCATATCGTTTTAAGAAAATTCAGTTTATTTATAAACAAACAATTCATCATTTAAATCAACGGTGGGTAACACATCTTTCTCTTCCCAATAGTCTTGGCTATGTTCCCATTCAGCTTTATTACCGCGCTTTGGTAAAAGATGCATTGAACGCATCATGTAGCCAGGATTAAATGCATTAGTATCAATCCAAGGTAATAATTCCATATCTTGATCTTCTTCACGTAATGTCATGGTGACTTGTTTTACATTTTTTTCATCCATATATTTAAGTAAACGACATATGAAATCACCAATAAGATCAACTCGAAGGGTCCAGCTTGCGCGGAAATAACCCATCACCCAAACCATATTGGGTATCCCCGTAAACATCATGCCTCGATAGCCAACGGTTTCAGAAAAATCAACCACGTCGCCATCAACCGAGAACTCAATGCCGCCAAGTACACTCAAATTAAAACCTGTTGCTGAAACGATAATATCGGCGTCAAGTTGCTCACCCGATTTAAGTAATATTCCTTGTTCATTAAAACGCTCTATTTGATCCGTTCTAATGCTGGCTTTACCAGAACTAATACCCGCAAAAATATCACCATTGGGGACTACAGCTATACGTTGTCGCCAAGGGTTATAATCAGGGGTAAAATGCTTTTCAACATCAAAACCTTCCGGTAAATGTGCTTGAACGCCTTCAATTAATGCTTTTTTGACTTCATTTGGATATTGCGTAGACGTTGCAATAAACCCAGCTTGCTCTTGGAGAATTTGTTGTCGAGAAATTTCGTGAATCCAACTTGGGTCTATATCTAAATCTCGTAGCTGGTCAGTTAATGGATTCTCATTTTTACGCGGAAAGAAATAAGTGGGTGAACGTTGTAAAACTGTTACATGTTTACAATCTGCCGCTATGTTAGGTACAAGTGTTGCCGCTGTTGCTCCAGAGCCAATAACAACAACATTTTTATCGTTATAATTTAAATCTTCAGGCCAATTTTGTGGATGAACAACTTCTCCCTGATAATCGTCCATACCTGGCCATTTTGGAATATAACCTTTTTCATGCTGATAATAACCTTGACACATCCATAAAAAATTAGCGGTAAAGGTAGATGTTTGTTGGGTCAGTTTATTAAAAGCACTGATCGTCCATAACTGGGTTTTGTTACACCAGTTAGCATTCATAACATGATGGTTATAACGAATATGTGGGCCGAGTTCATTTTCACTAATGACTTCACCCAAATAATTCATAATTTCAGCACCACTGGCGATAGGTTTACCTGTCCAAGGTTTAAAACGATAACCAAAAGTAAATAAATCGCTATCAGAACGAATCCCCGGATAATTATGAATTAACCAAGTACCACCATAGCTTTCCATTCCGTCAAGAACACAAAAGCTTTTTTCCGGTGACTGACTTTTCAAATGATAAGCCGATCCTAAACCTGAAATACCAGCGCCAACAATGATGACATCAAAGTGTTCAACATTAGTTTGTGAATTATTGTTTTGTTCGCTCATAATTTTACCTTTTGAGTAATAAAATATTTAGTGGCTTTGCGATAAGTTTTAATCTGAAAAGGCAAAGCAATATGAAATAATTTATCTTTTTCTTTAATTTTCTTATGTCACCTGGGTGACTATACGTTTTGTAAAATGACGAAATACAGAGACTACCTCTTGTTTATTCATCATTATTTAATAATGTTTTTGCTTTTAAAGCAGAGATGTCTTTGATGAGGTATTGCTGACCTTGCATATTTAATATGCCATCACGTTCCCACTCTTTTAACGCTTTATTTATTCGCTGTCTTGAGCCCATCGTTAATTCAGCTAACTCTTGTTGACTCATTTTTTTATTGATCAAAACCCCTTCTTCTACATCTTTTCCATAATGGTGAGCGAACCATAAAATTCGACCAGCAAGCCTAGCGCCCAAAGGATAAAACAACATACCCCCAAGTAGCTCTGACATTTTTAAGGTACGTGATGCTTGAAATAGAAATAAGTTTTTATAGATTATTGGAAATTGCTCTGCAACTGATTGCACAACTCTTTTAGGTATTTCGATAACGCTAGAATTCTCTAATACTTGTGCTTCAAACATCTCAATAGGTTGATTAGTTAACGAAAATTCTCCTAACCATTCATTAGTTGAAAATTCGGTTATTGAAAATTCTTGTCCTTGAATACTGCTGATTTTAATGCGAACAAAACCAGACACCACACCATAAACAAATTCACTTTCTTGCGCTAAGCGGTAAAGATATTTACTGTGATTGAAATGCTTTAAGCGTGCAGATTTAATAAGTGTATCTATGCCCTTTTCTGGTACATCAGTAAACCATTCACAGTTTCTTATTAGAAAATCAATACTACTCATTGGAATATCCAAACATAAAAAAAGCAAAGCCCTTGTTTTAGGGCTTTGCTAAATTTTTAGTTATTCAAAGTTATAACGAAGTTGAAGACCATATGAAATAGGATCAGACAATGTAGAAGCTTGCATACGCGTTACTGTTGAAGGTGAGCTATTATAAATAGCGTCACGTTCATCACCTACATTTTTAACAAATGCAGAAATAACAAATGTTTCTTCTGGTGATGTCCAGCTAACACGAGCATCGATATTGTCGTAACTATCAACCTTATCCCACTTATCAAGGTTAAAGGCACGAGAGTATTGCTCGCCAACATAAGAATAACCTGCTGTAAGAGTTATCAATCCCATATCTTCTAGTTCAAAATATTGTGTCGCTGTTAGGCTGAATTTAGTTTCAGGTGCCATGTTAAGTTGGTTACCTGATAAATCCTGTATTGCACATGCCTCTTCAGTACCGTAAAAAGCACAAGAAGTAGAATCAACAACGTTGTAATCATCGTATTCAGATTTATTATAAGAATATGTAATATTCACAAATAAATCATCAGTAACGGCAGTTTGCATATCTAACTCAAGGCCGGTAATTGAAGCTGCTGCTGCATTATCAAAAGATGGTGTGCCAACACCGCCTTCAACAACAGTTGTAGTAACTTGTAAATCGGTATAATCGTAATAGTAAGCAGCTAAACTTAAATTAACTTGGTTATCAAACATTGAACGTTTGTATCCAATTTCGTAAGCTGTTAATTCTTCTGGGTCAACAACATCAACTTCGCCAGCAGATGCAGCGCCTAAGTTAAAACCACCAGAGCGGTAACCTGTTGCCACGTATGCGTATAAGAATGTATCTGAGTCAATTGTCCAATCACCTTGTACACGCCAAGTAACCTTACTCCAGCTGTCTTCTACTTTGTGATCCGTATCAGGTACAGATAAGTAAGCAAATACGTTGTCAGTTCCAACTTTTTCATCTTTTGAATAACGTAAGCCTGTGGTTAGTTTAAAGTTGTCTGTTACGTTATATTCAAGTTGACCGTATGCTGCTGTTGCCGTTGTTTCTAGCTCATTTTGACCTCGGTACAAATAGCCGCCAGAACCATCTTCAGTTGCTTCATAAGAATAAAAACCTAGCGAACCAAATGATGCCCAAGCATATGTTTCATATAAACTTAATGGTCCTAAACTTGGCGCACCAATTAATGCACTTGACGTTACAGCACCACCATAATATGTCGATATAGCATCTCCATTCATTAAACCGAAACCACGTTCAACAAAATCGTTGTATGAGCTTTCTTCACTGTTGTAATAATACAAACCTGCAATGAAATTAATATTGCCATCATAATTCGACATTAATTGCAATTCATGTGATTGAGCTTCAGACGTTTGATTAAAGCTTGTTGTCATATCTGAGGCTAGCGTTATTGGTGCACCTGTCGCAGGGTTCGGTAAATAAACACCACCACTAAGTTCAGCAAGCATCATTGAAAGATCAATTGCGCCATTAGCTTTATTGGTTACATCACCATCTCTTAGATAGTCATATTCAAAACTAGCATCACCGAAGCTATATTTAAGCTCTAAATCACCAAATGAAACTGTATTAACAAAAATAAGACGTTCTGATGAAGAGTCTAAATAACCAGGAGTATCAACATTAACCTTACTCGAATCTGATGCAGCTGGATTATCTGATGTATGACCCATTAATTGATTTAACGCATTAGAACCAGGGTACATACCCCCAAAGTTAAAACCTGAAGCGGAAAATCCTTGGTTAACGTATGCTGTTCTATTTAATTCACCGGCACCTTCGTCATAACTATTGGTTAAATACCCCGGTGATGAAGATTCTTCAGATTCTGATTTAACATAACGAATTGAACTTGACCAATTCTCAGTCCAGTTACCTTTCAATGTACCTGAATAATAGAAGGTATCTTCATCATCAAAATCGTTGACTCCTTCTGCAATATTTTCTTGTAAACCATCACGTTCTTTTTGAGAAAATGTAGCAATTGCAGAAAGTTTATCCGTTAAAGCGCCTGTTACTTGACCTTGGTAAAGTAAATAACCATTGTTTCCGGCTTCTACATTTACATAACCACCAAAATCTTCTTCTGGTGCCTTACTAATAAGATTAATTGCACCACCGACAGCATTGCGGCCATATAGTGTGCCTTGTGGGCCACGTAAAACTTCTACACGCTCAATATCACAGAAATTACACCAACCAAAAATGTCATTCTCTGTACTATAAACACCGTCTGTATAAAGACCAACACCAGGATCTGAGCCCAAAGCAAGGTTTGGACGACCAACACCACGGATAGAAACTCGACTACCTGCAATAATTAAAGAAGGAGAATACTGAACAAGATCCTGTGCGCCATCAATAGCAAGTTCTTCCATAGCACCTTCATTAAAAGCATTTACCGCTTGGCCCGTTTGCATAACGTTTGTTATGCGTTTAGTGGACGTCACTTCAATAACTTCAATTCCACCGGCTTTAGAATCAGTTTCTTCTGCCAAAGCATTAAACCCAACGCCCATAGCAATGAAAGCACATGCTAACTGCGTTAATTTAAATGTCTGTTTAGAATATGTTGTAGTATTCATATTTATTCCCCTGATTATATTTGTATTTAGTTTTAGTTTTAATATTATTAGTAATAATTGAACGTCAGTATTTAGTAGCAGCTTAGGCATAAGCTGCTATAAAATTAGTTCGTTCTTTGTTAGGTTGTTTGAAAACTGCTTTAAGGTTAGTTAGCTCTTTGTAAAGCTAATTGCTCATTTATTTGTTTATGTCTTTCTTTGTTAAGATCGTACTTCGAGGCAATGTAAACCGCTATTATGTATAGAAACATCGGTAATATTGAAATTAAGCCTAGGTTAAAAATTATGGATTCAGACACCTCCGAGACATCCACTTGTTTTGGAAAGGCAATGACTTCTAAACCTATGCCAGCTAAGAGACTGCCAATACCAAATGTCGCCTTTTGCGCAAAAGAATTGGCCGCAAAAAACAATCCCTCTTGACGTTTATGTGTTTGAGTTTCATGTAAATCAGCTATATCAGCTAGCATGGACCCGGTCACAATACCTGCAGCAATATAAAAACTATAACCAACGGTGTATGTTAAAAATAACATAGGTAACAAAGACGAGGTGCCATTAGCCGGATATACATCAAGCAATCTGAGATAAAGCGGGCTAAAACTGAAAATGGTGCCTAAAAGTAAACACGTTACAAGCGCGGGCATTTTATCAATTCGTTTTGATAAGACCGGTGCGATAATAGAGGCAGGGATTAATCCCATCACTATGGTCAATGTTAATAATGATATTTCAGCTGGGGACAATTCAAAGAAGTAACTCCCCCAATAAAGCATGAACGTTGCACCTGCTCCACCTGCGACCATTGTTAAAATTTGTACAACAAATATTTGTCTAAACTGACGAAGTTTTAACGCTTGCATAAAAGCATTATAGCTACGAGAAAAATCAACTTTCTTTAAATTTTCTGCTGGTTTAGTTAAATGAGGTATCAGCTTTTTTGTTCCAAAGATTGAAATAATCATGGCAACAAAAGCAATAATTGCGGCTAATAAACCGAGCGAACTATAACCTTCGACATTTAACATGCCATTAGCGTATTTGTCTGACGAAGCAAAAAATGAATTTAATGCAATAACAGATAAAGCAATACCGCCTATATGACCTAAAAATGTACGATAACTTACTATTTTGGTGCGTTCTTCATAGTCATCACTCAATTCTGCGCCTAGAGCATTGTGTGGCACATTGAACATAGTAAGCATTAGACGAACAACAATTGACCAAACTAACAACCAAAGAAATAGTCCTTGAACGTCTAAACCTGCAGGTGGACTAAAAAGCATATAAATTGAAAGTGGAAATGGAATAACTGCAGCGATCATAAATGGATGTCTTCTGCCCCATTTTGAATGCCAATTATCTGAAATATCCCCCATTAGAGTATCTGAAACTGCGTCGAATAATAATGCAATTAAAGCAGCAACCCCTGCCATAATCGCAGGTAACCCTAATACTTGGCTAAAGTAAAATATAAGGAATGACTGAAAGGCAACATCTTTAACCCCTTGAGACATTTGTCCTACACCGTAAGCAACCTTAGTCATAAAACTTAATTTAATCATTTTTATATACTCTTAAACTATCTAGTAATAAGGATAGTCTTTATTAATTTATATCAAAACTATTAATTCGAACTTACAGTATGTAAACATATCATGCAAGAATTATATTGTTGAATAATTGAACTTCCAACTCTTTTTTACAGGCTAAATTTCACTCACATCAATAACCACTTGCCCTACATTTGACCTAGTGGTATTTTAAATTACTTAAAAGTTTTTTGTTGTTTTTACGATTTAATAGCAACAATAAAGAAAGGCACCCATTACATGAATTCAAAACTCAGCAATAATTTAATAACAAATGAGCGATTTTTAAATATTGAATATGCACAGTTTGAAATGGAAAAATCTAGATGGTCTATTAGAAACACAACGAACAGCACAAAATTAATATCAAATAAAAACAATGGATTGGGCACTGTATCGCCACAATTGATTATTAAGAATGACTTGATAATGTCTGAAGCATCCGTTCAAAATCAAAGTGAACACTGTCTTAATTTAAATATATTCAGAAGTATAAAAAACAATACTGAAAATCAACAAAGTCATCGACCTGTTATGGTTTGGATACACGGAGGAGGATTCACTGTTGGTGCTGGTTCTTTACCAATCTATGATGGAAGCAATTTAGCTAAAGCAACGAATACAATCGTTGTCACATTAAATTATCGTTTAGGGTCTTTAGGATTTTTACGCTTGGTTGATATCACCGACAACGAGATTACTTCTACCGGTAATGAAGGTTTGGAAGATCAAATAACAGCATTAAAATGGATACAAGAAAATATTCATTTATACGGAGGAGACAAAACCAATATTACATTATTTGGTGAATCAGCCGGGGCGATGAGTATTGCTTGTTTACTTGCTATGCCTAAAACAAAGGGGTTGTTCCATAAAGCGATAATGCAAAGTGGTGCTGGACATACCTTCAACACGGTTGAGCAAGCAAATGACTTAGCAAAAGAGTTTCTAGTGAGTGCAAGAGAATTAGGTTTTGAAATTTCGCATAACAAACCAAGAGAGCAAGCAAAACAGTTGGAGCAATTAACCACATCAGAAGTACTCAGCATTCAAGCGCACTTAAGTGCACGGCCTGATATTTATAGTAAATTTGGCATATTACCCTTCAAACCTGTTGTTGGAGACCTAGATCTCCCATTAGCTCCTTATGAAGCAATAAAACAAGGTTGTGCCATAGATATACCTATTATCTCTGGTTCCAATACCGATGAATGGACATTGTTTTCTGCCATGCTTAAACAAAACATTACTGATGAGAAACATTTAGCACTTTCGCTAACGCCGCTAATTGGCAGTGAAAAAATAGCGCAAGTTACGCAGTTAATGACAAAACAATGCCAACAACGAGGGCTAGAACCAACACCGCAAAACTTGTTAAGTGAAGCATTAACTGAATTTTGGTTCACCCAACCTTGTTATCGTTTGCTCAATGCTCAACATACTGCTGGTGGTAAAGCCTATGGTTACAAGTTAGGACGGAAAACCATTATTCCGAGTTTAGCCTGTACGCATATCACCGACATTGGCTTAGTGTTTGGTAATACATCTAGTGCTTTTCATGGCGAAGAATCACGCGTAGCAGCCTTAGTCAAAGAAATACAAATATGTTGGGAAACATTTGCTTATACCGGACAGCCAAGCCATGCAAAAATTTCATGGCCAGAATTCATTAGTTCCCAAAACGAAAATAAAACTGAATCAACACCGACCCTTTTATTCTTTGATCATAACAATAGTTACATTAGCGAAGTTTATGCACAAAGTATGGAATTTTGGTCAAAAATTAGTGATAAACAATTATCGTCATTTTAACGCGCCTCACCTTATAACAATGGAAAAAAAAATATTCGAGCTTTGCTCCTTCCCAGTATTTGGCAATTGGCATGGCCATTCACCATTACTAATTTATTGTTAGCCCAGGTTGGTTTTATTCAGATTATTCTATCGACTAATTTAGGTACGGAAGCAACGGCGACAGTAACCGTAAGCCAACGAATATTTTTTCTTTAATCAACAAATTCCAGCCCTATTAATCATCGCATTTTCTATGCCATTAATTACCACTGACTTTACCATAGGTGGCGCAATACGAGGTGCTGGAGAAACCACCTATCCGCTAATAGTGTCATTGATTACCCTAGTAATTTTTCGCATAATTCTTCCCTTTATTTGTATAAAATTGGGACTGTCACTGACCACCCTTTTTATTTTAACCGGCACTGATTTTTTAATTAAAGCGGTTTTTATGACTTGGTACTTTCGACAAAAGAAATGGCAAAACAAACGTATTTCATAGTTAAGTTAGTTATAAAAATTAAATTTGAACTTTAAGTATGTTTTTTTACTCAAAAATATCTTATAGTGTATTTAATCTATTTTATCAGTAAGTGTTGTTATGGCTTTTCCTAATTTAATGTCTGAGTTAGATCTTGGTTTTACTGTGATTAAAAATCGCAGTTTAATGGGCTCTATGCATACAAACCTCGAAGAAACTGAAAATGGCTTTGAACGCATGGCTGTTTTTTACAAAGAGCGTGTTGAAGGTGGTGTAGGTTTAATTGTCACCGGAGGTATAGGCCCAAATCCTGAAGGTGCCGTTGCTAAAGGTGCTGCTTTAATGACAACACAAGCCGATGCAATACAACATCAAGTTATTACCCAAGCTGTTCATCAGGCTGGCGGTAAAATATGTATGCAAATTCTGCACGCTGGTCGTTACGCTTATAACCCTGCACTTGTATCCCCTAGCCCCATTCAAGCGCCTATAAACCCGTTTCCACCTAAAGCATTAACGAGTGAAGAAGTTGATCAACAAATAGCTGACTTTGTTAGATGCGCAAAACTTGCTCAACAAGCAGGTTATGACGGTGTTGAAATTATGGGCTCTGAAGGCTATTTTATTAACCAGTTCATTGTTAAGCGTACTAATCAACGAGATGACAAATGGGGCGGAAGTTATGAAAACCGTATTCGTCTTCCCTTAGACATTATTAAAAGAACGCGTGAGGCCGTAGGCGAAAATTTTATCATTATTTATCGCTTATCTATGCTTGATTTAGTGGAAGGCGGTAGCTCACAAGACGAAGTCATTCAATTAGCAAAAGCAGTAGAAAAAGCAGGGGCAACCTTGATAAACTCTGGTGTGGGTTGGCATGAAGCACGAGTACCTACCATAGCAACATCAGTACCGCGCTCATTTTTCTCTTCAGTGTCTAAACAAGTAAAAGCGCAAGTCAATATTCCTGTTATCACCAGTAATCGCATTAATACCCCTGAAGTTGCAGAGCAACTTTTAGAAGACAATTGTGCAGATATGATCTCAATGGCGCGCCCTTTCCTTGCTGATCCTGACTTCATGAATAAAGCAAAAGTAAATCAAAGCAATTTAATAAATACTTGCATAGCCTGTAATCAAGCATGTTTAGATCATACTTTTGAGCATAAAATTTCTTCATGTTTAGTTAATCCGCGTGCAGCTAATGAAACATTACTCAATTTCACTAAAGTAGAGAAACCTAAAAATATTGTGGTGGTAGGAGCTGGTCCAGCAGGATTAGCCTTTGCTACGTATTCTGCAGAAAAAGGCCACAAGGTTACACTAATCGATAAAAACGCATCGATTGGTGGGCAATTCAACTTAGCAAAACAAGTCCCCGGAAAAGAAGAGTTCTTCGAAACCTTGCGCTATTTTTCTCATCAATTAAAACGTTTAAACGTCGATATTAAGCTTGATTGTCATGCAACACCTGAATTACTCAATGACTTTGATGAAATAATAATTGCAACAGGCATAAAACCACGCACCCCGAAAATTGAAGGTATTGAGCATCCTAAAGTCTTTAGTTATGTGGATGTATTAAATAAAACACGAACAGTCGGTAAATCTGTTGCGCTTATTGGCGCTGGTGGTATTGGCTTTGATGTCGCTGAATACCTTAGCCATCAAGGTGAATCACCCACCTTAAATAAAGAGCTTTATGCTAACGAATGGGGAATTGATTTAACAAACCAAGGAAATAGCGGTTTAAAACAAGCAATTGTTACTCCTAGCCCAAGAACCATTTACCTATTACAGCGTAAAGCAACAAAAGTTGGAGCAAACCTAGGAAAAACGACTGGTTGGATCCACCGAGCTACGTTAAAGCAGAAAAAAGTAACCATGCTCGCGAACGTCGAATATACAAAAATTGACGATGCAGGTTTACACATCTTAGTTGACGCTAAGGCACAAACGCTTGACGTTGAGCATATCGTTTTATGTGCTGGCCAATTGCCTAATAAGGATCTATATCAAGAACTTTTAGACAGCAATATTAATAAGCCTATACACATTATAGGTGGTGCAGATGTAGCTTCAGAACTAGACGCAAAACGTGCCATTAACCAAGCCGCTTGGCTTGCAGCAGAGGTTTAAACACATGCATGACATTGTAATGATTGGTAGCAGCATTTTTGAATTTTGGCAGAAACCTAAATGGGGTACACTTAATATTTCAAATAATGCAATTCGCAGTACTCAAAGTCTAGATTGGTACAATAGTGATCTAAGTACTCTGCCTAAAGCTAAAAATTATCTCGTATATTGTGGTAGTAACGATTTAATTTATGGTGTTCCACCAGAACAGACAGTCGCTAATATTAATGTTGTGCTGTTTTCGCTCGCAAAATTAAATCCTGACGCAAAAATTGGTTATTTTTCCATTATGAAATGTCCACAAAAACAAGAAGCTCAGCAATTAAACGTAATCGATAAAATGAACAAACACATAAAAACGGCGACTTGCTGTGGAATAAATAATCGAATTCATTATTTTGATTTCAATGAATACATCAACAACGATAAAAAATGGTTTAATAATGACGGACTCCATTTAACTGAACAAGCGTATCAAATGCTGGATGAAAAACTTGAACCTGTCATATCACAATGGGCGTTAGCGTCTTAAAGGGCACTTATCTAAATGAAAAATCTATTTTCAATAACGGGAAAAACGGCTGTCGTAACAGGTGGATCACGTGGTTTAGGCGCCATGATAGCGCGAGGGTTTGTAGAAAATGGTGTGAAAACCTATATCACAGCACGTAACCTGAAAGAACTAGATGAAACCGCTGCCACCCTAAATACGCTAGGAGAATGTATTCCCATCGTTGCTGATTTATCAACAAACGATGGCATAGATAAACTTGTTAGCGTGATAAAAGGTAATGAAAGTAAAATTGATATATTAGTTAACAATGCCGGTGCGGCATGGGGGGCGTCTTTCGAGGAATTCCCTGAAATAGGTTGGGATAAAGTGATGAACTTAAATGCTAAATCACCTTTTTTTGTTACACAAAAATTCATGCCATTACTGAAAGAATCGGCTTCGGCAAATAACCCTGCTCGCGTTATCAATATTGCTTCAATAAACGGCCTAAACAACCCTAACGCCAATAACTATTCATATGCAGCCAGTAAAGCTGCCGTAATACAAATGACACGACATCTTGCTGCTGATTTGGTTAAACAACATATAAACATTAATGCTATTGCCCCAGGTTATTTCTTGAGTAAATTAACGCAATACATTGTAAACGAACAAGAAGAACAATTTGCTAAAAAAATGGTACCTAAAGAACGTTTAGGTCAAGCAGAGGATATTGCTGGCAGTTGTATTTATTTATGCGCTCAGGCTTCAAGTTGGATGACTGGCCATACATTAGTATTAGATGGCGGTGTTATTGCCAGTAGTAGTTATAGTGATCTGTCATGAAACATAGCAGGTAAGTCACATACAGCCTTGTCACTATGGTGACATCTAATACAAATCCAATATGTAATCCTTCATTTAAAGTCCTGATGATTAAATAACACCTGTTTAAAGCAAACGCTTTAAACGGTCTATTGCGATAGGTATTAGCATGAAGTTACAAAACCAAGATTTAAATATTGAACTAGCGCCGTCTGCCATTATTACAGCAGAAATGAATAAACTTGCTGCTCAGTCAGGGAGTGATTTTGAAGTTGTACAACGTGATATTAATGGAATAAATTTTAACGTATTTAAAAATTTAGCTGAAAGCTTACCTGTCATGTATAAATCGGTTATCGATACTCATGGTGATAATGAATTTTTAGTCTATTTAGATCAACGCTATAGCTTCAATGATATATATCAACAAGCGGCATCTTTTGCACAATCACTACAACAAGATTATCAGATAAAGCCTGGCGACAGCGTGGTAATTGCAATGCGTAATTATCCAGAGTGGATCATGGCATTTATCGCAATAACCAGTATTGGTGGCGTTGTTGTTCCATTAAATGCTTGGTGGCAACTAGAAGAATTTACCTATGGTATAAATCACTGTGAAGCAAAATTAGTGATTGCTGACGATCGTCGTTTTTGGCTGTTAAAAGACTGGCTATCACAACAAACAATTCCGGTTATTGTTGCTAAGGCAAACGACAACACGGCTATAACCTTTGAACAACTTGTCAGTAAATACCAAGGGAACCCCATGCCTGAAGTAACGCTAACAAGAGACTCTATCGCTTGTATTTTTTATACTTCAGGTTCTACCGGTCAGCCAAAAGGCGCTGTATCTCGCCACGAAAGTTTGTTAAGCGCTTTGCACACTTGGGCAATGTTAGATACTGGAGCTGCATATGCAAACGATACGATAGGCCAAGAACCCGTCAATCCTCCCTGTGCTTTAATGACCGTACCTTTGTTCCATGTAACGGCATGCCATGTATTGTTTTTGCTGTCTTTTTATTCAGGACGTAAAACAGTAATGATGCACAAATGGGATCCTCTAGAAGCGCTTAAATTAATCGAACAAGAAAAAGTCACTTACTTTAACGGTGTCCCTACTATGTCGTTAGAGCTGATGAATCATCCACAACTTGCAAGCTTTGATACCTCTACGTTAACCGATATTAGTGCGGGTGGCGCAGCTCGTCCAGCTGATCATGTTAGAAAATTATACGACAAATTTGAGCAAGGTTTCCCCAGCACGGGTTACGGGTTAACGGAAACAAATGCTTTAGGTGCAGTAAACGGTGGTGGCGACTATGTTTATAAACCTGGAAGTGTTGGCACGGCAACGTCACCGATTGTTGATATTAAAATACTTGACGAATGGGGTAACGAACTAGCCCAAGATGAACAGGGAGAAATTTGCATTAAGTCAATTTCAAATGTTGTCGAATATTGGCGTAACCCTACTGCGACTAAAGACTCATTTATACACGGATATTTCAGAACGGGTGATTTAGGCTTTAAAGACCAAGACGGGTTTATCTATATAGTAGATCGAGTAAAAGACATCATTATACGTGGGGGTGAAAATATTTCTTGTTTGGAAGTTGAAGCGGCAATTTATAAATTTCCTCATATAAAAGAAAACTCTGTTTTTGCACTACCTGACGAACGTTTAGGTGAGATTGTTGGCGCTGTAGTGCAATTAACCCCGAACAAGTCAATTGACACTGAGCAACTGCAACACTTTCTTGCAGAGCATTTAGCAGGCTTTAAAGTGCCCGCTGTCATTTGGGTATCAGAGCAACCTTTACCTCGATTAGGCTCAGGAAAAATCAATAAAAAGCAGTTAAAAATAATCTACGCCGAAAAACTAACGGCTGAAAATAAATAATTTCATCAAAGAGGTACTTGAACTGTCTCCTGCGTGACTATAAAAACACCGGACTTTGATTATATTGTTTATATGAAAGCCCTAGTGATTCATTAATCATCTTTAGGCGGTTTAGGGGCAAGATTTTTAAAAAAATCATTTATCGCATTGGCTGGATTTAACGCATTAAACTTTGTCACTTCATCTTGCCAATGACGTTGATGTTCAATAAAAGCAAGAATTGATTGTTCTATATGTTGCCCTAAAACGCTGCTCATATTCGTGTCGTAAAAACGAACAATCTCTTCCAGCATTTTATTGGTAAGTACTGAGGCATGCCCTTCTGATTCGACTTCAGTGAGCACTTGCAACAAAACTTGCCGTGTAAGATCTTTACCTGACTTAGAATCGACAATTTGAAATTGTTGATAGGCTTTAATGTAGTCACGAATGGTACTTAACGTTATATAACTTTTAACGTCAGTATCGTATAAACGGCGGTTAGGGTAACGTTTAATGAGTTTCATAGAGTATTCCTGTTAGTTTAAAGAGCCATATTTATGCTCAATTCACTTAAGTTAATAAGCGTATATTGACAGTATGAAATGAATTTTATAAAACACAAGCACTTTTATTGTGCGGTGCACAATAAAGGTATTGACTTACAATTTATACTTGTTTAAAGTTTACTTTATTGTGCGGTGCACAATAAAGTAAACTCATAACTTAACTAACAAACTTAAATAGGTAATTAAAATGACTGATTCACAAAAGCAATTCGAAGATGGTGTTAAAAAAGGCTTAGAAGCAAACGCAAAAGTAATTGAAATTAACGCTAAGTTTGCTAGCGAATATACCAACAGAACAAACCTTTTTTGGACCAACTTGCTTGATGCAGGCGCAAAAAATGCTGAAGAACTTACACAAAGTAAATCATTAACGGAAGCTTACGAAAAGCAATCTCAGTTTGCTCAAAGTGTTAAGGCTGATTTTGAAACGGCTTACCAAGAAAACATAAAAGCATTTGAAGCAGCTAAAGAAGAATATGAAACGATCACTGCAGGTTTATACCCTGCTCCTGCTAAAGCAGAAAAAAAAGCTACTAAATAAATTTGTATTAATTTGGCTTCCCTTACGATGCCGAATATTGAAAGGGATAATGGTGTTTACACGTCGTAATCAGCATTATCCTATTTTGCCGTTAACTCAGTTGAAGAGAATTTTATGAAACAACTCTCAGGTTTAGATTCCTCATTTTTATATTCGGAAACAAACAACGCACCTATGCATATTGCAACAGTGTCTATACTTGACCCATCAACTGCGCCAAACGGCAAAGTCAGATTTAAAGAAATTATTGAGCATATTAAAGGGCGAGTTCACCTTGGTGACTATTATCGTCAAAAGTTAGCGCGAGTTCCCTTTGATGCTGATTTTCCGTATTGGATTAATGATGAAAATTTTGATCCTGAATATCACATACGTCATTATGCTTTACCTGCACCAGGAGATTGGCGTCAATTTTGTATTCTAGTCGCTAGAATTAACGCCCGTGGCTTAGACTTAACCCGTCCTCTTTGGGAAGCCTATATTATTGAAGGGTTAGATAATATTGCCGGTTTACCTAAAGGTTGCTTTGCTTTACTAACAAAAACTCATCATGCAGCAATTGATGGCAGTTCAAGTGCTGAAATTGGTGCGACCTTATGTGATTTGACCAATGAAGCTAAAGTATTGATAGATGACACGAATTGGAAGTCTCAGCCAGTGCCTTCTGATTATGAATTATTATCTCGTGCCCATGTGAACAATTTAATGCAACCGATGAAATTAATGGAGTTGATCCAGAAGTCGATGCCTGCATTCACCAATGCAATGAACCTTGTTAACAAAGGTGAAATTGAAGGGCCGGGCAATGTGCCTAAAACACTCTTTAATGACGTTGTTTCACAACACAGAATTTTCGAAGGTTTAACTTTTTCATTAAAAGAAATGAAATCTGTACGTGCATTGCATCCAGGTGTAACTGTTAACGATGCCATTGTTTCTGTTGTCGGTGGTGGCATGCGCCGTTATTTGGCAGCAAAAAACCAATTACCTGAAATATCTATGGTTGCTCAATGCCCGATTAATGTTCGTGATGACTCCGATAAAGTCGGCGGAAATCAAATAGCTTCAATGAGTGTTGAAATGGGCACACATATCGCTGATGCGGTAGAACGCTTGCAACACGTTCATTCGAGCACGAGCAATGGCAAAAAATATAACCAAGCGATTGGTGCTAAAACCATGACTGACTTTACCAATGCCACCACATCTAACCTAATGTCATTAGGTTCAAAAGTCGCAACTGAGAACAGTTTAGCAAACCAATTAAAACCGACTTATAACTGTGTAATAACAAATGTTCCGGGCCCACAAGTGCCACTTTTTATTAAAGGTGCAAGAATATTAGGCGGTTGGGGATTAGGTCCAATCATGAATGGTAATGGATTATTTCATACTGTGGGTAGTTACTGTGGTGAAGTTAACTTAGGTATTTCTAGTTGTCGTGACATGATGCAAGACCCAACATTTTATCGGGAATGTATACAAGCTTCTTACGATGAATTAATTGCGTTAGTGACAGTAAAAAGCACTGCTGATTCTCCAGTTAACTTCGAAACCACAAGCTCAATGCCGAGCAACAACAAGCCGATTCCAGCTAATAAAAACATCAAAAAAGTTTCAGTAAAAAAAGCGCCTACAAAAAAATCGGTAAAGCTCACAAAAACAAAGTTAAAAGTAACCAAACCTATAGTTAAACAAGAGCCTATAAGGGAATCAGCTACAGTAACGATTAAAACGCC
>ENA-OSET01002221-OSET01002221.1-sediment-metagenome-genome-assembly--contig:-NODE-2221-length-19015-cov-3.505861_pt1 | contig 19015 bp, 16 predicted proteins | sample MGYA00237882_ERZ534229 | MGnify/ENA primary metagenome ERZ534229 (study PRJEB26408, sample SAMN06266212) | sediment metagenome | isolation source: Hudson Canyon methane seep mesocosm | place... | reverse complement strand
TTTCATATTCACCCCCCTTACGGACAATGCCTGCTTCGCCTCTAACCACTCTCCCTTTCTTATATCCCTCTCCATACCACTCTGCAAACTTGCCATATCCTGTTGAACAAACTCAATATGACTCTGTAAAAGTTGAGATTCTGCTCGCTGGTAATTTATCCAGGTTGATGCCCCTAGCAGAAACGTAAAAGCAAGTAATATTAAACAGGGCAACCACAATGAGAGCTTAAGGCTCCGAACGTGTCTCATACTTTTCCTTTGGTAAGAAGGTATTATCAGTCAGAGTTTTAAAGCTTATTGATTTTTTAAGGAATTTCTTTTTTTCCATTAGTAGAGCTAGACTATTGGCCGTTTGCGTCAAAGGAGAAGGCGTACCTCCAAGCAAAACATGATTTTCACTGAGGTCTGGTAATTTAAGCCCTTTATATGAACTTAGTACTTGATTCACACTCAGTTGAAGTCTAGTTCCCATTAGCTTTCCCGCTTCCTGCGGAAAGTCTTTAAGAAAGGCTCGCGCTTTAAAGTAACCACCAATTAACCGCTTTAATGTTTGAGGACTTTGAATGATAGTCTGCTTTTTTACCACGAGTACATCGACAATCCGCCCTGGAATCTGGCTACTGTCAAACATAACTTTGGCTCCTAATGCCATTAACTTTGTTCTTACTGGCTCAAACGTCACCAAAGCATCTACATCTTCATAACAACTTAGTTGTTCATCTAAGCTGCAAGATATGATTTCAATGTCATCTGCAGTAAGCTGCGCATGCCGAAGTGCTGCATCTAATAATAAAGCCCCAACAGTTGTGCATTCGACGGCTATTTTTTTATTCCGCAACTCATCAAGTGAATCAATATACGGTTTAACCAGTAATACATCCCCTCCGTTTGAAAAGTCCAATACCAGAATTACTTTTAGGTCAAAGCCATCCTCAATTACAGTTAAAGCTTCATCTAATGTAAGCGCAGCCCCTTCCAGGTTGCCGCTGCGAAGGGCATGAATAACTTCTGAGGCAGAGTTTAGTTCAACTAGTTTTATAGCTGTATTATCATAGCTACCTAAGTTTCTGGCCAAGTATAGCGGTTCATAACCCGGCCAAGTATTTGTGCCAATTCTTAAGGGAGGTTCAGAGTCTAGAGCGCATGCACTTAAGAACAACACAGAACACAGCACGAGAAAGTTGAAGCATCGCTTTATAGCAAACTGTAAAACCTGATCAGGTATGCTTTTGCAGAAGCTGTTCATCGTAATGTGCCCCTCATGAAAATATCACTTACTAAGTATAGTAAAAATACTTGTATTTTCTAGAACGTAGGTTTGTGTAGCTGACAGCACTGGCTATTGATTTACTTGGATGTAACCCTCTTTTATACAAGGTCTTAACGTGAGTTTGATCAATTATTTAATATTTAAGGAATCGCTTAAACTTGTGATTATAAATGAACATTGAAACACGCTAGAGTCCTCCTATACAAAATAGGAGTGTTAATTTACCGGTAAGCGTATTGTCTATACACCAAAGCTCTACTTCGTATTTTTCATTTTTTCCTTTAGACCTGCAAAAGGATTATAAGTGGCCGCTGCTATAGGTGAATAAGACTCTCCACCCGCTTCCGAAACATTGACATATTTCGAATGCTCTTGATCATGACAATACATACACAACAATTCCCAATTACTGCCATCCGCCGGGTTATTATCATGATTATGATCTATATGGTGAACTTCCAGTTCACGTAAATTAGGTCGAGAAAATTCACGCGCACACCGCCCGCAGATCCAGGGATATAGTTTTAGAGCCTGTTCTCTGTAACCTGCTGACCGCTGAGCATTATAATTCCGTTGTTCAGCAAGAATGCGATCATGCTTACTAGTTTTATTTATTTCTGAAACCATATAAACACCTCAAATCTAAATAGACTAACTATCTAAAAGGCGTGTAAATTCGCGTAAATACTTCTGAAATATTGCCGCGTTTTCTGGTCCAATACGCCACACCCATTTAGTGATATCACTGCTGTTTTCTATTTCAGTGTTAATATATTTATAAGTAATACTAGTTGGTCGTTTTAACTCTGTTAGCCCGCCGACAAGAGGGTTAACAATAAGAATATTATCCATTGCTTGTCTCAGTCGTTGACTAAACTTAGTACCATTTCCTAACTCAGCGTAAGCTTTGTCAAAAATTGGAAGCCAGTAACGATAATAGTTCACTAAAAGGTCTGGACGAACAGACGTAATAACATCAATTAAGGGGTTAAAGCGTTTATAGTTTTCTGGGTCTGGGTATAAACGTCCATTCTTTGTGATCACTTTGAAAGTGGAAACTTTAAATGTGAACGGCCGATATTTCGTGGATAGTTTACCTTGAGCAATACGGTCAATAGATGCGACCCATTTCCGGATCTGTTCCGCTGGCTTGATCCATTCTTTTAATTTTGGGTTTATATCATTAACCAAAGAGATGACCATAGCATCACTACCCTCCAAGCTATTTGGAGGCGGCTGCAATGAAGCCATTTGCTCTGTCTGTTTGCTTTGAATTTGTGTGTCTGAATTTTCTGTGTTTGAGATTATTACTGGGACTAGATTAGGATCTGGGTTAATAAGGGGTGGGCTGAGAGCAGACTGAGACTTAACTGCCTCACTATCCTTTTTATCAACTTCTTTTATTTCTGTTATTTGCAATACAGAGTCAAGAACAGGTATAACAACTTTATTGAAAGTCGTTTCAGGAAACAGTAACAGAGCCCCGATACCTAAAAAAAATATTGATATAATTATTCCACGTATTAACAAACTCATAAAAATTCCCTCTTTGTGGCATCCCCGAATGTTTACACTAACAGCAGGACAAAATATTCGCTTTACACTTTAGTTAAACGCTTTAACTTCAAAGTCTACGAATTAGGAGTGATCCAAGGTACAGCAATTTGGTCTGACTAGCGCAAGACATCGGTGATAAAAATGCCATAAAAACGTTTCTTCGAGCATTTGTCATCACCGGCAGTTAAGAAAAAGTATCCGTTAGCTGCTTCAATAAACCTCGATTATAATCCTTTGTGCTAACTGCTATACCCAAGGACTGTATTTTTGTTTCAAATTCTAAAAGGTCTTTTTTCAGGCTGGTTAATGTTAGGTCATTATCATCAAGTTCGTATAGTTGGATTGAACCTTTTAAATTATAGTACGTGACAATTAAAGCATTATAGTTGTTAAGCTCTACCGCTGGTTTTAATTTAGCTGATTGACGATATATTGCATTTAGTTCCTGCTTTAAATTCCAAACATAAACGACCTCAGACATGAAAGGTAAACTACGGATTCGATATAAAACAGCCCCAACAATCATAACCGCAATACCGACACCGACTAAGTTTAAGGTAAAATTCGAGGCCTCTTGCTTACCGATAAAATGAATCAATAAGGTAGAAATCCCTAGAGATATTAATAACAGGCCAGTAATAACACATGCAATTACTTTTTTTAAACGCTTCCGGTAAGTTACTTTATCAATTTTCTGTAGAATCATAATATATATTCTAAAAGTGTAAGGGCTTTAACTCGTCATTATATCAATAGTCGGACAGCATAGTTAGCTTACTCAACCTTCTAGACAGACAATGAGTGGCAGCACAATATGTTTTGGATATGTCGTTTAGAATTAATAATCGGCCTTAATTTAAACTAACAAGGTAATAGACTAAATTGTAATTCTGAACATTTAATTTATTCATGTAAGGCGAAGAATTAGTTTTCATGTTAATTTAATTAAAGTTCGGCTAATCACTCCAGCTCGCAACTACCTCATAATAATAGGCAAAATAACTGTAAAAGCGGTCCCTTCACCTAAACAACTCTGAATACTCACACTACCGCCATGCTGTTCAGCAATATTTTTCACGATTGATAAGCCTAGGCCAGTGCCACCAAGGTCTCTTGAACGCGCTTTATCTACGCGATAAAAACGTTCGAATATGCGTTTTTGATGCTGCGTACTGATGCCAATACCATTATCTTTAACTTCTAAAACTACTTTAGTTTGATCTAAATTAATATGCATTGAAATGGATATTTTTCCATTATCGAGCGTGTATTTAACAGCATTATCTAATAGATTATCGACTAGCTGACTAATTGCTTGCTCGTCAGCCTCAATTTGCACACGTTCTTCACAAAGCAGGGGCGACAGCTTAATATTTTTATCCTGACAAGCTGTCATAATATCAGTTAGTGAACTATCGACTATTTTTTTAAGGTTTAATATTTGTAGTGATTTAGTTGTTTCATCAGACTCTAATCTAGAAATTGTCATAAGATCAGTTACTAAAGTCGATAAACGTAAGCTTTGCGTATTTATTTTCTCTATAAATCTCCGGCTAATGGCAGCATCCATATCTTCATCATCAAGAATAGTTTCAGTTAATGCCCTTATTGCTGTAATAGGCGTCTTCAATTCATGCGAAGCATTAGCAACAAAATCTCTACGAATTCGTTCAAGTAACGCTATTTCAGAAATATCATGTAACACAATAACAACACCGATAGACCGGCCATTTTCATTTAAAATAGCCGCTACATATATATCTATGACATCATCCTTGGAATCGTTTAAAAATTGGCCAGATTCATTACAAAGCTGAGATTTAACAACATGTCCGGTGTTCATCGCCTCCTCTACTGCCAAGTTTATTTCTTCTATGCGAACCTGCTCCCAGATGGGTTTATCAAGACAAGCTGTCTTTGATAAAGAAAGCATATTAAGTGCAGCTTGGTTAACATGTTGAATAAGTTGATTTTCATCCACATAGATCACTCCTTCAACCATCCCTGTTAATATTCCAGCTAGTCGATTCCGGTCTTCTGTAATCTCTTCCATTTTTTGTAATGAAGTTAATGCCATTCTATTTACAGCACGTGCCAACATTCCCATTTCATCTTTCTGTTTAATCTCAATTCGTCTGTTGTAGTCTCCTTTTGAAATAGACTCAGCGACCTCAGTCATACGTACGATAGGCGATAGAAAGTGCTTTACAAAAAAGAACCCTAATATTAATGCTGAAAATGCGGCAATAGCTGCACCATATATAACGTTTAATCTTAATAAGCCAAGCTTTTGATCGATATTGAGTAAAGGAAGTGAGACCCTTACAAAGCCTAAAATTGCTTTACCATCATTAACTCTTTGAGCGCGGTATACCATATTTTGTTTTAACGTTTGGCTAAAGCGAGAAATGGTTGAAAAGCCATGCGTTCGAGCTTCGATGATTTCTGGCCGGAAATTATGGTTATCCATATTTTGTGGTATTTCTTGGGAGTCTGCTATTACTAAACCATTACGATCAATTGCAGTTAACCTGCTTTTGGTTTTTAGCCCTAATAGGACAATCTTTTCTTGTAAGGGTTTTAAATAGTCAGAACCGGATAAATATAAAGCTGTATTGACTAATGTGGGTTTAGCAACTTCAGCGAGTAACTCTGAGCTTATCGCCAATGAATGATTAATTTCCAACATGTTGTTTTCTTCTACCTGCCGACTAATCAATGCCCCCACAATTAAGGTAGAAATCAGAATAATGACCACGTATCCAGCGTAGAAACGCCAAAAAAGTTGAGATCGGAACATTTACTTATTCACTCCAGCAATATAAAGCTTATTTCTGTTCATTTGATAGATATTTTAGAAATCCAAAAAACGGTATCCAACACCGCGTATCGTTTCAATGAAAGAATTGCCATCACCTATCTTTTTCCTTATCGACCTAACATGTACATCAATATTGCGATCAACCACTGCCACATCTTCACTCGTGGTATGGTTTAGAAGCTGTTCTCGTGTGAACACCTGACCAGGATGACTCGCAAGACAATACAACAAACGAAATTCAGAAGCCGTCATTTTAATTGTATTGCCATCGATACTTACTTGGTGCTTTCGTGAGTCAATTTCTAAACCATTAATATCTATGTGCTCTTTATTTAAAGGCTGCTCTACTTTAGCACCTCGCCTAAGAACCGCTTTTACGCGAGCAATCAGTTCTTTCGGGCTAAAAGGTTTGGGAATATAGTCGTCAGCCCCTACTCCAAGCCCTAACACAACGTCACTTTCTTCACCTTTCGCTGTAACCATAATAATAGGGACGTGTTGGGTACGCGAATTTGACTTTAGTTTCCGGCAAATTTCTAAACCATCAAGGCCTGGTAACATGAGATCAAGAATAACAATGTCTGGTATTTTTAGTTCGATTAAAGCTAGGCCTTCACGCCCATCTAATGAGTCGAAAACTTGATAACCTTCACGCTTAAGGTTGTAACACAAAACTTCAAGAATATCGGGTTCATCTTCAACGACAACGATTTGTTTATTTTGCATAAGTAATTATTTTCAGTTGTTAAGTTCTATCATTTTTAGGTATAGATCATACTAACGGGTAATTATTAAGAGTTTATAAAGAATGACGAATAATATCTCAAGTTATGGCGATAGTTCAGACTTAAAAGTAAGCGGATGACTGCATTTTTTACATAAATAAACTGCTTTTTGTTTCATAATCTTGTTATGTCTGATCACTGTTAGTTGATGGTTTAAGTCGACACAGCCACAGCGATAATCGAATAAACGCCTAGCATTCGTTGCTATTTCAAATCGGTGGGTAACATGCGGCGTTTGATGGTATAAATTCACCATGAGCGCTTTCCATTCGGAGCCATGAGGTTTTATCTTCATACCAAATAAAGCATAGGCCACTAGGTGAGCACATTCATGTGGAACAACTTGGTCGATGAACGTCTCTTTATATTTTGCTAACAGGTATGGGTTAAATCTCAAGATAGGTAAATCTCGATCAACTTTAAGGTTCTGACTCACTCCTCTGGCAGCATAGCCATATCGAATTTGTCCAGCAGCACGACCTCTAATGTTTATTTCAACTGCTTGGTAGTCAAAAGTTTTTCTAAATTGTTGCTCGGCAATTTTCAGGCAAGTATTAACTTTTTGCTCTAATTTGTCCGTTAATGACAGATAGCCTTTATCGTTAACAGTACTATCCATATCGAATTTCCAATGTGTCCCAGTGTACGAAAAAGTATTTTAGGGTACCATGCGCCGAAACCCTATAATCATTTTATTTTACCTACATTATTGGCCGTTAAAAATGTATGAACTCGATCTTTATTTTATTTGCATATTAATTACAACAGGTTTTCTCGCGGGCGTTATCAATACGATGGCAGGTGGTGGCTCTAACCTTACGATTCCTGCGCTCATGGTGCTTGGTTTACCCGCTGATATCGCAAATGCGACGAATCGCGTCAGTGTTTTATTACAGTCATTAACCGCCGCAAAAGGGTTTAAAAAACATGGTAAGCTCGACATACCTGACTTAAAAATGATTATCATAACCACCCTTGTTGGGGGTATTGCAGGAGCAGTACTTGCTTCATACCTACCGAACGAGTATTTAAAACCAACACTGTTAATCGCCATGATTGTTATGGCTGCAGTAATTTTATTTAAACCATCTGTTATCTCCCCGCCTGAAGGAACGATTCCTAATACTGTATTAGGCTCAAAACAATCTATTCCAATGCTACTTTTAGCTGGATTTTATGGTGGATTTGTACAAGCTGGCGTTGGATTTATTTTGATCGCAGCTATTGCAGGCAGCCTTCGTTATGATCTTGTGCGGGCTAACGCGCTTAAAATCGTCTGTACGGCAGCTTTTACACTTATTGCATTGATTATCTTTGTATTTAGGGATCAAGTAATGTGGGGACCTGGGCTCACGCTTGCAGTTGGCTCAATGATCGGCGCGCATCTAGCAGTAAAAATAACAATTAATATAAGCCCAAAAACTTTAAAATGGTTTTTATTTATAATGACAATCTGTGCAAGCTTAGCAGCAATATATGCTTAAAACACTGCAAAATCTAATATTGTTTGGCGTGCAATGTGTTAATGCTCGGCTATACTTAATTTTTCGATAACATGAAATTAGTATGTACAAGTTGGAGTCTTAATATGGCCAGTGATGCGAAATTATTATCATTAGCAGATGTTTGTAAAATGCTTAGTAAACCTGAATCTACTGTTAAACGTTATGCGAGGGAAAGCCTATTACCCTCGGTTAAAGAAGGCAATAGCTTATTCTTCCCAGAAGATGCAGTATTAAAATACATGGAAATCGAGAAGCGCTTGGGATAACTGTTTGAATATCTTAGTATCTTAATTTTTTGGCACAAGGTGCTCATTTAACTGATCTTTAATCACTTCAGGAATGGGCATTGATTTTTTAGTACTATGATTAAAATGCACCATCACTGCTCTACCTTTTGCGACTAGGTTTTCACTTTGCCAAACCTCTTGATAACAAACAAATGAACTGTTACCAATTTTCTCTATGAAGCTCCGAACATCAACATCCGCCCCGTAATATATCTCTTGAATAAATTCAACTTCAATTTTAGCAAGAATTAAGGTCCACTTTTTTACATCTAGACTAGGTATAAATAACTCGAAAATAGGTGTGCGTGCCTGTTCAAACCATACCGGTAATACGGCATTATTAATATGTCCCAGAGCATCTGTCTCTGCGAACCTTGGCTGTACTCTTTGTACAAACATATATTTCCTTTATGTAGTTTATTAATTTTATGCTTTATATCATTGTTTTAATTATATTAGTTATTATTATTTTTCCAAGTTTTTGGGTCAAACGAACAATAAAAAAATATGCTACCCCTATTCCTGATATGCCAGGAACAGGTGCAGAGTTTGCAGAACATCTTATTAAAAGGTTTAACCTTGAAGGTGTAAAAGTTGAAAAAACAACTCATGGTGGAGATCATTATTCTCCTCATGAGAAAATGGTCCGATTAAGTCCCGATAATTATGATGAAAAGTCTATTAGCGCGATTGCCATTGCGGCTCATGAAGTTGGACACGCCATTCAGTATCATTTGGATGAACCCATTACAAAACTTAGGCAAAGATATACACCTATCGCAGTAATAGTAGAAAAACTATCGATCGGGCTTTTCAGTCTTTGCCCAATTCTCATCGCAATATTTAAAATACCTCAAATAGGTCTGATTAGTATATTTGCTGGTATTATCGCATTAGGTATATCGATTTTATTACAATTTATCATTTTGCCCATGGAGTTGGATGCGAGCTTTAAGAAAGCGTACCCGATTATCGAACAAGGTGGCTATCTACCTGTGGAGCAGTTACCTGCAGTAAAAAAAATATTAGGTGCAGCTGCAATGACTTACGTCGCATCAACATTATCAAGCATTTTGAGTATTTGGCGTTGGCTAGCAATTTTGAAAGGTGTGCGCTAATAACGCGTCTTTACATGCTTGACCAGTCTCGTAGAACAGGTAGTTTGAACATTCTGTTATTTTTACTAACTTTGATAAATTCCTCACCAATTTCCATCAACTGTAAACCATCAAAAGACTGGCCTTCTTTCAAATAGAAGTTGTTTATCATGACGCGACGTTGATCAGGCTTGTCTGAATAAATATGGCTATTGAAAGCAAGTTCAGGAATACTTTTTTGAAAACTTAACGCAAGGTCTGTTAGTAATGGCACCTCCACAAAATTATCAGTACTGATACTAGATTTATTAATTTGCTCTTCTGCTCGGCTAGAACTAATAGGAGTATTTTCTTTCATTGAAGAAGGGGAGATTTGAAAAGCAGCTTTAGGATTATAATCTTCACTAACAGAGACTGTTATTGGTCGTATTATTTGGTGTGCCGGTGATTTTTGTTTAGATTTTGGATTAATCAATAAACCTTCATCAATAGTTTTACCATATAAATGATCATCAGTTCTTCGTTCATTATTTTGTGCTGACTGTCGTTCGCTTGGCGATGTTATTTGTGGTGTAGGCTTTAACGGTTGGATATATTGACGCTCTTTTACAACACTAGAAGGAGGCGCTCTTCTTTTGTTGTTTGAAGCTGTTACAGGCTGAGGCACGACAACTTGTTCTATTTCAGTAAAACTCTTAGTCTTTAACTCTTTACCCGTATTTTGCAAGCCTGAATCATTTAAAGCTTCACGATTAAAAAAGAATAAAACAAGTGCATTTAATATAAGTACTAAAATTAAAACGTATGGCCACCAATGAGTTTTCTTTTGATTTGATTGAATCATCATGCTCTCAGCTGAGAAGCTAGGCATTTTATCTTGATGTCGTTCTTGTTCGGATCTTTTCAATGCATCGAGTATGTAAGACATAATTATTCCTTATTCCCACCCAACAACGTTGGATAACCCAGCTCTAATTGAGAGTTGAGATGAATAAGCGTCATGCTGCCAAGGATTCCATCCGGTACAAGACCAGACTTCAGCTGGAAGCGCTTTAATTTTTCCTCTAGTGGCTCAGCTTTTGTTTTTCGAAACGCAAATTGTGAGCGAGAACTTTTATTACGCTGTAGTGCATCCAAACTTGAACTCAACCACTCACTTTCTTTTTTCTGGCCGGGAGAAATGGTATTTGACTTATAAGGCGGTACTTTCCAAACGATAGAGTATTCGCCAAGCCAATACCTATCTAGTTCGTCTAGGCCGACCCAGAAAGAATTATCTTGATGTGCAACATAAGCGTCATCACCACGTATTGCTAGCAAAGAAATATAAAGTGTTTCACCGTAGTCAGTAATTAAAGTTAGCACAGCAGGACGATTTAACTTTAAGACACTCCGCCAGTTACCATTTTTATGTAAACAACGTAAGCCATAGAGTTCAGCAAATTCACAGGCCAGCATAAAGGGCTCGCTAGTATAATTTACATTCCATTGGTTAAAAATTGATTTAAACGCTTCATACTTGTCATTTTTGTGTTGTTTTAGGTTAGAGATGGATTCAATATAAGAAGGGCTTTGGTTTTGTGAAATTTCAGAAGCATTAATTTCTATGGCGTTGGTTAAATTTGAAGGAACAACCGTAGCAACATCATTCGTTACACTCTTACTATTTGGGGCTTCATCTATAACAAACGTTTCAGCATTAATATCCAATTCTGGCGGTAACGAATCGGTTTTATTGAGGCTAAAAGTGATACCCGCCCCAGCGACAAAAAATGAAACGATCAAAGGCGCTAACCATGCTTTATTAACATTAAATTTAAGCGCCCTTTTTGTTTTGACTTTCTCGCCCTGAATTTCACGACAAGCACTTTTAATGTGGTTTGCTTCTACCATTTCTGACTGGCTTGCATAAGCGCCAAGTAAGGCTCGATCAGCAATTAAGTTAATTAACCTTGGCACACCGCCACTTAACTTATATAAAGTATTCACCGCTTTAATCGTAAATAAACGTCCTCGCCTCCCAGCGACCGCAAGCCGACACTGAGCATACGCTCCAACTTCTATTTTATTCAATTCATGTAAGTGGTATCTTGCTGTGACACGTTGTGCAAGTTGACGAAGATCATTTTGCGCCAACATTTCCCGTAATTCAGGCTGACCAAGCAGAATTATTTGCAGTAACTTTTTTTCTGAGGTTTCTAAATTAGTCAGCAAACGCAACTGTTCAAGAACATCGATCCTTAAGTTTTGTGCTTCATCAATAATGAGCACTGTATGTCGATTATCAGCATGTGCAGCTAATAAATACTGATTAATTAAATCATTAAGAATTTTGATAGAAGCCGATGGAGGATAAGTGATATTTAATTCATCACATATTGAGGCCATAAGCTCTCTAGCAGACAACTTGGGGTTTATAATAAAAGCGACATCAGTATTGGCTGGAACTTGGTTTAAAAAACAGCGGCATATGGTGGTCTTTCCTGTGCCAACCTCGCCCGTTAAAACAATGAAACCACCCTGACCTGAAACACCATATAAAAGATGCGCTAAAGCCTCACGATGGCGTTCACTCATATATAAGTAGCGAGGGTCGGGAGCTATTGAAAATGGACGTTCTTTCAGACCAAAGTAGTCTAGGTACATGAGGCAGTTTAACCAGTTAAGCTTTAATGAACCGCCAAGCTTAAATATAGCCTGAAGGAAAAGCAAGTCAGGTTGGATTTCAGAATAGCATCCTGATAACTTATTTCATGACAAACTCTCACCAGCAATATAATTATGCGTTATTAAAGCTATAAAAGTTAATGGACATAGTGTTTATCCATCGGGGCACGAATTACGCCGATGAATAAGAGTCATCTCATAAAAAAAATCTAGGCAATCACACTTAATGTCGCTCGATGAGTTCTTACATCTGCTTTTAAACGCGAAATGCAATTTTCTAGCGTTTTACTAATTTTAGAGTGTGTACGAATCATAGAAATTTTTGGCCACGTTGCTCGCTCACCTTCTAGCATCAATTCCTTTATAAATTTAGGATCAGGATTACTTAATACTTTTAAGTAATGCCCCAATTTATACCTTGGTGCTACAGTCACATCACCATAATAATTTTGTGACATCATTGAATAGCAATGTCCTGATAATTGGCGAACAATCTCGGAGTTTGTGTGCTGTCGTACATAGTCACACACAGCTTTACCATGGAATGCAGCTTCCGCTTTTAATAGTGCTCCTGGCATTTTCCATAGTTTTCGTTTACTAGCGTTCATGGTTGTATCCAAAAATGGCACAACATGAGGGTTAGTTTGACTCACAATACTATAGTTCACGTCATAAAGGTGCATTAAACGCTCAACCGGTAGATCACTTACCATACTCCCATCAACCCACCTTAAACGAGGCATATAAGGTACATTACGGCCTTCCGCATCTTTTTTAAGTAACTTTACCGGTGGGAAGATTGCAGGCACAGCACAAGAGGCTAATGCGGCGCTCCAAGACAAAATATAGGGTGATGTGTACCCACAAAGTAATCTGGCTTTTTGATGATGCTGAACGGGTGAAACACTTATATTGACACTACGTCCTGTTTTTTCATAAGCCTCTTGCATAGTATATTCACCAACATAGCTACGAATGTAATCTTGTAGCTGACGCTGATCCATAAACCCTTTGCCTTTAACGCCATTAAGTAAGCCCATCCACTTCCATGCTTTCATATTATGTACGTTAGGATCAAATAATGACGGAAGTTCATCATCGGTATGAGAGCCCAAAGCCGCAGCAATGATAGAGCCTGAGCTAGAACCATTAATAACTTGAGGTAATAAGCCTTGTTCCCATAATGCTTTCACTACCCCTATATGAAAAACACCTAGTGATGCACCACCACTCAATAAAAGTGCAGGACGTCCAAAGCTGAGTAGAATATCTTTAAATAAATCGAGTTTCTTAGCAGGAGTTAAGTCGCTTAGATTATTATCACATACGTAATCCAAGCAAGCACAAACCTCAGTTACATAGTTTTCAATTAGTGTTTTGGTGCCAAAATGACACTGTTGATATAGACGTATATCCCCCATGTTACCGAGGTCATGATGCAAGCCTTCGCGTAACGCTCTATATAGTCCTTCTATATCATTTTGCTCTTTAAGTTTTTTAAGTAAAATTAAGCGATCTGACAATAAATCATAGTTATAGACATCTGATGCAATATTTTCTTTCCATGAGCTTTTGTTCTCTAACGCATCAAGTGTTTGAGCAGCATCTTTCCATTGCTCAAAACTTGTGGCGTTGGCCATTGATTTTTTGTGCTTTGCAAATGGATTTTTCAAGTAGTTAACCCCATTACTATCTTATTATTTAACGATTTATAGTGAATATAACTATAGGCCAATAAATTATAAAAAGGTGTTTCGCTTAGTAATAGGATTGTGAAGTAATGTTATATGCAGCAGGAGTGTGAATGAGTTGACATTATTATTCATGAAAGATATCTATTTAAGAGCTAGATACCCGAACCGATTTTAATATTGATCATTTAGACCTTTATCACTAAAAGTCATCATAATCTTCATACTCATCATCTGAAAACGGATCATTTACCACGCCATCATTAATCAAGAAGTCTCTATTTTGATAATAGGCGCTTCGGATAAAGCTATATCGATCGCTACCGAATAATAAATTTTCAGCACCTAAAAGGTCCGCCCGTTTATCAAGCAACTCTAAGCCTGTTGCAAGATAAACCGTATCATCGTGTATATCATCTACATATTGCAAAGGTTCAAATGTGCTATCCACTATACGACCAGAAAGATCCCTTACAGTTGAAGGCCCTAAAAAGGGTAGCATTAAATAAGTACTATTTTCATACCCCCAATAGCCTAAAGTTTGACCAAAGTCTTCTTCTGTATTGATCAAACCGAATGAGGTCGCGACATCAAACATGCCACCAAGACCAAAGGTGGTGTTATAAATCACTCTGTTTAATGAAACCATAGCGTTATGAAATTTTGCTTGAAAAAGCGAATTAACAAAGGTTTCTACATCATCTAAATTATTAAAGAAGTTTGTTACTCCCTTATTTACAATCGACGGTGTAACAAATTTGTAGGCTTCCGCAACAGGCTTCAAGACATATTGATCTGCCTTGTCATTGAATTCAAAAATTGCACGATTTACAGGTTCGAAATAATCTAATTCTTCATAGGTATCAGCAATAGAAACCGAGCTATAAAGTGATGTAACACTAAATACAACTAAAATCAGATCTGTAGTAATATTACGTAGCTTAATAAACACTTTCACAAAAATTAAACTCTACTTATAGTTTTTTTAAAATAATATTGCCAACCGAGTAACCTGCACCAAAAGAGCAAATCACACCGATGTCACCTGATTTTAATTTTTCACGGTTTTTATGGAAAGCAATAATTGATCCTGCGGAGCTGGTATTCGCATATTCATCTAAAATGACAGGAGCTTCACTTTCTTCTGCTGGGCGCCCCAACACACGTTTAGCGATTAATTGATTCATACTTAAATTAGCTTGATGCAACCACATCTGTTTAAGGTCAGTCGCAGCTAAATCATTCTCGGCCAAATGTTCAGATATCATTTTTGCCACTAGTGGAGAAACTTCCTTAAATACCTTACGTCCTTGCTGAACAAAAAGCTTATCTACATCTCCTTCAGAACCAGGCGAAGTACGATTTAAAAAACCGAAATTATTTCGAATATTGTTAGAAAACTGAGTCTTTAACTTAGCGCTTATTACTTCAAAGGAGTCGCCTGAGGCGATATTATCTTGTCTTTCTACGATAACAGCAGTGCACACATCACCAAAAATAAAGTGACTATCACGATCACGAAAATTTAAGTGCGCAGTACAAATTTCGGGGTTAATAAGTAAAACGGCCTTCGCCGACCCTGTTTGAACCGCATTCAAAGCAGCTTGCAATCCGAAGGTTGCAGAAGAACAAGCGACATTCATGTCATATGCAAAACCCTCAACACCTAAATAATGCTGTACTTCTACCGAAACAGCTGGATATGCACGTTGTAAGTTTGAACATGCAACGATCACGGCATCGATATCCTCGACTTTACGATTCGCATTCTTTAAGGCATCTTTTGCTGCAGCTACCGCCATTTCACATAAAATACCGGGTTCATCATTACTGCGTTCAGGTAATATCGGATGCATGACTTCCGGGTCAAGAATACCTGATTTATTCATCACGTACCTGCTCTTAATACCTGAGGCTTTTTCGATGAAAGCGGCTGATGATTCTTGTAAGGCTTCGACTTCACCTTTTTCAATCTTGTCAGCATTCGTTGTATTAAAATTATTTACATAGAGATTAAAGCATTTAACCAGTTCTTCATTAGAAATCGACTCTGAAGGCGTATAAAGACCTGTTCCAGTAATTGCTGCTTTAATCATACTAACCTCTTCTTCCATAACTTATGAACCATATCTTTTATACATTAAACTAATATACAGTGAGACTACTTTTGACGCACAAATAAGGCAACTAAAATTTAGCCAACACCGGTGAATAAACGGTCAAGCACGACAAATTAACTCCCATTGCTTATTTAATCGCTTCTCTGAAACTGGCTCTGCCGTTTTTAAATTTTGCGCATACCATGAAATACGTAGCTCTTCGGTCATCCATCTAAAGCGCAGCAATTCTTCATCCAATATACCTTGTACTTCTAATTTCTTTTTCCGATCTTGATAAGCATCCCACCACTCACGAAGTTTTGGCACACACCTTCGTTCGTTTGCCATTTCTCTAGGCATCTTTTCTAAACGCAATGCACAAGCTTCTAGATAAAATGGCATCCTTTGAAGGTAAGTTAGAGGTGTTGTAGACAAAAAGCCATCATAAATCAAATTACTAAGCTGGCTTTGTAAGTCACTCATTGGAATCGCTACTGAAAGATTGACCTTACCTTTAAGTTTTTTCATTATTAAATGATATTTTTGAAGAATTATAAACACCAAGTTAGCAAATTCAGAAACAGAAATAAGGAAATCACTTCGACCTGATTCAAAAACATTTTCAAACTCAGTTTGTGTATGAATTGGCTGGTTTTGGGATAAAAAATGATTTTTGATTGCGCTAATAAGAAAATCATCATAAAGGCGTCTTGCTTGACCGACTGGCGCATATAAAAGCGCCATCTCTTTATAATGCTTTACTTCTTTCTTAAACAGTTCAATTTGTGGGGCTAATTTGTAAGATAGAAGCCGAGCTATACCAAAATTAGTTAGCTGTTTAGCTTGTAGATCATTCGAACATAAGGTTTTTTCAACGTAGGTTCCGCAATCTTTTAAGGCGGGGTACATCAGCATTTCAATACCAGCTTGGACAACCACAACCTCAGAGTCTAATGTATTAAAATTCCAGCTGGTAAGTTTCTCGTTCTTTACTGTTTCTTGGCTCTCATTCGCTGGGATGTTATCTATCAAGTGTTCAACTTTGTCTACAACACTTAATAGATCACGCCCCTGCTCAATCACCGATCCAGCATTATCAATAATTTGTATATTGAAACGTAGGTGGTCCTCGAGCAATTCCAATTTCCAGGCTTCGTAAGGTACCTCAACTAAGGTCTTTCGTTTTAATTCTAGGGTTAGTGCTTCAAGTAACGATGCAGTAGAGCTTTCAACCTTTGGTAAAATTGCGTCAACAACATCGGGCACTGGTACGAAGTTTCTTCGAATTGTACGCGGTAAGTTCTTAATTAACTGTATACATTTTTCCCGAAGTAAACCAGGCACCAATTTTTCAAGACGACTCGCTGTCAGTTGTCTAATCGCATTAACTGGTACGGATATGGTCACGCCATCTTCTTTTGTACCAGGGTCAAACTGGTAACTTAATGGTAAGCGTATACCGTTTGTTTCAATCTGGTTTGGGTATAAAGAAGCATCAAATTCTGGTGCGTTGCCTCTTAATAAATCTTGCTTAGTAAAGCACAACTTGTTTTTATCAACATCGTTTAATTTTTTAAACCATTTTTCAAAACTCGCACCACTAACAATATGGCTAGGAATGAGCTGTTGATATAAGTCATATACGGTTTCATCATCAACAAGCATGTCCCGTCTACGTGTACGGTCTTCCATTTCCTCAAGCTTCTGTATGAGTGCTTTGTTTTTACGTATTGGGTCTATATTGTTTTTATATTGCCCATCCACAAGTCCTGACCTAATAAAAATTTCACGACATATATCAGGGTCTATTTTGCTAAAATTAACTGGCCGATTAGAAACAACTTCTAACCCATAAAGGGTAACTTTTTCATTAGCAATAACTTGTGCTCTTTTGCTTTTCCAAACAGGCTCTGACCATGATTTTTTAATTAAATGTGGCGCTAAAGGCTCAATCCATGCAGGGTCAATTTTTGCATTGTTGCGCGCAAACACCTGCTGAATTTCTACAATTTCAGCAGAGAAAATCCATTTCGGACGTTTTTTATTTAAAGCGGACCCAGGAAATAAATTGAATTTACGGTTTCGACAACCATGATATTCACGTTTTTCCTCATGCCGTCCTACGTGCCCTAACATACCACTTAGTAATGCTTGGTGTATTGCATCGTAATTAGATTCTTCTTTATTTGCCGTAAGCTTCATCTCTTTTAATACTAAATGTAGCTGGCGATGGATTTCACGCCATTCCCGCATTCGCATGAATGATAAAAAGTTTTTTGAACAGTAACGTTTTAACTGGTTGCCACTTAACGCTTGTCGCTCTTCTTCATACTGGTTCCAAAGATTCAGATAAGCCATAAAGTCTGATTCAGGGTCTTTATAGTGAGCGTGTGCTTGGTCTGCCGCTTGCTGCTTATCACCTGGACGCTCTCTGGGGTCTTGAATGCTTAAACCACTTACAATTACGAGTACTTCTTGTAAAGAACCATTACTGGCAGCACTTAGTAACATTTTCCCTAGTCTGGGATCTGCTGGAAGCGCGGCTAATTGTCTGCCTGACTTCGTTATCTTACGTTTATCATCAACAGCCCCAAGCTCATGTAATAGTTTATAACCATCACTCCATAATCGATTATCAGGTGGATCAATAAATTCAAATTCACTCACCTCACCAATTCCGGAGTCCATCATTTTAAGGATAACGGCAGCAAGATTTGTTCTAAGTATTTCTGGGTCAGTAAATTCTGAACGATTCAGAAAATCATCTTCACTATAAAGTCGATAACAAATTCCATCCGCCACACGACCGCACCGGCCTTTTCTTTGATTTGCACTTGCTTGAGATACTGCTTCTATCGGTAAACGCTGAATCTTTGAGCGAACGCTGTAGCGAGACATTCTAACAGTGCCGGGATCAATAACGTAACGGATACCAGGAACAGTGATAGACGTTTCTGCAACGTTGGTTGCCAAAACTATGCGGCGACCCGCATGAGGTTGAAAGACTCTATTCTGATCTTTATTTCCAAGCCTTGCATATAATGGTAAAATTTCTGTATCTCGCCAATTTTCATGTTTTAGCAAAGTTGATATTTCGCGTATTTCACGCTCACCGGGTAGAAATATTAAAACATCACCAATTCCCCAGCGACGTTGTTTCTCTTCTACATAAATTTCTTCTATCGCATCTGTAATTTGGTTTATTAATGGCAATCCACCTTCTGAATTATCACTTC